>QQTW01003624.1_pt1 | contig 11442 bp, 7 predicted proteins | sample 1904831 | NCBI WGS metagenome assembly QQTW01 (sample SAMN09435610, study PRJNA476489) | Subsurface metagenome, whole genome shotgun sequencing project.
TCCTCTTCGACACCGATGGTGAAGTCTTCTGCCTGGGGTGACATAGAAGATGTCTCCTCGCATAAATGCGAATATTGCTGCGCTACCGTCGCTGTTTTTGATATTGTAGTGGCGATCGCCTCAAAGAGTACAGCAAGTTGCACTGCTGCTGGTGTCCGGGAGTGAACTAACAAAATTAGTGCAACCTCTTGCCTTTAATGCTAAATTTAGTGAAAGTAGCTCGAGCGCGTTTGTAAGAGTTGAGTTGGCTCGCCAGGCATAAAACAATTGCACAGTATTACCACTACAATTGCCGCAAATTAAGGCTTTCAGGCAATTTACCTCTGTCTCGTTAATCTAACGCCCGGTATATGCGCTGCGATGCACGACAGCATTAAGATGAATGAGTACTCTTGATTTGAGACAGGAGAGTAAATGTCATCTCAATTGAACCGCAATCTAGAGAAACTTGATGCGAAGGAAACCACATTGTTTGATCGCACCTTTCGAGATAGTGAAGGTAAGATTGTGATTGCTCAGATGCCCAATCTACCGCTTATAGTTGGGTTAGCAGCAACCTTGCTTCAATTGGTGTTCCCAAGTGGCAAAATCCAGACAGGGTTAGATTTAGTAGCGTTCGGTGCTTTGTTCACTTGGGCATGGCAGGAACTGTTTGAGGGGGTTAACTACTTCCGTCGAGCGCTCGGCTTGATTGTGTTAGTGGGGTTGCTGGCGTTGCGGCTTAACTTCAGTCTTGTGTGAATCCTTCAAGGGAATTCACACGATCAAAGAACTCGTCACATTTTGGTAAATCACGTCAATGCAATAGTATTGGTTGCTTAATACAGTATTATAGTTCTGCGTCAGCTAGTGGTGAAACTGGATGCCTTCGCGCCCGCTACACAAAAGCGCTCCTCGCCCAATATTGCTGCTGATACTTGACTTTAAAATTGAATCTTCGTGCCAGCGCCAGTACCGCAGCCTTTACACTTCTGACTACGAGCAACTAGAGGCAGTGCGATCGCATATGCGATCGCACTTGCTGACCAATCACTCAAACCGATGTCGGCGAGAATCTACTAATGTTTTAGTATTAGGGGTTTGGAGATAAGGGGTGGGGGTACTAAAGTATTTGTAATCAAGTGTAATCTACGGCTCAACGCCTTTGGTATTAGGCGTTTGGACACCAGTAGCTATTAATAATGGTGAAAGTGTTGTTGGGCAATACTTTTCAGTTAAGGACTTCAAAGTGATTTCCACTCACGAAGTTTCAAATGTTTTAGTCATAGCTTTTGTCTAAGCCTGAAAATGAGAGGTAACTAGTTACCGCAACAGTCAGACATTATTGCCAAAAGCAACAGGCACACCAATCTTAGCTCATTTTTTTAGGCTTAGTGGGATAGGCTCATAATTAATTTAATTTTGAATGAAGCTGCTAATTATTAAAACGTTAAGCAGCCTCTAAGAGGTCAAATGTATGCCTGGGCGAAACCCGAAGCGCAGGTTGGTCGTTGCGGCCGTGTGGTCCTGCTAGGTGGGGCTTACTTTATGGCATCAGTTCTGAGAAGAAGCGGAACGAATTGGTAAACAATAAGATAGTATCTGGGTAATCTGAAGTTTTTGGTGGACAAAGGCGGCTTCATGTTCCAAGACATTACTGCTCAGATTGCTGATTTCGACTTACTTCCATATTTGACCACAGTCTTAGGCGTTACTAGCATAGCGGTCACAATAGGGTGGCGCTGGTGGAAACAAAAGAACACATACAACAAATCGCTACAATCACTCCCTTCCCCTCCCAAACACTGGCTATTAGGAAATCTTCCTCAAGTATTAGCAGCAGTGAAACAGAAGAAATTATTCCGGCAATTATTTGATTGGAGTCAACAGCTAGGCCCGATGTATGTGATCTGGAATGGGAACAATCCAGGTGTAATTTTAAGTAAACCAAAAGTAATCGAAGATACCATTGTCAATGGGATGAAAGATGGTAGCTTAATCAGGTCTGAGCAATTACGCAAAGCTTGGAACGATATCAGTAGTCCGATTCTGATCGGAGAGACTGGGGCACAGTGGCAGTGGCGACGCAAAGCTTGGAACCCAGAATTCAGTTCTAGCAGTCTCCTGAAATATGGGGAAATTATTAGCTCTGCCTGCCTTCAAGTAATTGAAATACTCAAGGAAGCAGCGTCACCAAAAGAAGTGATGGTAGATCCTCTGTTTGTAGAACTAACAATGAGAGTGATTTGTTGTCTACTACTGGGCATTCCTGTGGATAGAAATAGTACTAGTCATGAAGGTCCACCTTTGGAAGTTCCTAAAGTGTACGAAGCGATGTCTACTTTAGGCTATCGGTTCCTACGACAAGCTACTGGCGAGAAGATCTGGATGAAATATTTGCCAAGTAAAAATTCACGAGATTATTGGGCAGCAAGGCGATATTTAGAGAGATTTCTCACTCCCCGTGTAGATTTGGCTTTACGCCTGAGAGACCAAAACCAGCCCGATTTACCACAAGTAAGTCCTTTGTTTAGGGAATCAATGTTAGTCAAAATCGCTGCTAAAGAACCAAAATACAACCGCAAAACATTAATAGCAGAATCTGTTTTATTCTTAATAGCTGGTACTGATACAACAGCCCATACTTTGTCCTTTGCATTAGGAGAGTTGAGCTTAAATCAAAGGGTTTTCCAGCAAGCACGGGACATCGTTGACTCTTGTTGGCAAAGCTTTGACTGTATTAATACAGAAAGTCTTAAGAAATTAGCTTATATTCGCGCAATTATCAAAGAGACGTTGCGCCTTTATTCAGTCGCATCAGGCTCGACTTCATTGGAAGCTCAACGTGACACTGTAATTGAAGGTCAAGTGATTCCTCGCGGTACAAGAGTATCCTGGTCAATGCTTGCTGCTGGAAGAGATCCAGAAGTCTATCCTCATCCAGAGGAATTTCTGCCGGAACGTTGGTTAGACAAGAGTAAGGAAACTAGTTCACTGCCAATGATAGATTTTGGCTCAGGGCTTCATCGCTGCTTGGGAGAACATCTATCAATGCTGGAAGCAACAATAATGCTAGCATTATTGCTTCGCTACTTCGATTGGGAGTTAGTCAACGGTCGTTCTTCTCTGGAACAATTACAGCAAAACCTGTTAATTTATCCGTCAGATCAAATGCCAGTGCGCTTCCATTTGAGAAATTCGCTTTCACAACAAAAAAACTATCTCTAGGGGGGAAATTAAACTGTTTTATTTAAAAAATTAATTATAGGAGTTTTGCGTCCTAACCCTCGTTAATCACTTTGATAACAGTAAATCTGGAAATATATTCCGATAGGCAGCACAATAATTATCAATGAAGGTAACCGTCTTAACAGCAACTCTAGGCTCTACCACCGCTATAGTAAGGGTCACAACTGCTTACTTCTATTTTACCCCTGCCAAAATGATGAAAGAGGGTTAGTCGCTTAATTCTTATTTCACTCAATACTGCCTGAATTATTTCTAATCTGTGCCTTATCCACTTGCAGATAGGTAAAGCGTAGCCGCCTAGCATAGGCGTGTCAATGGTGATAGAAGATGAATTGATTTGGACGGAAACTAGTATAGTAAGTAAAAGTGTTGTGGGTAGGAAAACCAATGATACAGCTACTTGTTCCTAGTTGTTTTCCAATCCCGCTGTTTCATTTGTAGAACCGCTATCATCAATTCCTCAACAGCACTTATGACCGATCTTTATGCTGATGCCGTTAAGCTTCGTAAGCAGCTAGTTGAGAGCTACCGCCAGTTACCATCGCTAGAACAAAAGATCTTACAGTTGTTTTCGGTGATTTACGAACCAGTCAGTAGAGCTTCGTTTATGCTGTGTTGGAATCACAGTGAAGCAAAAAATCAAAACGGTAAATATTTCACCACCTCAAGCTTAAAGCCTTATCTAGAAAAACTTTTAGCACTGGGTTTGTTAGTTCAGCAAAGCGGTCAAGGGCCACAGTGCCATCCATTACTCGTGGAAATTGCTACTCGCGATGCAGTGCAGCTAGGACAGTTTGAAATGCTAGCTAAAGTTGTGCAGGAGAAACTACCAGTATCCACTCGCGGGAAGAATGGACCGCCTGACTTCAGCAACGAGCGTCAATTACTGCGTCAAGTCCGCATTGGAATTTATCGTCAAGACATCCACTTTATTAATCAACAGCTTGAAGCCTATTATCAACACAGTTATCCAAAAGATAAGCTCTCGCTCGACCAAATTTATCAGCAGGTCTGCAATAATCCATTCGCTGCCGATTGGTTTGCTTCCCTGCCTCAAGAATTATATGAGAGCGCGTTAAGTAGTATCCTAAATCATTCGTTGCTGAATTTAACCCCAGCTGATGAAGCATTTGCCTTACTGGAGGAAGATTGTACCAAACAGGGGAAACACAGCTCGTTCGTGCAGCATATCTTGTTAACGGAACAACTAATTTGGCGAGGGAAATTGCACTCAGCTCGAAGGGTACTTGAATCGAGCGGTGGTTCGGAGCATAGTATGGCTGAAAAGTGGGGATGGGTAAATTTTCTTGAGGGCAATAATGACAAAGCGATCGCCCACTACAGCGAGGCGCTGCAAATCTTGAAAAAAAGCTCGAGTAAACGCAAAGTCTACTTCCAATCTCTGGGTGGATTATTTTTTGTCATAGCGCTCGTCAAAGATGGTGATCCCAATCGCCTGAGCGAAGCATTAGGCTACGCTAGTTTGGCACGGCAGTCTAAGCATTGGCTCGGTTCGATTTATAGCATTCTGGAAAAACTCGTGCAATTCCAGCAGGGAGATCTGTCTCAAAAGGAAGCAGTGATTAGTGCGTATCCTCAAGCAGGACATCACAGTTTAGAAACGTTACTACGCGCCCTATGCCTTTACTGGGTAAATGTAGACTTAGCAAAAGCGCGTTTGCCCAAAGTGTTACAGCCGTTGTGTCAACAAGCAGAAGCAGCTGGCTATCACTGGCTGGCAATGGAAACAGCAGAACTCTTGTCGCGGTTGAAGCCGCGTAGTTTGTATGGCAAGCAGGCAGCGGCATTACGCCAAAATACTGGCATTTGTAGCCTTGTGGACTCGCGTAAACCGCAGGAAGCATGGGAACTATGCTTGAATGCACTAGCGAATTTACATCCAGAGGAACCGCATTCAACTGCAAAGCCAGAAATACATCAACGACTCGCCTGGTTTATTACTTATTATTCAACTAACAACTATCTAATTGAACCGCGCGAGCAAAAAATCAATGCTCAGGGAATTTGGAGTAAAGGACGACCGATTGCCCTCAAGCGCCTGAAACAAGCGGGTGAATTGGACTATCTCACGCCGCAGGATTTACGAGTCTGCGCCCAGTTAGAAACTGAGTATTCCTATGGATATTACGGGCAAACTCAGTATAAGTTTGGCGAACGCGCGATCGCTGCTTTGATCGGACATCCGTTTGTCTTTTGGGCAGATGCGCCAACGACTCGCGTCGAAATCGTCAAAGGGGAACCAGAATTGCTAGTTAAAAAAGGCAAAGGTGAACGGTTAAACTTGCAACTTTCCCCCGAAATCAAAGAAAACAAGAACGTCATCATTATTAAGGAAACACCCACGCAGCTGAAGGTGATTGAGATCGCTGCCGAACATCGACGCATTGCAGGGATTTTGGGCAAGCAGAATCGGCTAGAAGTTCCATCCATAGCTAAAGAGCGGGTATTGGCAGCAATTAATACGGTCTCTAGGCTCGTCACGGTTCATTCTGACATTGGCGGTGGTGTAGCCAGTGCCGAACAAGTGCCAGCCCAGACAAAACCCCACATTCACTTACTGCCTGCTGGTGCTGGGCTGAAAGTCGCTGTACTGTCTCGTCCTTTTGCGCGAGGCGGTCCTTATTACCGCCCTGGAACAGGCGGCGAAGTCGTGATTGCAGAAATCGACGGCTTTCGCCTGCAAACTACCCGCAATCTACGCCAAGAGAAGAAACTCGCTCTTGCTGCTATAGCTGCTTGTCCAACTCTATCAGCACAGGCACAGGAGAATGGCGAATGCTTGGTGGAAGACCCGCAAGAGTGTCTGGAACTACTGCTGGAATTGCAAGCCTTGGGAGATACTGTCGTCCTAGAATGGCCCGAAGGGGAAAAACTGCGCGTCAGCCATCAAGCCAGCCTCCAAGATTTGCAGTTGAAGATCGAGCGCCAAAACAACTGGTTTGCCACGAAAGGACAGTTGAAACTGGACGATCGTCTGGTACTGGATATGCAGCAACTGCTAGAGCTAGTGGCACAAACCCCAAGCCGTTTCATCCCGCTGGGCGACGGTCAATTTCTAGCATTAACTCAAGAATTTCGCAAACGGCTGGATGAATTGCGGGCATTTTCGGAAAAACAGGGTAAGGGTCTGCGCGTTCATCCGCTGGCGGCATTCGCATTGTCAGATTGGGTGGAACAAGTTGGGGAATTCAAAGCAGATCGACACTGGAAGGAGCATATTCAGCGCCTTAAGGAAATTCAGAACTTAGAGCCAGAGCTGCCCTCTACACTTGGGGCTCAACTGCGCGACTACCAAATTGACGGCTTTCGCTGGCTGGCTCGTCTGTCCCAATGGGGCGTGGGTGCTTGCTTAGCTGATGACATGGGAGTTGGTAAGTCACTGCAAGCCCTAGCAGTCATTCTGACACGCGCACCCGCAGGTTCAACTTTAATCGTTGCACCAACTTCTGTGTGTACGAATTGGGTAAGTGAAGCACAGCGGTTTACCCCTACCTTAAATCCGATCTTATTTGGTAGTGGGGATCGCCAGCAGGTACTAAACGATCTGCAACCGTTTGACCTGTTGATTTGTAGTTATGGCCTGTTGCAGCAGGAAGAAGTCGTCCAAATGCTGACGAAGGTGCAATGGCAAACGATTGTCTTGGACGAGGGGCAGTTCATCAAAAACTTTGCAACTAAGCGATCGCTTGCCGCAATGAAGTTGCAAGGCGGCTTCAAACTCATTACCACTGGAACTCCGATTGAAAATCACCTTGGCGAATTATGGAATTTATTTCGCTTCATCAATCCTGGGCTGCTCGGTTCGTTGGAGAGCTTCAAAGGGCGCTTTGCCATCCCAATTGAGCGCTTGGGCGATCGCAACGCACGCCAACAGCTTCAAAAACTAATTCAGCCGTTTTTGCTCCGCCGTACCAAAAAACGAAGTACTTCAAGAATTACCGTCTCGGACTGAAATCGTGCTGCACGTAGAACTGAGCAAAGAGGAAATGGCCTTTTATGAGGCATTGCGACGCGAGGCAATTGCCAAACTATCTCAAAGTGATGCTGCTGCTGGGCAGAAACATTTGCAAGTCCTGGCAGAAATTATGAGGCTACGTCGCGCCTGCTGTAATGCTCGTCTGGTTCTACCTAACACTTCACTCAAAAGCTCAAAGCTGCAACTGTTTGGTGAGGTGTTGGGAGAATTATTGGACAATCGACATAAGGCTTTGGTGTTTAGCCAGTTTGTTGACCATTTAAGCATCATCCAAGGCTACCTAGACGCACAAAAAATTTCTTACCAATATTTAGATGGCAGCACTCCTATAATCGAGCGCAAAAAACGGGTAGATGCCTTTCAGTCTGGGGTAGGGGATGTATTTTTGATTAGCCTCAAAGCAGGCGGTACGGGGTTGAACCTGACTGCTGCCGATTATGTGATTCACATGGACCCTTGGTGGAATCCAGCAGTCGAAGACCAAGCTTCAGACCGCGCCCATCGCATCGGACAGCAACGTCCAGTCACGATCTATCGCTTAGTTGCGAAAGATACGATTGAAGAAAAAATTGTGGATTTGCATCACTACAAACGAGAGCTAGCGGACAGCTTACTAGAAGGTGCCGATTTAAGTGGCAAGATCTCAACCGAGGAGTTACTACGGTTAATTCACGAAGGTTGATCGAGTTGGAACAGGGTAAAATTGTTCAAATATTTTCAATTTCTACCCGTTCTATTGGTTCAGTCAGTTCAAAACTGAGAACTCGTGAGTAGAAGAAAAGTTCTCCTTCTAGAGAGCGTTTGATATTTTGAGCGCTGCGGAAGCCATGTTGTTCTCCTTTAAAGGGAACATATGCCACAGGCAAACCTTTAGCGCGCAGGGCTTCGACCATTGCTTCAGCTTGGTTAGGGGGCACAACCCGATCTTCTAATCCTTGAAAAAAGATTACTGGACAGGCAAGACGGTCGGTAAAATGGATGGGAGAGCGCTCTTGATAAAGCTGACGCTGCTGGGGGTAAGCACCAACTAGACGATCCAAATAACGCGACTCGAACTTGTGTGTATCCCGCGCTAAGGCTTCTAGATCGCTCACTCCGTAGTAGCTTGCCCCCGCTTTAAACGTATTTCGGAAAGTAAGCGCACACAACGTCGTATAACCACCAGCACTACCGCCAGAAATTGCTAGAGCCTCAGCGTCAACTTCTCCCCGTTCTACCAGGTAACGCGCCCCATAAACGCAATCATCGACATCCACTATTCCCCACTGACCATCCAACCGTTGCCGATACTCTCGCCCGTAGCCAGTACTGCCGCCGTAATTCACATCAAGAACTGCTATTCCTCGGCTAGTCCAGTATTGAATTCCCAAGTTTAGGCTACTCGAAGCTGCTGCTGTTGGACCACCGTGACTCTTGACTAGTAAGGGTGGTTTCTTGCCAGGGTCAGCAGTGTAATCACAGTTTCGCGGTGCATAGAACAGGGCATACGCTTTCTGCCCATCGGCTGTTGGAAACTCAATTGTTTCGGGTGAGGAAAGATAACTCCTGTCAATTGTCACATGACTAGAACGGCGCAGGACGGAAAGTTCATTAGTAGTCAAATCTAACTGAACAATAGCTGTTGACTCAGTAGGAGAACTAGCACGGAACACCACCCGTTTAGAGGATGCTTGAAGCGAATTAAATTCTGTGTATGGTGTTTGCAGCGTTTTCAGTTCACCTGTTGTCGTATCTAAACTCGCCAAATGCCAAATGCCTTGCTGGTTATAAGTACAAATGATGCGGCGTTCTGAGGAGAAAGCATAAGTGGACATCCCCAAGAGCCATTGGGGCAAGCCAAACTCAGCTGTCATATTAGTCAGCGCTGACACACCTCGCTCACGCCAGCGATAGAGATTCCACCAACCTGTTCTGTCTGAAATAAAGTATAAAGTACCATCTGGCGACCACTGCGGTTGGAAGATTGATTCATCTAATCCACCTGCCACTTTTTCCAATTGTCCCACAGAACCATCTGCTTTGATTTCCCCAACCCATAGTTCTGTGCCATCCCAAGGCATATTCGGATGATTCCAGGTGAGCCAAGCCAAGCGATTTCCATCGGGACTAAGCCGAGGTGATGCATAAAAGTCGTTGCCCTTGACCAGTAGCTGAGGATGGACATCGCCCGACAACCCAACACTGACAAGCGTATTGATTGGCTCACGTCCAGATACAGTATGATCCTCACACACGCAAATAATCCGCTGGTGTTGGCGATCGAAAACACCATCCCCATAGCGCATCGCTGTTTCAGGTGTAATCGGTTGCGGCCCAGTACCAACATCCTGACGATAAAGACGCCCGTCGGCGAAATTGGAAAAGTAAACAGTGCGATCGAAGACGAGGAAAGAGCCACCGCCATACTCATGGACGCGGGTACGCACGTTAAAGTCAGCAGAAGTGACATCTTCAAGAGAATGATTTGCACTAGATCTGACGATCGCAGTCCGACCTTGCTCCCAAGGCCGCGACTCACTCCAGTAGATATCATCACCATTTAGGGCAATCTGCCCTAGTCCAACAGTGCTTGAAGTAATTAAGTCTGCTGCGATTGGCGATCGCCACGATCCATAAGCTGCTTGCTGTGGTTTAATCACGGGCTACGTGTTCCTCATTGTTTTGTAGATCGTTACCCTACTGCCATATTTATCCGGCGTTGACATCAACACGCCCTTAGAAAGCTTTTCACAGAATGCGCTTATTTTCTGCCGTTCGCTGCTAGGGGTTGCAGTCGCGCGATCGCACGTTGGCAGGTACAAGGTAAGACTTTAAAAGTAGTAGCAGTCTTCATTTAAATTATTTGTTACTAAGTATGAGTTGTTTTTTAAGTTTAAAGGCCGCTTGTGCACTATTTTTACCTCGTCAATAATTGTGTGTATTCAATAAATAACGCGTCAAAACTGTATATATAGAAAAGAAAAAAGACCCCCCCTTATTTATTACGTGACAGATGCTAAGAAAATGCACATGAAGCAGTTAGTTGAGAGCATCTATCAAGATCTGCTGCCGGGATTAAGGATTGAAAGTCTTAATCCTTACAACCTGGTGGTAGTCCACCAAATCCCTCAACAGTGGCATCTGCTAGGTGCGGGGAACTATGCTGCTGTACTTTACCACCCCAGCTATCCGGATCTAGTAGTGAAGATCTACGCGCCAGGACGACCTGGCTTTGCACAGGAAGTAGAGGTTTACCGCCGTTTGGGTGACCATCCCGCCTTCTCCAAATGTTTATATGTCGGTGAGGGCTTTTTGATCCTCAAGCGACTTAGAGGCGTAACTCTCTACAACTGTATGTATCAAGGTCTACACATTCCTAGGCAGGTGATTCATGATATTGATTCTGCATTAGATTATGCCCGTTCGCGCGGGTTACGTCCCCATGATGTTCACGGGCGCAATGTAATCATGTATGCAGGTAGGGGATTCGTTGTAGATGTTTCTGATTTTTTACACGAGGCAAATTGCTCGGCATGGAATGATTTGAAAAAGGCTTACTACTGGCTGTACCGACCCTTCTTATCTCCATTGCGGTTACGGTTGCCTTACTTTGTTCTAGATATCGTCCGTAAGATTTACCGCCGCTATCGTAAGTTCTACCACTTCTTTTACTGCTTAGCTACTAGTACCCTAAAGCGTAACTAAAGCAAGAGCAACTGAGGGACAACTAGTAGTAGTAAGCTTACCCCGACCTGAAGGTACGGGGCTTTAGCCACAGATTTGAATCATCGGGAAGAGAGACAATTGTCCCTCTAATTGACAACTCATCCCCGGACTTTCGGGAGAGCTTACGATTGTTCTCCCCAAAGCAGCAATATTATTAGCCGCATTTATATCGGAATCATGCTCAAATCCACAATGTCCACACTTAAAAACTTTTCCGTTGCGGTACGATTTGCCCTTTGTTGGGTGAATGTGTCCGCATCGAGAACAGGTTTGACTTGTGTAAGCAGGTGGAACAAATATCACTGGAACACCAGCAATATTTGCTTTATAACCAACAAACAAACGCAACTGATAGAACGCCCAATTATTAGTTCTGCGACGTTCAGTTTTACTTCTTGGTTTTTGATTCAGAGACTCTTTGATATTAGTCAGATCCTCAAAAGCCAGTGTTGCATTTGTTGCGAGTGCATCTTGAACAAGTTGTTTAGAAATATTGTGATTCAGCCACTTTT
>QQTW01003625.1_pt1 | contig 11439 bp, 16 predicted proteins | sample 1904831 | NCBI WGS metagenome assembly QQTW01 (sample SAMN09435610, study PRJNA476489) | Subsurface metagenome, whole genome shotgun sequencing project.
TGACCGCGAGAACTAGATGGACTCCATGTATCAGAACCTCCGAGACTGTCACGACCATGACCATAGCTCTGGGTGCCTACACTACCCACACTGGACCGTTGATGTGGCGGCATGATCATGGCACCAGAAACAGACGAAATATCGGAGGATCGTCCTGGTAGACTTGTTGTTTTGGTGCCCTGAGGTGACTCAAATGTGCCATGACCGATAGACTTAGGACTTTGCGTATATGCCAGCTCAAATTCCGAGGAAAAGGGCGAATCTGGTGGTGCAATTGGCGAATAATGACCGCCACGAGTGGAATGGGAGAGAGAGTCGACTCTAGGATGTCTAGCATCAGGTAAAGCATATTCGAATGCTGGAGGTAAAGAAGTGCGTTTAGCATCGTCTGAATCGAGGACTTTGGCATGCGGCAGGCTCCTCGATTGGTTCATAGCCGTCCTTGGGGTTGCGCTTTTGAATCGAGCTGCTCCGCATTGCAGCTTATGAGCAGGATGATGGTTAATTGTGCAAGACTCGGAGGCATGACAAACTATTCATTCGCCTTTGATAAAACTGTTTACGCAGTTGCAGCCTTGGGTGACGCTAAACTCAACATATGGAGTAGTATTTCGGAATAGCATTCGGATGCTCATCATTTCTACAATTGGGGAAGTTCTGAACGATCTTCAAGGCGTCCAATTAATCAACCTTCGGTGGGGGAGCTTCGACCCAAGAACGGATTTAGATTAGTTAGCGAACACCGTTTAGGTTCAACATGTCAAAGCACTCTCCAAATCGGTCAAAAAAGCAAGGAAAGGACAGAGGATTTGATAGAGATAGACCAGTGGGTCAATGACCCAGCCTTGCGTTGAACCACCAAGTTAATTTGATACAAATCATCACAATGTTGACTCACAAACCAAAGCAATAACGAAGAGCGGGCAGGAAGACAGACCTCGGAGGATAGGACTTCTTTCCAGCTGAACCCTGAAAGGCCTCGTAACTTCGTTCTTGTAGGACCAGGAACTTCACACGCCACTTGTCCGTTGCTGACCCAAGCAGCACCAGTCGCGAGTAGCACCGTAACACAAATGAAGATCTCCTGCAGCTGCAAGCCGGGTATGGCGGAACCATGCATGAACATGTCATCTAGAACATCCCCTAAAATCAACGTAGGAAAGTTGGCTTTCGGTGGCTTTCAACTGAAGGAGTAACCAGAATACCATACTTCTCGATCTATCCCATTGAGGAAGCTCATTGCACAAGTTTAACATAGATTCAACCTTGGGTAACTATGGTTAATATCTGCCGAGTCATTCTTCCTGCTTACTGGTACGGAAATTGAATGTGTGCTTCTGTAGGGAATAGAAGCGACACCAATGCTTGGAAAGCTACTCAACTAAGGAAGCAATCTTTATTTAGGCCATTCCGCTCAAGACAAGAACAGGCTATTATCAAGGAGCCCATGATGACAACGGAGACTAAAGCATTGGGAGCATGAACACCTGTCTGAGCAGAAGCGTAGCATGTCCAAAGCCACCCTGACCAATTCAAAGCACCAAGCTCAACCTCTGCTAATTCTCTTCCCCAAGATCCGGCTCAACAAACCACCACCACGCTCTGCTCGCGTCGTCCTCCGGCTGTCAACCCTCCCGTTGTTTGTTTGGCCGCCAGACTCCATTTCTGCCAACATTTCGTTCACTTCGTCATCAATAGTCGGCCCAAAGGCAGTGATACGTGCTGGTGCACTTGGAGGCTGAGGACTAAGGAGGCGTCGCAGTCTACCACCAGGCGTGAAAGGGCTCAATGGTCTCTTCTTCTTTTCCTTCTCGAGATCGAATTGTACACCATTGATCTGTACCGTAAGAGATGGTCGAGCCTTCTTTGAGGATTTGGGAAAAGAAGACAAGGCGGCCTCGGGTTCCGGACTGACTGAAGCATTAGCCTTTTCCTTTTCAGGTTTCATAACACAAGACCGAGCTGCCTCTTCCGCCGAGTTGAATGTAGCACTCTCCTTCTCCTCCCCGTCTTCCTGAGCTGTATTCCCGGATTGTTTGTAGTGCTGGTGGTGGTAAGCCTCAAGTTCACGAACCAGTTTTGCTCGCGAGCCCTTCGCTGCGACGCCAAGACGGGCAAGATCATCATCAGATAATGTGACGAGAGTGTCAAAGCTCAACGTAGCAAGAATGGGTATGTATTTCTGCAGGCGATGATGGCGGAGCCAAGCTGTGACGGAATCGGTTGGTGGAGCGCCGTCCCGGGAAGAGCCACTGCGTATAGACGATTCGGATCGTGCAGGTGATCGATTTGAAGAAGCTATGCTAGCCGGGCGAGACTCAGACTTAGATTCAGACGATGTACGGGATAGATCAGAAGCCGTAGATGTCTGGCGAGAGTGGCTGCTAGGCGCAACAACTCCCATCGCTTTCAAAAGTCCAAGAGGGCGATAGTAGAGTCTGATGATGGCGTACGGTTTGTCGACCGGATCGAGCAGCTGGTATTTATAGCGACGTTTTGGATCGCTAGGACTTAAAAGGCCACCATTGACAAGACTGTGAGAGTTAGTGATCGCGGAAGCCGAGAGTCAAAATGCATACTTACCGAAGCCCATCCTGGTATCTGTCGTCCCCAACCAAAGCTTCATCTGTAGTGATGTTGGCAGCGTCAAGTGGAAGTCGCTCGCGATGTTCAATGCGATGAACCCTAAGTTCAACGCAGTCGTCAAATGGTCCGACTTGGCTGGGCGGCTCGTTAGAGAAACGGAAAGCCTGACGCTCGATAACTGGCAGGCCAGTCTGAGGATGAGTGCCTAGATACTTGAGACCGAATGTTGTTCTGCCTTGATAGTCATGCTTTGCAGTGCAGTCCCAGCTGGTGAAGCCTTTGCCGTTGTGGAGCAGCTTGAAGAAATACTGCGCATTAGGTGGATGAGGATTCTCAATCGAGTAATCAAACCAAACTTGAGTACCAGGATAAGACGGAACGTAGCAGGAGACGCTAGAGTCCTTCTCAGATGGAAATGAATGAGCATCGATGCTGGATGGATCAGTTGAAATGAAACGCCTGTACTCTGGGAGTTTGCAGATGGTATGCTGCGACACCATGCTGATGCTGATTCCACGAAATTGTACCATCTTGACGATACTGGAGAAGAAGTATGAGTCTATGATGTAGAAGTGCCGAGTTTCAAAATATGGAATGTGGATGGAGCTGTTGTGCTATCGTTGAGGGTCGAGCGAAATTCAAAGATGTGAAAGTGCCGGTCTGACATCTCTAAGAATATTCAGGTTCCAATTTTATTCTCAGTGCGCAACCTATTGTGTTCGTTCATAAATAGAGTAGTGAATGGAGGACTTCCCAAAGCTGCCAAGAATTCCGATTCTGATTGAACACCGTAATTTCAGCATTTGGAAAACGGCTCTGGGATAGGAGCGGAAATCTTGGCTGCAGCTTGAATAGAGGGAAATATTGAGCATTTGGAGGATGTCTGGATGCCGCAGTCTCGCCATTGGGCAGCCATTTACTTCCATACCCATGAATCTCGCCCCTCTGGGCACCCCACCTTTCGATGGCATATCAACAATAGCAAAGATGTGCTCCATGAGCTGAGCATCGAAAGATCAGCGTGTTCTGCTGATGGTTTGCATGATGGACACCACAACGTTGTCGTTTTCGCCAGGACTGAATACAATGACCAACGCTTAGTCTTCAGACACGATCTGGCAAACTCTTCCCCTGCTTCATATAAATCTTTCTCTCAATCTCCCTTGTCTTCTCCATATCCTGCATCTGCTGACTGATTTCTCGTGTCTTTTTCTCCGCCTCTGCCATCCTATCCTTTACCTCCTTGACTGCCTCTGCTTGCGCTTTCAAGGCAGCTTCAGGTGTTGTATATTGCTTTTGAAGCTGGTGAAGCTTGTGATGCTGAAGATCCTCCGAAGAAAGAAATTCGCAGGAGACTGGATGATATTGGTACGGTTTGGAATTAGCACATGGCACCTTTACTTCTGAAAGATCGGGATGGATGGCGATCTGTCGTATCTCAGAGTCAAGCGGTACCACCTTGGTCGAGCAAGCGCCTTTGTGAGATTTGGTGGGTGACAAGGGTGTCTCACTTGCCATGATTACAATCATGCAGCCATCAATCAGGATCGTTGAAGCTACAGGTTGAGTCACTACTGGTGAAGAAAACGTTACATTGAGGAGTGAAGTCCGGACATCGAGGTCTGTGCGTGCTTCGGCGTCACTTCGGACCGATCCCGAATGATTCCGCGTCTGACAAAGACAATCCTTGGCAACATTCAGGGGCACAACTTGAAGCTCGTCACTTCAATCCACTCTCCATCGCGTCTCACTTTCTCTCAGCTCGCGGACTGAAGAATGATAAACGATAGTCTCACAACTCGAAGCATTCTATGATGTTGGACACGCTTGAAGAACGGATCACAGCATTAGCCTTGCATACATTTGATGGCCTGCCAAAGAAGAGCAAGCCTAGAATTCACCCTGATGGCTCTCGCGAGTGGGTGCCAATAAGCGCTCTTGTGCTCGCCGGTGGTATATATCTGAAATCAGCCAGTTCACATGAGTATAACAGGATTGCTGACCTTGCATAAGCATAGATGCGAACTCTGTTTCTGAACAATTGACGTGTATTAGCTTAGCGTATGCAATCCCGTTTATCCTAGTGATTGTTGGCCTATTATTCTCTGATGTTTATTAAGTACCGGTTGCAAGTGCCTTCCTCATTCATGCTTACCCAAATGCCATGGCCAAGTACTTCACGACAGCCATGCGGAAATTCTTGCTCTGAGAGGTCTGACCCTGTTTCTTCTCTCTGAGGTATCTCAACTGCTCGACAGGGAAAGTACTTACCAGAGTGAATGGCTCTGTGCTTGCTCTTCTCTATGGGTAGGCGGGTCGATCGAATTGGATCGACTGCAGACTAGCAAAGTAAAATGGCCCCCCTTCGCCATCCGCTCCAATATCTCAATCCATATGTTCAGTACCGAAGCACCTTGTGGAGATGCCAGCATGGAAATCCTGATGTCTGAAATCGGAGCAGAAGAATCAGTGCCATGGAATTTACCAGACTCTTGCGCTTCAACCAGCGCAGAAGGCTCGTTTTCAGCAAAATCTCTACAGGGTCGAGGCTTCTTCTCTAACCTAGGAGCAGTACGACGCAAGCCCTCCCGAGCAGACGCAGAGCCGACATTAAGCAAATCCTGCACAGACAAGCTCTCCGTCAGAGAAGTCACCAGCCTTCTCTCCTTCCCGATCTACCATTTCATCGCAGTAACACCAAACGCCTACCTCTCATCTCTTATCCTCCCGGCAATCAAATACTCTGGAAAAGGGTTCACTCGTGCATTCAGCCCTAACGGACGTCTATCAGCCATCCAAGGCAAGAGCCTCCCAGATGGATACAGCATCCACCCATTCAAGATCAAACCCCTCACAAAAGACTTCCAACCAAACTTCCCGTTCAGCAAACCACTCACGACCACCATCGTATTATCATCATCCTCAACTCCATCGGACCAACCGAACAGAGAAGATCCCCCTACTAAGGCGAACCAGAAAACGAAAGCCACCAACCTCTCCGCCTTATATATCCACAACCCCCTCATTCCATCTCACCCAAATGATGCTAGCACTGCAGAACCAGTTACCGAGACCCTCCTCAACGGCGTCCAACAAGGCTATACCATCACCTCCCTCTCCACCAAAAAGGCCAGCGTCATCTCCCGGTTCCGCATGCTACAGCTCGGTCGCGAGATCGCGAGATCACTCCTCCTCCTTTCAGACGCACCAGACACGACAGGGACAGATATCCACATCCCAACCAGCCTCCCCTCCATGACGCACGAGACCGTGATCGCAGGATGGAGGAATCTAGTTGAGGCGACGACATACGCGGAAGCAAAGAGGGCGGGGGAGATTGCGTTAAACAGAGAGCGGGCTAAGAAGCTGGTTACGGGAGTTCTTGTCGCTGCTGCTGGTGTTGATGCTGCTCGAGCACGGGATGACGCTGAGAAGGTGGCTAAGCACTGGCCTAGGAATGAGGGGGATGACGATTGGGGCCTATCCGGGGAAGAGGATGGAGCAGGATGAGTGCTGGAGCAGTCGGTCTGGCAAAGTGGTGGCTGTGTGATTGCTGGGTTCTCGAGAAACCCAACGCAGAGAGACAGATTTGCGGACAAGAGGTCGGAGGAATCCTCGACCCAGTTCAGAGTCAATCAGATCAGATCAGATCTTTGAAACGGCTTGCACATGTGGTATAGATGTAAGAGAATCAGAGATACTGTGCGGCTGGTGGCGTGAAGCTTGCCACGCTTCCTAGGCTGGGCTGTTCAGCCCAGGGAACAGTGTTTGGATGGCGAATATATCAATGCTTACTTCTGGATCCCCTCTGACCAAAGTATTACATGCAGTGATCACACTAGTAGAGATGAAGCAATCGTTTCCGTTATATCAATCTCTAAAGCGAAATGGACACATACACATTTCAGACAGCATGAAGTGGAAGAAATCTGCTGCTTCTAGGACAAACTATCGAGTCAGCTACATAGCTAGTCAGATCTCTGGAGCCAGGTAGTAAATGAATTGTCTTCTTCAATCTTCTTCCTGTTACACTAGAATTTGCTCTTACCATTGCATTCGCTTTTGGTGACATCGTGTTTGGTAACTGCTCGGAGTGGTTCAGGAACATCGAAAAGGAGGCGCAGAAGGTGACGGTGAGACGGCAGGCAAAATGCAAAGGAAGCATAGAGTCTTCAGACCCGAGAGTGTGCTGAAATATGAATTGAAAAAAGAAGGGTGGGGCGGCGTGAGACGTGTTGGTTTTGACGGTAGTGGAGCAGAGCGAGAACCGATAAACTCGAGAGCATCTGCTGGGGGACATGGTCGCTCAAGTGCCCAAGGACGGAAACGCAGCCTTGTCATCGAGGGCAACAGGCGGAGCCGACTCACTCCCTCCTCTGCCACGGCCGCCGCCACCACCACCACCTCCTCCTCCTCTCCCACCACGTCCACGGTACTCTCCATCACCACGACCGCGCCCACGACCACGAAACTCGCCATCGCCGCGCCCACGATACTCTCCACGTCCACCACGGTCACCGCCTCTCCGCTCGCCACGACCACCACAACCACCGCCACGTGAATCAGGAGTCGAGGTCTGCCATGATAGATCCACATCCACTTTCTTTGGGGCATTTCTCAGTCTATCCCTCTCCCTCCTGGCTTTTTCTCCTGCTCCTGAAATGTACTCCTCGCTTTCATCACGACTAATGGCTTTGGCGTTTTGCCATTTCTTGTCCTGCTTTGCGCCTTCATTTGGCTTTCTAGCTTCCTTCAGACCGAGACCCTCCAGCTTCTTCTGTGCCTGTTGTGCAACATATTCGGAATATGATATGCTTGTATCTTCTGGTTCGGCGGGTTCAGTTGCTTCAGCACCAGCAGTGCCGGAACCGAAACCATCATCAGCAGGCTGAGCAGCTCCAGAGTCAGCGAAGCCTGGTGCGCCTTGTGGTGCTCCTTCATCCCAACCTGATGCACCAGAGGCAGCGGTAGCGTCCCAGCCAGCCTCCTTTACTTCAGTGGCTGCGATAGCCTCGCCGGCTCTCTCGTCGTTCCATTCTGCATCGCCAGTGGGAGCGCCCCAACTCTGATCGGCTTGTTTGGTGTGCTCACTGTAAGACAGTTGTTAGGTAACTATGTAAAGTGAAAACTTTGCCAGCTTCTTTTCAGAGACAGCCGAAACGACAAGAGTATGCTTACGCTTGACCTGTGCGGCTGTGACGGTCATCTCGATTGCCACGGCCTCCACGACCGCCACGACCTCCTCTCCCTCCACGACCATCGTAGCTACCTTGGATTCGTCCGCCGCCTATCCTGTCAGAGTGACGATCTTGTCGAAGGCCGTCATCGGTAGGTTTGCCACGGTTGTTGATGCTGCCTGCATTACGGTCACGGAAAGCTTTAATGGATCAGCTTGACTCCCATACGGATATAAGTAAAATCTGGCAACATGACTTGGCCAAACGGCGAGGCAATAAGGCCCTCCGTGAACATACCGTCTTCAGACCCTGTAAAACCGCCTCGTCGACTACCACGTCCACCTCTGACGCCACTTTGCGCTGGTTCCGTTGGAGCATCTCTCGGAGCATCACGCTTCCCAGACCGAGGGTTTGGCTTTTCAGCTGTTTTTGGGGGTGGCGATGGCTCTCGATCGGAGTCTTGGTCGCTTGTATTCCCTATGAAGAAATCAGAAGGTTGCTCAAAGAGAAAGGCTCGGTCGGTGGGATTACCTAGTAGCTCGAACAGATTCTGTGGGAGATTAGAGAGTTAGCACTGCAGCTCGACGTGAAGAAACTGCCCGTTAATAGGACGCGAATAGGTTCTGTTTGCACGGCCGCGAAAATCCTCTTCCTAATAGCGGAGCTGTCTTGGTATTGAACTCACCTTGCTCTTCACGTCTGACATCACGCCTACCTGCCTGCCTTCACGGAAGGCTGATCGACTATTGCTCCAATGCGCTGGGCGTGTCTGAGATTTCCCGAGTGTGACAGGGCCGCCTCGCAATAGGCCCTCGTCGACTCGATATGGAGATGACTGGCGGTAAAGTGAGTTATACGTTGCGCACCCAAGGTATAAGATTTATGTCGCGGAAAATGCATTGGAGGTAGCGAAAAGCGGAGGCTAGGCAGCTCTTAAAGTGATATTAGGGCTTAGGGCTAGTGGTTCGAAAACGGTTGGTCAGGGTCACAATGCCTACAGCTCATCACCTCTCCAAATACATCCGTAAGATTGATGCAAATACATCCGTAAGATTGATGGTAGACGACAGCTTGAATTCATACTGTATGATATTATACATGCGCTCCAACTGCTTGCCGGAAGAGTACAAAGGCGCCTTTAGCAACCATGACGCTCAACATTGCCGCCGGTTCCCATAGTCTTCACAATGCGTGCGCCTCATGAAATGCTTTTCGCCCTTAACAATGCAAGTTTGAGGATCAAAAACGCGCCAATTGTTCCGCTGCCTGGTCACAAGTTACCACCAAGGGGATATAAGAGGTAGCCAGCTTTCCGGCTTATAGCTTATCTTCGCACTTGTTGTACATCATAAGTGTAGGGCGTGGGGAAGTGCATGCTCGCGCTCAGTCCAAAGGGATCTGCATCCAGCATCGGATCATAGGGGTCGAAACCATGGTTTCCAGATGCAAATGGACCTCCGCTCGCGTCGGTCATGCTCGGAGCTGGAGGTGCCGGCTGACCTTGCATGGTCATTGACACACTAGGGAGGCGAAAATTCGGGATGAATTGATCTGCTGAGGCATCGTCTCCTGGCGCATCGTCAAGCATTTCTCCTTGGGCATCAAAATCGTGGTCTGCGCTCACAAGTCAGCCAGGGAAAAGAGACCTCAATACGGAACAGTAGGGGAATAACAGAAGCTCATCAATTTAGCTACATGAACTCTACCAGGAAAAAGTTTGCCCGTGGGCGAACATAACGGGATAACATTATAGATAGCTCAGAGACTCACCAGGTATGGAGATAGGACGCGTTGCAGAAGTGCCTGCTGTGGGCCGAGAGACAGCTGAGTGCTGACTGAATGAGTTGCGCTGCGGTCGTAGCTGCGACCGCTGTTGTTGGTGTATCGGCTGGGTTGGAAAATTAGAGGTTGGTGAGGATAAGACACCTTGCACGGAAAAACCAGATGGTCGGGAAGCCGAGGGTGACGGGGTCTGAGATGGTGGGCGTGGGTATGGAGAGGGCTGTGAGTAGATGCTCTCGTGTCCGTTCTGCATCGTGGTATTGACGGGTTGCAATGGAGGTACGACAGTTGTACAGTTTGACCGTGCTGCTTGCTGTCTGTTCATCATGGCCCTCTGGGCCGGCGAGGCCTGGCTGGTCATGGCTTGTGGCGTTTTCATCGGACCAAGATGAGGGCTGCTCTTCATCCGTAGTTCGGCTTGAACGTCAATTCCTAGCATATTGAATCAGTAGAAGCCTCACCGGAGGTTAGAAAGGACAATCGACCAACCTTTCTCGAGTAAAACACGTTCAAGCAGCGAGTTCTTATATCGAAGCATCAAACACTCATCAGCAGCACTGCGGTGACTCTGCTGTAGATTCTGCAGAGTATCCTCATGGTGCTTGATGGTGTTTTCGAGCTGCTTGATATATTCAGTTCGCCTTTCCCGGAAGGCAGCCTGTGCTTGCCGGTTCCTTTGTTTCCGCTCCTCAGACGTGGCATATATCTATCGGAGAATGTCAGCCATCTTTCGTTATGCCAGTTACTTGATTCTATGTACTGGCTTTCGTCCGCCTTTCCTCTTCTGTACCTGAACCACATCTTGCGTAACGGGTCCGATATCTCCTTCTGGAGTAGACACAGATGAGCTGCTATACCCATCATGTATAGACTCGGACTTAGGCACTATTGGGTGGCTTGGTGTCGCATCGGAAGTCTCCATCATTGAGCCCATCTCCTTCAATACAACAACACCATCACCCCTAGGGCTGTACCCCTGACAAAACGGCACAGGCCAAGCGTCGATTAAGTTCCTTCCGAACGCGTTAAACGCGCGGCTGAATATTAAAGATGGGTCTAAGACTGATTGACATATGGGATTTGGGTGTGTGCAGTCAACATCAGAGATAAGGAGCAGAAAAGGGAACGTCTTACAGGCAGTTCTAAAGCTCCGTGGAGAAATACGTAGAATGGAGACATTCTGTTAGACTAAGGTTTGGAAAGGCTTCCACCTGACGCATCGGAAGTCGCCTAGCTTGTGAAGTTGCAGGTCAAGTGAGCTGTCCATTCCTGTTGTAGCAATCTAATGCGGCCTATGGCGCTCTCGTTTCGCCCCTGATTGGATCCCGCAGTTAACGAAATTTTCAATTGGTATCCTTGTTACATGTTACCACCTCGTGGCCCGCGTGTTCAACCCTGCTTCGACCCTTTCAATATCACCTCATTATTGCTCTGAGTGCACCCTTCCCATCACTATGATGCTAGGCCCGTGCATTCCGCCATGGTTCTCGAAAAAGCAGCACCGTCAGGCTGGGCTGTCAGATGGTTCATCCACATTTATCCACCTCTACCCAGCCATGCATGCCACCCCCCTCACATCCTTGGCTCAAGCACTGGTTCCACATCTACTGCTGCTCCACCGAGGCCTGTCTGGTATTATTGGCCTCCGAGGAGATGGCCCTCTTTGCGGATACTCGGCGGTCAGCGTAACAGACGAGGGGTCACAATAGCCCTCATAAGCTCCTGGCTATTCCTGTCTGAATTTGCCTCCCCATGGTTTATGCGTACCCCCACGGTAGCAAAATTTTAAGCTTAGCCCTTTCGATGTCATTCCATTACCTCATGTCTTATCTCTTCTCCCTGTAAGACGTTCCCTTTTCTGCTCCTTATCTCTGATGTTGACTGCACACACCCA
>QQTW01003626.1_pt1 | contig 11437 bp, 12 predicted proteins | sample 1904831 | NCBI WGS metagenome assembly QQTW01 (sample SAMN09435610, study PRJNA476489) | Subsurface metagenome, whole genome shotgun sequencing project.
GTACTGATAACTACACCGTTAGTAGCGACAATGAAGAATGCAACGGAGATTCAGGGTGTTTTTACTCAATTCATGAATACTTTACGCGATAAAAAGTTTACTCGTAGCAAACTAGATGTAAATAACCTCCACGCAAAAATGTTGAGTGAAAATATAGCAATTGTCAGTGGTAGGGCAATTCGCTATAAAAAAGATGGGGATGTAGAAGATGAGCTAGAGCAAATTGGCGTTACTTATACTTTCTGTAAAGATATCCCTGAAGCTACCGCCACAACTCCACAAACTCCCGATGGTGTGTGGAAAATTGTCTCTGGAATTATTCATAAACCAGAAAATGCGATCGCTCTATAATCTTTAACTCATCCTACCCCGCCCCGCCGATAGCTTCAAATTTAGGATAGATAAGCCCAAAATTGCCAAAAACAATACTAACCCAATCGTGCAAGCATAACTAATTTCTAGGTTTTGAAAGGCTTGCTCGTAGAGGTAATAAACAATCGTTTTGGAGCTATTACGCGGACCTCCTTGGGTCATAATGTAAATTTCCTCAAAAACCTTGGTGGCAGAAATTGCCGAGATTACAGCTACCAAAACTATATAAGGTTTCATTAAAGGAACTGTTATATCCCAATGCTTAGAAATGCCATCCGAGCCATCTATAGCGGCGGCTTCGTACAAGTCTGCCGGGATTGCTTGCAGCCCTGCTAAGTAAATAACCATGTAATAACCTAAACCTTTCCATACCGTTACTGCCATGACGCTAAATAGGGCAAATTGAGGGCTTGTTAGCCAGCCAACCCCCTCTGTGACAGGAAAAATACTTTTAATTAACTGATTGAGCAAACCATTTTCGGCATACAGCCAGCGCCAAGCAATTCCCGCAACTACCATAGAAATTACTACAGGCGTGTAAAAAGCGGCTCTAAACCAGTTCATTCCTCGGAGTTTTTTATTAACTAAAATTGCGATCGCTAAAGGAAAAGTTACCAATATTGGCACGACACCAATAAGGTAAATTACGGTATTAAGCAAAGTTTTCCAAAACACGCGATCGCCCATTAAACGCTGAAAGTTTGCTAACCCTATCCACTGCGGCGGTTGCGTCAAATCGTATTCGTAGCGGGTAAAGCTAAGATAAAAAGCTTGCATTGCGGGCAAAAATACTGTTAATCCTAAAATTAGCAGCGCCGGAAGCAAAAATAAGTAAGGAGTTAAGCGTTGAATTAACACCCGGTTTGCAAACAAGGTTTTTTGCATTAGTTTGGTTATTTAAAATTAGCTGTAAGTTTTAATTCCAACATTATCTTGGGTTCGAGTCCGTCGTCCCGTTAGAATAAAGCAAAATTATACTTTATTGATAAGCGCCTTAATTTATGACTGTTCGCGTCCGCATTGCTCCAAGTCCTACCGGAAACCTACATATTGGTACGGCGAGAACTGCTGTATTTAACTGGTTGTACGCCCGTCATCATGGCGGTACTTTTATTTTGCGGATTGAAGATACAGACATAGAGCGATCGCGCGATGAATATACCCAAAATATATTTGATGGCTTGCAATGGTTGGGGCTAACTTGGGATGAAGGCCCTTTTTACCAATCTAAGCGCCTAGATATGTATAAGCAAGGAGTAAAAACCTTATTAGATAAAGGTTTAGCTTACTACTGTTATACCAGAGAAGCGGAACTTACAGAAATGCGAGAACAGCAAAAAGCCAGAAACGAAGCCCCCCGCTATGACAATCGCCATCGTAATTTAACTACTGAACAACAAGCCGCTTTTATCGCTGAAGGTCGCCATCCGGTAATTCGTTTTAAAATCGAAGACGATCGCGAAATTACTTGGAATGATATGGTACGCGGACAAATGAGTTGGCGTGGTAGCGATTTAGGCGGTGATATGGTAATTGCTCGTGCTGCCGAAAATGAGATTGGGCAAGCTTTGTATAACTTTGCCGTTGTAATTGATGACATGGATATGCAAATAAGTCATGTCATCCGGGGAGAGGATCATATTGCAAATACTGCGAAACAAATTTTGTTATACGAAGCTTTTGGTATCAAAGCTCCAGAATTTGCCCATACACCTTTGATTTTAAACGTAGAAGGCAAAAAGCTATCTAAGCGCGATGGTGTAACTTCAATTTTTGACTTCAAAGAAATGGGTTTTGTCCCGGAAGCGCTAGTAAATTACATGACATTGCTTGGTTGGTCGCCCCCAGATTCGACTCAAGAAATATTTGATTTAACAACCGCCGCGCAGCAATTTGGGTTTGAGCGAGTTAATAAAGCGGGGGCAAAATTTGATTGGGACAAATTAGATTGGCTCAATAGTCAATACTTGCACAGTATGCCTGCAAGCAAGCTCACTGACTTATTGATTCCCTACTGGCAAAAAGCGGGGTACGAATTTGATGCTACGCGCGATCGCCCTTGGCTGGAGCAAGTGACAAGTTTAATTGGTGCTAGTTTAACGCGCCTTCCCGATGCCGTAGATATGACTAAACTGTTTTTTGTTAAATCGCTGGAATATAGCGCAGACGCGGCAAGTGCATTGCAGCAAGAGGGAGCCAGTAGCGTTTTGCAAGGCATCCTTGACGCTTTGAATAATACTGTAGATTTTAATGAAGCTGCGATCCAAGAAATTATTAAACAGGTAGTTAAAGAGAAAAATGTCAAAAAAGGATTAGTAATGCGGAGTTTAAGAGCAGCATTAACAAAAGCTATGCACGGGCCTGATTTGATTCAATCTTGGTTAATTCTGCATCAGCTTGGACAAGACAAGTTACGGTTGCAAGAGGCGATTGGCTAATTTGAGTAATGGAAAGAATCTGCTTACACGATCGCTCGCAAATCGAAAAAGTCCTTCGAGAGCATACATTTCTAAACTTGTATGCTCTTGGTGACTTAGATAAGTTCTTTTGGGATTACACCACTTGGTACGCCCTTTCTGGGGACAAACAAATAAAACAGCTTGTCTTGCTGTACGCTAAATCAAATTTACCTGTTTTACTTGGATTCAGCGCTGAAGTTGAGGAATTGAAGGAGTTATTGCGATTTCTTTTACCGCTTTTGCCCAAAAGGTTTTACGCTCATTTTAGTGGCGATGCGGTAGATATTCTAGCAAAGGATTACCAGATTCGATCTTACGGCGTACATTACAAAATGGCGCTAACAGATAGATCGTGTTTAGATATAGATACTTCACAGGCGATCGCACTGTCAGTAGAAAATGCTAAGGAATTAGAACAACTCTACAATTTAAGCTATCCTGGCAATTGGTTTGAGCCGCAAATGCTAAAAACAGGTTGCTATTACGGCATTAGGCGCGGTGATACCTTGGTAAGTGTGGCAGGAGTTCATGTTTACTCTAAAGATTACAAAGTTGCAGCTTTAGGCAATATTACAACTCATCCTCAATGGCGGGGACAGGGATTAGGGACAATAGTTTGCGCGAAACTAAGCCAAGTGTTGCTAGAAACAGTAGAGCATATTGGTTTAAATGTTAAAGCCGACAATCTAAGCGCGATCGCCTGTTACAAAAAAGCTTGGTTTTGCAAACATTGCTACTTATACAGAATACCTGCTGAAATCAAAGTAATTTGTGATGTTGATGCCAATGGCGAGCAATATCAATCCGGCGGCAAATCCAAACGCGATCGCGTTTCTGAATATAGTCAAGAAAACGAGCTAAGGAAGCCGCCCGTCCTGGTCTACCCACTAAACGGCAATGCAATCCTATACTCATCATTTTAGGGGCAGTGTCGCCTTCGGTGTACAACACATCAAAAGCATCGCGCAGATAAGCAAAAAACTGATCGCCGCAATTGAAGCCTTGGCTTGTAGCAAAACGCATATCGTTGTTGTCTAGAGTGTAGGGAATAACTAAATGAGGTTTGTTATAGTCCCGCACCCAGTAAGGTAAATCATCGGCGTAACTATCCGAGTCGTAAAGAAAACCCCCTTCTTCTACTACTAAACGCCGGGTATTGGGACTATTGCGCCCGGTATACCAACCGAGAGGACGGCTACCAGTAATAGACTCATGAATGGCGATCGCTTTAAGCAAATGTTCCCGCTCTATATCTTCGCCAAAGTATTTATAATCAATCCAACGATAGCCATGACTTGCAATTTCCCAATCGGCGGCAATCATGGCTTCTACAGCTTCAAGGTTGCGCTCTAACGCCATTGCTATGCCATAAACGGTCACGGGTATACCCCGCCCAGTAAACAACCTATGCAGTCGCCAAAAACCCGCCCTGCTGCCGTATTCGTACACCGATTCCATATTCATATGGCGCAACCCATCTAGTGGTTCTGCTCCCACAATTTCCGATAAAAATGTTTCTGAAGTTAGGTCGCCGTGAAGAATGCAGGTTTCCCCGCCTTCTTCGTAATTAATCACGAACTGCACGGCAATTTTTGCTTGCTCTGGCCATTTTGGATCGGGGGCGTTGCGTCCGTAGCCAGTCATGTCTCGTGGATAAGTCTTTGACATTTTTGCTTTAATTTTCTACTAGATTTTGAATGCGAAACCAAGCAATTTTGTTGATTTCGGCGATCGCACCAGCTATTTCTGTTTCTATATTATTTTGCAAGCGGCGCTCAAAAGCATCTAAAACACTGGCTTTTGTTTGATTTTTAACCGCAATTATAAATGGAAACCCAAATTTATCTTTATAAGCTTGATTGAGGAATTGAAAGTAATCGTACTCTTGAGCCGTAAGCCTGTCTAAACCAAGTCCCGCTTGTTCTTGAACCGAAGCCTCGGCCATTGAAGCTTTACTACCTAAATCGGGATGCGCTCGAATTAAAGCTAGTTGCTCATCAATGCTCATTTTACTTACCACCTCCACCATTTTTTGCTGTAAACGGGCGGTAATTCCAAGCTTTTCGAGCAATTTCTGGCGTATGTTCAAACAGCGTCCCCAAAACCTCAACAAATTCCTCTTGACTTCCTTGGTTTAACCGAGCGATCGCTTTAGACATATTTACCGTTAACAGTTTTAATTTTTGCAGTGCGCTAACTTTTTATATTAATTTGCATACTGTATACAAAATCTGTGATTTCAGATACAGAACAAGAAGGGAAATGTTAGTTAATTTAAGGCAGCGTGCAAATAATTAACGAAATAAAGTTAAATCTAAAAATCCTGGCTTCTTTCATTATGTTAGTAACAAAACAACCTGTACTGCGAAAGTTTTGGTATCCAGCAATTCCAACTACAGAACTTTCAAGTAGTCCTAAGCCTTTTGAGCTACTGGGGGAGAAAATAGTTATTTGGTTAAATGCAGCCGGGAAGCCCGCCGTCGTTCAAGATAAATGCTGTCATCGTTCGGCACAACTAAGTATTGGCAAAGTAGTAGATGGTAATATTTGTTGTGCTTATCATGGTTGGCAGTTTAAGAGTGATGGCGCGTGTGTTTGCGTACCGCAACTGAAAGACGAGGCAATTCCTGCCAATTACAAAATCAAGTCTTATCGCTGTACAGAGCGTTATGGTTATGTTTGGGTATGTTTGGAAGAACCGCTAATCAATCTTCCAGAAATTGACGAAGCCACAAAGCCAGATTACCGCTTGCTGCATGAATTTTACGAACCCTGGAAATGTGCAGCATTGCGGGTAATGGAAAATGAGTTTGATTTAGCTCATCCTACTTTTGTACATACTACGACCTTTGGCAGCGAAGAACATCCCATTCCTGAATCGATGAAACTTACCGAAACAGAATGGGGCTTGCACGTACACGGTGTTTTAGGGGTTGTAAATCCCCAATTGCAACAGCAAAACTTGAAAATGGATGCAAAACAGACCTTCCGCACCTTAGACATGACTTGGTTTATGCCTTTTACCGTCAAACTGCAAATTACCTACCCAAACGGACTGACTCATATTATTGTCAATACAATGACACCAATAAATGATTCAACTTCGCAAATGGTACAGTTTTGCGTCCGCAACGATACCGAAGCAGACACAAAAAGCAGCGATGTAGTTGCTTTTGACCGCGCCGTAACTTTAGAAGACAAGCATATATTAGAAACCACCGATTACGATGTGCCTTTAAGCGTAAGTCAAGAGCAGCATATGTTTACCGACAAACCCGGTATAGTTATGCGGAAAAAGCTGGCAGCTTTATTAAAAGCACACGGCGAAGTAGAGCAAACTAAAAGCAATAACTAACGGGAAGCGCAGGGACGCAATGCTTTGCGCCCCTATAATGTTCGCAATTGATAAAACGTTATATTTTCTATTTTTGCGCCAAAATCTATTAACTTCCTCGGTAAGTGCTGTACGACCAAGGCGAAACTAATAAAGGCACGTGATAGTGCATTGTAGTATCAGCAATACCAAATTGAATCGGTACGCGATTGAGAAATGGGGGATTGGGTAACGCCTCAAAATAATCGCCAATAATAAAAACTAATTCGTATATCCCAACCGCTAAATCTTCTGTTAATAAAGGGTCATCCGTGCGCCCGTCGGAATTAGTTACAGTAGTTTTGAGTAAGGTTTTTTGTCCCGATTCGCTCAATCGCCATAATTCTAAACTAATGCCTTTTGCTGGACATCCGCGCGCGGTATCTAAAACGTGCGTTGTAAGTTTTCCCATGATTAAGCTCTAATTTAATGGCCCAGCTAGGATTGTTTTAGAAATCGCATCCATAATATCTGTTCCATCTTCATACTTTAAAGCTTCGTACCACTGCTTCGTAACTTCTGGCGCTTTACCATGTGTCATATCCGATCGCTTTCTGGCTCTAGTAATAATATCTGCAACCCGATCTTTGCGGGCGGTTTCGTAGCGTTTTAAAGCGTCAGCAACACTGATATTGGTAGTTTGCAAGTAATTTGTCAATACTAAAACATCTTCCATCGCTTGACAGCCACCTTGTCCCAAGTCTGGAGCAGTACCGTGAGCCGCATCACCTAATAATGCTATGCGATCGCGTACTAATGTTTGTAATGGCTCAATGTCGTGAATTTCCACGCGATTAGTCTTCATTGGATCGAGTCGCCCAATTAATTTTTGCACGGGTTCTGCCCATCCTTTAAAAAAGCTACTTAATTCTTCCCTATAAGTTTCTGGATTATTAACGCTACCTTTAGGCATGGGTACATCAAAAAAGAAATAATAGAACCCGCCCCCTACAGGCATCATCGAAGCTCGTTTGTGTTCGCCAACATACACCGCCCAGGTGTCACTAGGTGCTAAATCGTCACTAGCCTCTACTAATCCATTCCAATTAACGTAACCTACATAACGCCGCTCAATTGCTTTACCTAAAACGTAGCTGCGAATTAAAGAGTGAGTTCCATCCGCGCCGATTAGTACGTCGCCTGTAGCTTTGCGTCCATCTTCAAAAATGGCTGTAACGCTATTTGCGTCTTGCTCAACAGCAATGCATTTAGCGTTAAGTTGAACTTTGTCCGCGCCTAGGGTATTAAGCAACATTTCCTGCAAGTCGGTACGCGCTACAGGATAAGGCTTTTGCCCTACGCGATCGATTAGTGGCTGCAAACTAAAATCTGTGAGTTTTTCTCCGGTATGGCTGTAATACGCCGTGCGCTCCATTTTGCCGCCAATACTCGCAATTTCTTGGCTCAAACCCAAACTATTTAAGACTTTGACCCCATTTGACCATAACGAAATTGCCGCCCCCGCAGGACGTATTTTATTGACTTTTTCGTAGATTTCTACTTCATACCCCGCTTGACGCAAGGCGATCGCACAGGTCAATCCGCCCATTCCTGCCCCAATAATTACAACTTTTAAATTTTTCATGATAAAATGTACCTAAATATACAGAAAATTTCGTTCATCTTCTATCTAAAAACCTCAGTAGTAGGGAGAAGACGGAAGTAGGGTTAGTCCTGAAGGAACGCGCCCCAATCCATAATTTGATTTAGGAAGGCGGACGTTATGAACGTTCAATGGCAACGATACAAAGAGTTAGAGCTAATTCCCGATATCATCTCTGCACCAAAGCGCCGTTTTGAGTTATTTCCCTTAGCGACTGCTTGGCGAAGTCTTGTAAATGCTTTAATGTGGGAACACTTCTACGAGCAGCGAACTGATTATCTCGAAAGGTGTTGGCAGCTAAACGAGAGAGAAATAGAAAACAGCGAGGTTTCTTTGACGCTACATAAGCTGTGGATGTTGATGGACTTGAAATAACTTGGGCGATCGCCGCTTTGAAAATTATTTGATGTAAATCATACCCCGCACATCTAATACTGTATACTGCATTCAGTAGGTAATTTCAACCACGATTTTCAACCGCGAAAACTAAAAACTAATACAGAAGTATTTTAAAAGATCGGTCTTTTAATAGCTCTTGATTTTTTTAGCTAATAGTTTTTTCTTGAGCAAAGTTTGATAGATTTAACCCCAACCTATTTTAAAATCATTTTTATTAGTTTGCTACCTAGTAAATTAACTTAAGGTAATAAATTAAAATAGTATTTTAAAATACAAAACCTTTGTGTATTAATGGTTTAAGCGGTAAAGCATTGCTTAAATTAAAACTACCACTAAATATTGGCATCGTTAGTTTAAACAAACTTAAATACCATTTTGCGTATGAACAAAAGTTTGATTTGTACCTTTTTATTTAAAAAGTGCGATCGCTCTAGATTTTTTGTTTATTTCGATACAAACTGCTTGAGCGGATAAGTTTATTCTGTATGCAGAATACAATGCCGATAATTCAAAGCTGGAGTAGAGGCACAAAGATTTTAGTAGAGGAAACTTATATGGCTTATGCGGGAACTCATGGAGCAAGCGAGAAGGATAGCGATCGCCCAAAGCTGCCTTATGGACTAAACGATAAGCCACCCCTTAAAGATGCGATTTTTGTAGCATTTCAGCACGTCTGCGCGATTTGTATTTTGGTAGTTACGCCAGGATTGCTAATTAGCGGAGCATTAGGACTCGATCTTGCTAAATCGACTTACATCTTGGGAATGTCGCTATTTGTTTCCGGGCTTGGTACATTTCTCTGGGTTTAAATATAATTGTCCCGCAGACGGAATCTGAACCAGAAAGCGCTCTTGCAGAAGTTATGGAAGATACGGCGGTGGCAAAAATCAAATAGCTATTGCTGCAAGGTAAATTGAATTAATTTTTGGGTGTGGGGAATATTCATGAATAATCAAGAGTTTAAACTGGTTGGTGCAACCAGAGTTTTAATGTGCTTAGTTGCGGGTTTGGGGATATCTGCGCGATCGTCTGTAGCATCCTCTGAAGAACTCAAACCAAGCATTTCCGATGTTACAATTCAGCCTGTACAACAAGCACAACTATTACAGACAGAGGAAATAGAGCAAGTTACGTCTGTTTCTCAATTATCTGACGTACAACCGACCGATTGGGCATTTCAGGCATTGCAGTCGTTGGTAGAAAGGTATGGTTGTATTGCTGGCTATCCTGATAGTAGTTATAGAGGAAGTCGCGCTTTAACTAGATACGAATTTGCGGCGGGTTTAAATGCTTGTTTAGATAGAGTCAACGAATTAATTGCAACGGCGACTGCTGACTTAGTTACTAAAAATGACTTAATTACTCTACAACGCTTGCAGGAAGAATTTACCGCCGAACTTGCATCTTTACGGGGGCGCGTAGATGCTTTAGAAGTGCAAACGGCTGAACTTGAAGCTAATCAATTTTCTACTACTACCAAGCTGACAGGAAATATTTTTGTTAACGTTACGGGCGCTTTCGCTAATGGAGATATTTTAGCTGAGGGAGAAACGGTTTTTAGGACGCAACCTAGAACCAGTCCCAATGCTTTCCGGCGCATTACCGAAGATCCTAATATTACTCTCAGCAATTATGTTTTTCTCAACTTCACTACTTCCTTTACAGGCAAAGATAGCTTAGTCACTCAATTAGTAACGGGAAATGGCGATTCTCCAGTCAATCGCTTTGCTTCGGCGGGTTTGTATAACAGCTTTGGTTCGCCTTATACCGATCAAACTGGTGTCACAGGAACACCCGGTAGCGTCGTGCTGCGAGAATTGTTTTATTCTTTCCCAATTGGCGAATCACTCCAAGTTGTAGTTGGCCCTAGAGTCAACTGGTATCGCTACTTTGACAATAATCGTTTTACCTATTTCTTAACTGGCGCAGGTAGTTTTAATTCTAGCGGTAGCACCTTACTAAACGCTGTAGATAGAGGTTCGGGGGCGGCGGTATTGTGGGAAATAAGCGATCGCCTGAAACTCAATGTTGCTTATTTGGGCGAAAATACTGAATTTCTAACCAGCAACCTATTTAACTCCTCCAGCAACCCCAGCCAAGGCTTATTTAGCCCTACTAATACCTTGACGGCAGAATTGACAGTTTCCCCAATTAAAAGCTTGAATTTGCGATTTTTGTACAACCGATCTCATGTTAGAGCGATCGCCGGACAAGTTGGCGGCGCAATTGGCGAACCTATTTATGGATTCGCCGATGATGGTTTCGATGGCTCTATTGACAACGCAACGGGCGATACTTATGCGTTCAACTTTGACTGGTTAATTACCGACGGTTTCGGATTATTTGGACGCTATGCTTACGGAAGTACGAATATAGAGCCGTTAAATCCAATTAGACCAAGTGGTGAAGTAAACGCGCAAACAGTTCAATTAGGGGCAGCATTTCCTGACTTGGGGAAAGAAGGAGCGTTATTTACCCTTTCTTATCTCATCCCCTTTTCTGTCGTAGATGGACGAAACTTTTTAGTATCCGGCGGCGGTGATGGTGGAACACAGTACGAGTTTGAAGCAACTTACTTTTATCCTTTAACTCGAAATATTGCTTTAGTGCCAGCTTTTTATTGGATTGGCAACGCTAACAACTTCAGCAGCAACCCAAATATTTATGTAGGTAATTTACGCGCACAGTTTAGCTTCTAATTAAAATAATTGTATTGGCGCTATTTAATATCTGTCCCCCCGTGAAAAATATCACTTGTTCGCTATTAATAGCAATGAATATGTGGCTTGGCTCTCAATGTGCGATCGCGACGGAATCTAATGTAGTTCAAGCCACCGCGTCTCAAGAGGAAACCAACCAAAAGCTAGAAACTAGACTTGCAGAACTCAAACGCGATCGCCAATTAATTGAAGCAGATGCCTTATACCTAGGCGGACAATTTGCCGCCGCCGAAAAAATTTACCGCCAAGTTAAAACGCCGCTCGCTCAAACTATCGAGCCAAACCCCCCCGAACCCGTATTAAACCCAGCTAATTTATCCCCCGCCGGAAAAGTATACTGGCGCGAAACCCAAGCAGGAATTGCGCAAAATCTGCAAACAAGAACGCTCGTACCGTTAAGACTATTAGTTGAGCATTATCCTGAATTTATCCCTGGTCATCTGCGCCTAGCCGAAATTCTTAATAAGTACAATTTTCCTGACGATGCTTTAATTGTTTTAGAAAAAGCCAG
>QQTW01003627.1_pt1 | contig 11435 bp, 16 predicted proteins | sample 1904831 | NCBI WGS metagenome assembly QQTW01 (sample SAMN09435610, study PRJNA476489) | Subsurface metagenome, whole genome shotgun sequencing project.
CCCAATGCAATGATGCGCGCAGCCTTTCCACCAAAACACCGGCCCAGCCGATCGTTACGTTCATCACAGCAGGCAAGCGCCGAGCGCGAATGCCAGCGAGCCAGCGAAAACAGTGGGTAGCAACACCTTGATGCCCGAAGCGGCGCTTTCAGCCGACGTCTGAGCAGGGGAGGCCGCGCTGGTCTGGGTTGCGTCGGAGTCGTCATCGCTGCCGGCATCGCTCGTGCTGGCGTCGGCAGAGATCGTAGTCTGACCGAAGTTGATGCCGAAAGTCTCGCACCAGAGTCCGACGGTGGTGAAGTCGTCCGCGGTCTTGCCGGCGTCGAGCGCGACGTCGAGCGACTCGCCGTCCGCCTCCTGCGTCACTTGGGCGTTGGAGATGCGGAAGCCGTCGCTGAGGTTGTCGGACTCGGAGCCCCACCAGTACAGCCCCGGTGCGCTGGCGTCTTGGATTGTGAAGTCGGCGATCTCGAGCGTGTCGCTGTCGACGACGCGGACTGTGCCTGCCAGGCCGCCATCGAGCGAGGAGAGGACTCCGTTTTCCTGGGCAAGGACCGTGGAGGTCAGGAGGACGGACAGGAGGAGAGTTTTGGAAAACATGGTTTCAGTGTGAGAGTTTAGTAGAGCGTTTAGTCGTGTAGAAAGAAATGTGTGAGCTTTGAATTAAGTAAAGACTTTGCTTGATGTGAGGCTGGAGGATTTGATTGAAAGACCAACCGTTGAGGATTCTACTCATTATATAGTGCTTCGTGACCGCTGAATAGTGAAGCTGAAAGCTTCCACCAAAAGGCATTATTTGAAATCATTTGTATAACCACGCTCAATAGGCGAGTCGTAAATGCTTTTTGCCTACATCTCAAATACTCCGAAATTGAGTTGTAGCGATCCTTTGTCTCATCATGAGGGCTCAGAGCCAAACGTTCGCGAGGCTGTTGGTTTGGAAATGGAATTCCCTCGCCGCCAAGCGAAGGTGCCAAGGCCAAGGCCGGAATTCCAAATCGTTGCGCTCACCAATTCGCTTCGCGAACGGTGTTTCAAACGTTCATTGCAACGCCTTTTTGGAATACCGGCCTTGGCATGCCTCAGCTGGCCTTCATCGAGACGGCAGAGTCGAGCCTGACAAGCGAAACAGTTGTCAACCGACGCGAGGGTTTCGAGGCGCAGCTGGATTTGAGATAGTCGTTAATGAAATTGTGGCCTTCTGATGGATTCGCAACTGTTGTTATATAGGTCCTTCGGGATCGTGCCGGTTGAAGAGATGATAACCTTCAAGCATATTCATCTTCTCGAGCTTTGCGCTGTGCGTAACCGCCATGGAGCCAGTCATTGAGGATCAGTACACTGCAGCAAGAGTATATTTTGTCTCTGTCGTCGGGCTCCTGCTTGTGGAATCCCTATTCCATGTCCCCTCGTATATCTCGAGTTTAATCAGGAAAGGTATGCTTCTTCAAAGACAGAGAATCCAAAGACAGAGAATGACAGAACTGACTTCTCTTCAGGGCGGCCTTATGTAAAGCCCTCTTCTCATCACTCTAAACCTTATGTGCTTCTTCACAAATTGATCACTTTGCCTTCTTTGGTGCCTTTTGTAACGACACATCATTTTCCCGATCTTTTGCGGTTTGGAGCTTTCTTCGGCTTGAACCTGCTCTTCGGCTGGAACAAGAACGAGTTTGGCGGCGATTACAACTTGTATGGATGGCTCACCATCGCCAACGGGGGCTTGGCCCTGCTCATGGGCGCGCGCAACAATCTGTTCGCGGTTGCCGCCCGAATACCTTCCACGACGCTGTTGATGTACCATCGATGGTCCGGTCGAGCGACGGTGATTCATGCAACCATCCATTTTGGATTCAACATCCGGAGGTACATCGACACGAACCAGGCCGCGACCGTGCTCGAGAATCGTCGGATCCAGGTCGGCCTCATGGCTTGGATAGCGTTGTGCCTCATCTTGATCAGCTCCGTCAGCATCATCAGACGGAAGACGTTCGAGCTCTTCTATTATCCTCATTTTCTGTTCCTGGTCTTTGTCGTAGGCGCCATCTATCATGCGAGTCACGGTCTGGAGTTCATCCTACCCGGCTTGATCCTTTGGGGGCTTGATCGCTTGATACGATTCTGTTATGCCTTCAGAGCGGTACGAATCACGTCATTGACGCACTATCCCGGCGACCTCACCAAGATCAGATTCGACGGGATGCGCACCACCGCTGCGGGTCAAATCGCCTGGGTACATCTGAAGGGAGTATCTCTTTTCCACTGGCATCCCTTCACGATCGCCTCGGCGCCATCCAAGGACGGCGTCATTGCGATTCGAGGTCTCGGTGGTTATACCAGACGACTGTACACTCTTGCCACTCAGCAAAAGCAGCCTGAAAGTGAAACGTACGATATCAATGTTGCCAGCTCGAGCAAGCTGAAGATGCGCCTGGACGGACCGTACGGCGTCGGACACATTCAGTGGGGCAGGTTCCCCGTGACGGTCCTGGTGGCCGGCGGCATCGGCATCACACCTGGCATCAGCATCGCGACTCACATCATCGAGACTGCGGCTCTGTCCAAGGCACAGGTCGGTGGTCAGGCGCAGTGGCACATCCACCTCCTGTGGATCCTGAGGGATAGCCGTCATGTCCAATGGTTCGAAGAGGAGCTCAAGCACATCGCTTCGACCGCGTCCGATCCGTCCGTCCCGGCCACGCTGGAGATCTCCATCCACGTGACTGGTTCTTCGGACGGTGCAGGCGAGCACAAGTACAGCGGGCCCGGCACACTTGTGCAGGGCAGACCCGACCTGGTCGACTACTTTGAGTACATTCGCCGGCAACGACCGGGACTCGATGCGGCTGTGAATGCTTGCGGCCCTAGAAAGCTGATCGATGGTGTGCGGAGAGCTGCTGCCAAGGCCAGCTGCGAGGAGGGCGTCTTTCGGGTCGAAGAGGAAGTTTTTGAGCGGTGAGTATCGTATCGAGTTGAATGAGAGCCAGCCTTGGAACATGTCATGCGCGATGTGGAGAATGGGGCATCGTATTCGTGACCGGTATTGGGACAAGAGGCGCGGTGTTCTTAATTCGTTCAGTTATCTAGGTAATTGTCCCGATTCCGACCTGTCGCGATATATCAGATGGGAGACTTGTCTTTTTGCGGCGCTTGCTCAATAATGATGACCAATGACACTTCTGGGTTTTCAAACCCCAGCCTTCTCCTCTGCTTTTCACCTGCTCGGCCTGAAGTCAATAGGAAGCCCATATTTGTTCAAGTATCGTGTCGAGGAGCTCCACCCTACAGGCCGGCATATCACCGCAGAACGCATGCGCATGTACTGTACCATCCGCTCCTGGTACGCTAATCACAACTGCGTTCCATGGCGACGCCGAATCCCAAAAGGAAGCATTCCCGTCGGCGGTAGCAAATCCTCAAACACGGGCGCGAAAGGAAATGTGAAATCCGAGAAGGAAGTGCAAAGTCAAATCATCGGTGAGATAAGACTTGTTCGCGTGGAGAAACAGCGGATCGCCTGCGCCATCGCAACGGAGACTCCATATAACGCACATCTTATTGGAAGAGTTGGTGGAATTTGCGAATTTGCGCGCCGCACAACAACGTCTGGTGAGCCACCCTTACTGGAGACCCGTAAGAGTAACGATACACTCGCGCGAGAGGTCTGGCAGTCGACAGGTCGAGCAACGACTGGCATCCACGGATCTATTTCCAGCGACGAGCTGTCTCTTGTGGGATGACGGCCTATCACAGCACATGTTTTATCCTTACCGAGGCGGCTGCTTATCGATCAGACGAGCAAGGGATCTTCATGACGCAGCAGATCTCACTATTTTACTTTTGGCTGTTCTCTTTTTCTGACTGGACGGCCGCGCTAAGGCGTCGACGGGCTTCTGTTAGCCTTGAGGCTACCGCCAGGAAGCCCGCGCACAGTACGAGGCTATGTACAGCCAACACAGCTATCCTGGCCAGCTGCCCAGGCAAGGGAGCGTGAGAAACTGCATGCCCAACACCGTCGTGCAGCAGACGGATCGACTGCTGTCACTGCAGTATTAGAGGACGTTCCGAACCCGGCAGAAACAGGCGTGAGGCTGATCACTGCTCAGTGGTATCACCACACAGCGCGAATACCTGTTTCTTGTGGTGCAAGGGCTTGTCTTCCCGGGCCTCCAACGGATCAAGCTCCACGGAGACGCTGCCAGGGTGGGCAATCTCAAATCACGATGCGGGAGGCGGGTCTTAAATCTGATTCGTATGGGCTTCGGAATGAGCCAAGGGGCTCTCCCGTGTCACTTGGCTGGAAACGTGCCGGTGGTACGCGGTACATGTGTCGACCGTTTCAAAGAACCTGGCGGCTTCTTCCAACCCTCCAAGGGGTCCACATCTCGACCCGGACGCGCCGCCAGTGCATGGATGCTGGTGAGATACGGGCACATATGTACAGGCGCGCCGGCGCAGCTGCGGAGAATTCAGCCCGCGGCACAAGTACCGAGCTATCGTCTGTACCCTCGCGGTCGCGGCGCGTGGGAGATGGCGGCTGCGGGCTCGCGAGTGAGCATCTCGGATGATGACCTCGGAGCATGTTCTTTGACGCCTCCTCAGTCGGATGCATGTGTTGCATGATTGAGGGAACGATGGAGAAGCTGCGTGCATGCACCGCATGTGCTGAGAAGATTACGCACACTGCTGTTGCAGCACAGCAAGCACCACCAATCTCCAAGCTCGGGACGAGACCCAAACTTTACCGTCCTGATGACGCCCGGCTCCGAATGCGCATGGCCGCACTCTGCAGCCACCATTTTTGGCTTTCCCTCTGGGCCCTCTGGGTTACGATAGCAGGATGCCCAGGTGCACAAGACGAGACGACAGGTCAGCGTCGGCGTCCAAAGAATGCGCAGTGCCACACCTGCGAAAGGATTCATGACTCCATGGCTTCTGTTTCTATTTGCGCTAATCGGCTGATCGGTCCCGCTCCGTACGGATCCTCTGTTGCCTCGGACGGAATGGAGCAGCAGCAGCAGCAGCAGCGGCAACCTTATGTATTCCGGCCAGGGAGTGGCAGCATCGCCCGCCCCGCATACATATCGGGGCCAGACCGCTTCTGCACGGCTGTCACTTGTTTTAGGCGACGAGAATCGGAAGCGCAAGAGGAGCAGTGATCCCGTGTGGGAGGACCTCAAGAGGCTGAAGGCTTGACTGAGGGAACCTCGTTTGCTCCATCACGCTTGGCCACATGCGGTAGGCAGGACACCACTAGAACGTCTGCTACCGCCCGAGAGGAGCATTCAAGGGCCAGCACGCCCTTCTGCGCGATCCTCTGGGGCCGGCTTGGAAGGATGCAAAACGCTTGGTGTCAGCCAAAACGGCCGGTCCCCACCCAAGACCAGCTCTCCCGGTACTCCCTGGGTGCTTGTGCCCCCCTTGCAAGCGCTGGAACACCAGACAGAAAGCTGGTCCACCCCGGTCATGCACTTTCCGTTTTCTCCTCCCACTCATCGACGCACCAAACGGTGAGCGGCGTCAGCACTGCAGCGCTCCCCATGCAGATCAGAGGTTACAGGTACGGCTGCTCTTCGAATCCATGCCGGCTCTGGCAAGCATGCCTTCCGCCCATTGCGGCAGGCAATCAATATATGCGTACCGACAGAGGCCGCCTGCTGAAGTCATTTATCGTCGGACCGCCTCACCGGACATGATCAGCTTGCTCTAGTGATTGTTTCGCCGTCTCTCTCCTCCACCTTACTTCGTCTCCACTCGTCGTACCCCCGCGCTGCTCGAACCTAATGTTGTAAAGCGCGACATCCTTGCGGGCCTTGGATGCTGTCGGTAGGTTGCAGACCATTCGGTAAGACTGCAGCTTGGGGTATATAGTGGAGTTCCGATGAATGGTAGGCTAACATCACTGTGTGCTTGCAGTCCGTTGCATATTGCCTTAAGACGGGCACGGCGACTCTGGATCATTCTCCGAACTGAACATACTCTCAATCGCCTCGCCATCCACCAGCCATGACGCCCATTTCCATTTCCGAATACGATGCAATGATAAACGATGTCTCCAACCGGATGGAATCGTCACAGCTGTCTCGCAGGACATCGAGAAGCTCTCACGGCCGAAGCAGATCATCAGCACGAGTAGAGAAGCCGCGAACGATGCACAGCAGCCCGGTCAAAGCCGAGAGACGGAAGACGATGACTGCAAAGCCGTACGTCAGCTTGGACGACCACTATCGCGCCCTCTTCGAGCAAGACACCCGGCCTCTGGGGCATATACGGCCTCTCAGCTGGCATCACCCGTCGTCTGATGCTCCATCCAGGACCGCGCATCGGTCGCCGTTCAACGCCTCGCTAACGCCAGCTGTGGCTCCTCGGAGTCTGACGCCGGCACGCATGCAAGATCAATCCAGACACCAGAGAAACATCTCCTTTGCAGATCACGCAACTTTCAGCCAGGGCCCTCCGATGTACAACATCGCTTCTGGGAGCTTTCCGGCCTCCTTTGCCCCACCGCCGCGCTCGATCAATGGCAATGGAGTGGCGATACAGCCTCCGCAAGTCTCTATGAGTTACGAACCTCTGCCGTTGCACCACATCCCGCAAGCGGCCCCGACTTCGATGCCCTTCGACCCGCAAGACTACCTTTACAACCCTTCGAACTTCCTGCCGATACAGAATCCTGCGGAACTGGTCGAGCCGGCTCTCACGACTCTTGAAACGCCTCAAGACGTTGACGATACAGGCGAAGAGCTAGGGGAAGAGCTTGTGGGCCTGGGACTTTACGATGCACCACAGACAGCGCCGAACCCACGGGTTACAAGGTTGATGCAGGTCTCAGGAAGGGGTCTCAAGCTCGAGGAGTCGTGGAAGCCGCCCGAAGAGAAGAAGGATGACGATAGGGAAGAAGAAGACGCGAGCTCCCCCGAGGATATCGTTGGTCAGGCGCCCATCTGGGATGGATCGCAGCAGACAAACCTCGCCGGGACGAGCTTCTTCTTCGACGATGAAGACGGCCGCAAGGCGGACTGGTATCAGCATTCGACTTCTGTTTTTGACGCGGAGCTTACCCACGGGGTGCTTCAACGATATCTGCTTGGTCTATGATGGACATCGGGTGGGGATGACCTTGGATGAGCCTTCTCTGTGGACTGGGACGCACGTGCATGCAGATTTGCTGCGCATCTTTGTCTTGTCACGCCTGACCGTCTGATTATGCGGCATAGAGCGCACTTGTGTATAGATACCTTCGTAGGCCTCCTTCTTTCTGGAGGCGGTGGATGTCACTTGACAACCAAACCATCTCAGATGGTGTTTGAGCGTGACTCGTCCGTGTATGTGACTCGCACCTTTCCACGATAAAGAGTGACTATAACCATCGCAGTCGCAGTCTCGCCGTTACTTTTTGCCAGACTGTTGTTCCTTCAGTCCGACTGTCGTTCTCGTGCATCCTTCCTACTGTGTAGATTCATCATCCAAATGCGTTGATACGAAGCCGGGCTTCAGCAGAGACTAATCCTCATCGGGCGATCACGCTAGCGAACGCCAGCCTTTTCGCAAGATGCCTCGATCACGTCGCTTCAGAATCAGATTCCGACAAGCAGTCGAGCTGTTCCGCGACTGCTTCTTCGACCTCAGAGTCTCCATGATCATCGACGAGGTCGTCCAGACTCAGCAGCGACAGCAGCAGCGGCGGCGGCGTCGTCGCAATTACCACTATCGCAACTACACCCCACCGACCCCACCAAGCTCTTGCTCGTGCTCCAGCTCCAGCTCAAGCTCCAGCTCAAGCTCAAGCTCCAGTTAGAAATGCCCCAGTACATCATCACGCCATGGCGCGACCAGGCCGAACTGCTGGCCGCTCGCAGCCAGCTCTTTCAGGCAGCCGGCAGAGTCAACACGGACGAGGCCCGCGACGCGGTTGATCTGGTAGAGCAGTCTTCGGCGCGACAGGATGTCCGGATAGGGCGCTGACCGTGAGTGCCTGTCCCGCCAGATCAACGTATGGAAGGCCCGAGGGGGGATCCCGCATGCCATGGACTCCACCGCGCTGCTCGTCGACGCGGTTCTTCTGGGGCGGTCTGGGGTCTGCTCGGTCGGTACCGTTCGCGCGGTCTATGCGGCTGCGTTCAGCAGGTGAGGCAGCAGCCTTGTTCCCACATGAAGAGTCTCCCATTGTCGCAATACTCTATGTCGAAGGGACGGTTCGGTTGACGGGGTTCTGCCTTGTAGGTTCGTTACAGGCTTCTGCGACACAGTGCAGAACAGCGTGCGCAAGCAGACCATGTACGAGATGGCCAAGGAGCTGGACATGCCGTCCGCGTTTGTCGACATGCGCCACGAGTGCACCCATGGGGATGTGCCCTCCGTCCAGAGGCTGCATCGGCATACTCTCGACGCGCTCGACTGGCTCTGGCGGTTCTACTGGTCCGAGCTGGAAAATGCTGCAGGAACGGATGGTGCGAAGGAGGAAGAGGAAGAGGACGACGATATTCAGGACAACAAAAACACAGGCGGAGAGATGCGCGAGACTGACAAAGGCACGATGCGAGCGTCGCTCAAAACAATCTTGATTGAGCGGCGTGCGGCGTTGAAGGCCGGGCGTACGGGCTCGCATGCGGCCAGGCAAGCCTGTCGAGAATTTGTGGGGATCTGCAGACTTGTGCCTGACGGTGTTCAATTTGCCGTTGCGATCCTGCTGGACGAGAGGACCATCATTCCGTCGGATAAAACGTGTGTTTTGATATTCCCTGCATCTGAGGTACCTCCCTGACAGACATCACAGCATCACCAGCAGCATGGCCGGCGCCTTCCTCCTATGGGACGACGTCCTCAAGTATCTGACAACTCACTTACCACGGTTCCTTGCCCTCTTCATCAATCGCGCAACCTCGCTTCTGACCGCCTTCTCTGCCACAGCCAACGAGGATCCGATTAAGGATGCTCTGTACCGGTGGCTCGTGCACATCATGCTCGATCAAATCTGGTCCGGCGAGCGGCAACGCGGCTTTGCTGCTCTGCGCGAGGCGGTCGTAAGTCACTGCATGCTGGAGTATACCTTCTGGGGTCAAAAACTCGCTCGTGCCCTTATTCAAGCCGCGGACGATTCATTCAGACGGGAATGGGCGCCGGTCTTCAATGCTGCTCTGCCTCTGGGAGATGAGGAGGGGATGGACGTCGACGAAGACGAGACTACTCCACAGAGGGTGGATCTCGCTCCATTGAGAGTTCCTGGGTGAGTGAAGTTTCTCGGTTCGTCTCAAGCGCGTCAAGAGAACGCTGTCACGCAACAAACATGGATCGAAAACTGAGGCTGACGCGGTATCAGAAGTCCGCAAATGGATGCATCTCCTGGGACGCCAAACACTTTGCCAGGACAAAAGACTGATCCGAATAGTAATCATCCCAGTGGCTGGACGAAGTGGAAAGGGCCATGGAAACCGCTCCCTATCGGTCTTGTCCCGTGAAGGCGGGATCAATGCCTCATCTTCCCCGAATCCAGACTTTGGTATTACTTCGTTGTCGACGTCACGTATCTTACGTTCGACACCATCACACCAAGCATGTCGAATCTTGCAATCACTTGATGACATCCAAGATTGCAATTGTCGTAGTTACACCCCTAACAACAGCTTCAATGGCATGACGATCGACCGATCCAACAGCGATCCTATTGCGACTTGAAGCATCGGTAGCGGATCAAGATCATGGTACCCGTGGCCGTAGATGCACCAAACGCGCGTAAAGCGACAAGGCGATTTAATCATCTGCAGAAACCTGCTTCCCACCTTTTTTAATTCAAGGGGGCTGGGAGCTTCCATGCATAACTCTCCACCCTGCGTCACACCCCGACAGTCACCACCGATGGGTGAAGCGGTCTGTCCGTTTGTATCGACGCTTGGCTTTCCGAGCAAGGTCGTATCATCTTCCAAGCATGATTTACCACAATGCTATTGCTTCTTGACCAAGGGCTATCAGTAGCCTGCATGGACTTGCAATTTGTGAGAATGCCCCATCGTCAAGGCACGGCATCCGGATCAGGCAACCACATTAAGAGATCCTTGTCCGCCGTCACGATTAAGTTGTGCCGGTGATTGTAGCCCACGATCGCCGAACGGCCTGGGCCCGGCAGCTCCGCGTGCGGCTTCAGCATGTTGTCCTCGGCAGCCGGAGTATGCAGATCCCAGACCAACAATCCCTCCTGCCCCGAGCCACCCACGAGAAACTGTCCGTCCGGAGACAGGCACAGATCGCCCTGACCGGCGACCTCGCCTTCGGCTCTGTCCTCGCCCGGCCCTCGCCGGCCAGACTTCCCGCCCGGTCTGACGGCAAAGTGGCGGAGGGCGCCGTCGAAGGCGTCGAGCACGAAATGCCCGGCGCCGTTGGTGCCGAGGATAAGGCTCTTGCCGTCGTTGGAGAACTCGAGCCTCGTCCAGTCGTGCATGGTAGAGTTCGGCATGAAGCGCTCCTCGTACGGCTGCATGTCGAAGTGGGCGAAGGGAGCCTTGTCGTAGTTGCGCACGTCGTACAGGAGGATGGACTGGGTCGGTGGAGACGCGATGGCGATGACGGTCGCGGACGGGTCGTACACGCACAGGAACGGAGAGGCGAGTTTCAGCTGCCCTTGTGGAGAGGAGGAGTTCAGGGCCCAGAGCTTGACGGTGTTGTCGAGACTGCTCGACAGGAAGTTGTCGGAGGACGGCGAGAGCGCTATGCTTGTGACGGGTTCGGTGTGGCCGCGGAAGTAGCGGATATAGGTGTTGTCGTGAGAGGATAGATATCGGATTGTGTCTACCACCACGGATGTCGTCAGAGAACTCATCGCTTTCTGAGTTGCTGCAGGCAGATCTCACCGTCAACCTTGGTGCTGGCGTAGATGATGCTCTGCGCATGGTGAGTAAAGCGCGCAAGATGCACGCCGTACTTTTGACTCTTGAGCTCCTTTGCATGCTTCCCTTCCTTGCAATTGTAGATCTGCAACGTCTCGTCGTCGCGCGCAACGAGCGCGAGTTCGCCGGAGTCGTCAAAGTCAAGCGAGGTCACGCATGTCTTGGAGTCCTCTTGTTTGAAGCGCTGTGTCGTAGCAGAGTGTCAGCGTGCTTTCGCATTGCGCGTCTGAGGAGGAGGCTCTCAGCGAAGGATGGAGCTCACCCTCGTTGGTCGGAAGCTGGTAATCACGTCTTTGACTCTCGCGGCAGGAGGACCGCTGCCTACTGGCGGCGCCGGTGGAGCAGCAGCAGCGTCCGCGGCCATGTTGCTTGGGCAGGTGATGGCGCCTTGGGTAGCACGAGCGACTCGCACCGATGATGCTGTTAAAGGGAGAAGGTCACGTTAAAAATGTATAACTATGGCGGTGCCGAGATGCTCTTATATAGTGCGACCATTCCCTGTGCGTGGATTCAGGAACCTGTCTAGATTGACCATGCATATCAGAAAGAAGATAA
>QQTW01003628.1_pt1 | contig 11434 bp, 14 predicted proteins | sample 1904831 | NCBI WGS metagenome assembly QQTW01 (sample SAMN09435610, study PRJNA476489) | Subsurface metagenome, whole genome shotgun sequencing project.
GGAGATGGTGAGGATAGTGGGGATGACGATGACGACGGGTACCCGCGACCTTCACGACGAGGAAGGCAATACGTCATTGGGGACGACTATGATTTCGACTCGGTCTTGGATACTACTTCCTTCTCCCTTCGTGTTTTATGCGGCTTGGTTCTCCGTATAGTAGTCGTAATAATCGTCCTTGCGTTCAAACGCCCTACCTTTCTGAGTAGTACTTCCCGCCGCGTCAGCGGGTGGTATGCTACGAGCCCTCTGCTAACTACTACCTGTGACCGCGTATCTAGGAGCTGCATTTTGCTCCATCCGACTAATACGACTGCAGGTCTGCCACTCTACTGACGATACTGGCCTTTATGATCCACCGACGCAGATGAAGGCGTCTCGCCAGAATGATGATGAGAGCAGGACGTCAGGTTTGTCGCCCCACTGATAACCAACCATCACAGCTTCCTCATCGGACTAACAACGGCATGCAGTAACTTCTTCTTTCATATTGATGATGACCGGCTCTTCGCCAACCTGACGATAATAGATAATAGCAATCCCTTCCATGCCACTGGCGACGCTGACATCCACTCCTCATCAGATTGATCGCGTTAGAAGCCTCTTCGAGCACACTGATAGTAACGGCAGTAGCTGTACCACAGACCTCCCTCTGACAAGGAAGATGGATACATCTCGACTCTCGTCACTCTGATCAAGAACGTGAACTGATCAACAGCAATGGCAATATCCGGGGTCACATTCGAAAAGCTATATACAACGCATAAAAGCCATTATGCCCCGGCTTGGGACGAGATGAGCTAATTTCGCCGCCCGAGTCCTTCCTAGTCATCATCTCCATCATCAATATAATACCGCCCCGTACCCACCTCGTCTTCGAAATCATAGTCGTCCCCAATGACGTATTGCCTTCCTCGTCGTGAAGGTCGCGGGTACCCGTCGTCATCGTCATCCCCACTATCCTCACCATCTCCCTCATCCTCATCATTAGAGGAAGGATCCTCAGGATAATCATTCCCATAATACCCCTCCGCTACACGAAGCCCCAGCACATGGTCAGCCATGTCCATCACTTCCAGACTACACGACGGCAAGAAGATAGTTACAAACCGTTCTCATCCTCCTCGTCATCTTCATATCCATCTTCTTCGGCCGGGTCGATTTCCTCGTACGCTTCCCATTCCGCACGCACTTCGTCGTCAACGATCAATAGGCCTATCCGACCTTGCATGAGATCTTCGTCGACTTTGCGTAGGCGGGGTTGATAGATGTAGGTGTCGTATGTGTATTCCTCTTCGCTTTCTTCTCCTTCTTTCACACTTGATTCGCTGGTTTTAGCTTCGGCTTTGTATTTGGCGGGGGTTTGGTCGTCGTCTTCCATGACGACTTCTGGAGTGATATGTTTTGAGCTTTTAGATGACTGTCTAACCTGGTTCTTGCTGCTTGTGGTGTGCCTGGTTCGGGGCTGAGTGGGCTGCTGTTGGGTGGATGCGTGACTGTCTTGGTTCAGTACTTCGGCGAGAAGTTCTTGATATTTTTGTAGCTCAGCCATATCAGACTCTTCATCCTTGGGTTCATTGCCATCTTGTTTCTGAGGCACTTCCTCAATTATCATCCGGTCATCGGGCTCTCCGTTCACCGTGGCCTGTCTCAATGGCCGCGAGATATTGCCTTCACTTGCTCTTTCTCCACCGTCTGACTGGCTCGCTTGACCGATGTTCATCTTCTCCAGAGCCCCTTCAACGTGTTTCGAGAGGTGATGGTCGCTATCATGGACCTCCTCAGCGAACATCATGCTTCTCACTTTCTTGATTCTCCTTGGTTTTCTGATGCCGGCTGGAGCGATCAATGGAGATGCAGGCCCCTCAGCAGGCCGCCTCAGATGATACCGCCTGAGGGATTCAATGGGTAGGTTTTGGAGGGTGTCAATTGCTGCCTTGGACGCTTCATTCGGGTCTCCATTGGGATATTGAGCGGTGTCGAGCATCGCCGAGTTACTTCCTGAGCTGGCATGTTCTTGCGGGCCAGGACATTCTCCATTCACGGCAGGTCTGACAGGGCCCACCTCGTCCTTAGCAGGCCGATGTACCAGTTCGTCCACAGGAGTGGGCTCGCATAGCTCCATCTCGGAGGGCATCTCAGATTCATGGGTCGGCAGCTTGCCGACCGATACACTGCGTGGGAGCCCATTGTTGCTGATGCTTGGTGGCTGGATATTACTGGCATCTTCAGAGTCGATTACTCGGCGGAAGAAGAAATCTGTGAAGCGACGCTTCTTGAGCTCCGGTTCGGTTTGGACATCTGCTTAGGTTAATATCAAATGAAGACAGTGTGAGGTAGATGCATACGAACAGAGAGAGTCAACGGGTTCTTCGCGCTTCTTGCGCTTGATGCGTATAGTCTGCGGTGGGAGAGACATGTTGCTGAGGACAGGTATAGTTCAAGGCGGTTGCGAAATTGTGAGTATATCAATTAGGAGATGTGAGTAGCAACGGAAAAAGGTGGTGTTTGGAGTTGAACATGAGGTGATTAGGCAGAGACTCGAAGAAGTTTCCAATTGGTCGCACATTGAGACGCGTCTGACGCCTGGCATGTGATTTGAACCGAACGCCTCACATCCTAGGCCTTTTACGCCCCGCTCTGGGTCTTTGCTTAGCGGTCCAAGCGCGGCGCTTAACGTTCGGAATCATTATAAGCGCCAAAAGTTCGGCGTTTACCCTCCTGTGTCCCCAGCGTCTTTAGTTAATTTACCACTAGTTGATACAGTGGAAGGTCGCATCGGATCAGGCAAAACCTAGAATGAATGGTCCAGGCCGCCGCTCCTTCCATGATTCGATCCTTTTTAGGAGGATTCGGATTACTAGATCAATCGAACGGTGAAGGCTATTGTTCTGAGCGCAGTCCGTTGAACGTCCCCTCGTCAATTTCTGCCGGCTTCTATTCCACTGCGGAATATCTTCTAAATGATCATCAGTTTCATTGCTCGAGGGCGGGCATTTATTTCAGTGAGGACCTTCGTACATGTATCTTAAATATAGGAACATCCAAGTGAATTGGCCGATGGGTGGAAACTTCATGCAGTTCTGATGTCTAGATTGGATGTAACCAACTTCTAACCGAGAAGATGTCCAGTCCGTGCATTAGACCTCACAGTTCATCCTTCGGTCTGCTTACAGGCTGCTCCCGTTGAACCAGTCCCTTCTTGACCATGCTCGTCAAGATCTCGTAGGCCACCTGTGCTGCTGCCAACGCGGTACTCTCTCCTCTCGAATCATACGCTGGTGCCACCTCGACGATGTCCGCACCAACCAAATTTAGCCCCTCAATCCCTCTCAGGATTCGAATCAGCTCGCGCGTCGTCCAGCCGCCAGGCTCAGGCGTACCTGTCCCTGGTGCCAGTCCAGGATCAATGACATCGATATCGACGCTGAGATACGTGGGTGTATCAGGTCCAACTCGCTTCAATATGGCTTCCACAACACCTTTTGTTCCTAAATCATCGATATCGTCGCTCGATATCCTGAGGAAGCCTTGCCGGTCATCGTCTCCGTAGTCATCCCAGTCATCTCCCGCGAGACGAGTTCGAAGTCCCGCGTGCACGGATGAACCGTTGAGGATCAACCCTTCGTTGCTTGCAATCCAGAACATTGATCCATGGTTGAACTCGCTCTGAGGAGAAGTCCAGAATGATGGAAACTTGGCTGGATGCCAAGTGTCGAGGTGAGCATCGAAGTGTACCACCGCGACTGGCTGGCCGTAGATCTGCGTCAAGGCTCGCAAGGCGGGCAGGGCGATGGAATGGTCTCCGCCGAGGGTAAGCAGTTTCGGTGTTCTGCGAGCGCCATGGAACTCGTTATGATCGATTTGATCGGCCGCAGTTGGCCTTGCTCGCGATCCGAGTTCAAGGAAGGCTTCAGACATCTGCCGTAAGGCCAGAGCATTGTCGAACGGTGTGACTGGAATGTCCCCACAGTCGATGATCTTGGCCCAGGAGGTATATGGATTGAGCGATGCTCGTGGGTTGAAACCACGAAACGACTGTCAATGAGTATGAGACGCTGAGTTGGATTCATGATACCAGTCCACATACAGTCTGGCGGGCAGACGCTGCTCTGATTGCCCGTGGTCCGAACCTCGCTCCTGGTGCGGCTTAGATGATGCTCCATAGCATGTTCAAGCAGCACGGAGAGAAACAGAACGAAAGAAGGAGAATCAAGTAGGCTTGGGAAAGGCAGAAGCAAGAAGCTTCTGCAAATGGGCCGATATTCTCGGCGAAGACAGGGAGCACCATATGGATTGATTAGAACGCTATACCAGGTCTATAAGTCACCGCAGTATCAAACGGCACTCCAATAATGCCAATGTCGAATTCTAGTTGCGGCTCCAAAAGACACTTGACATGAGGCAAATGAGCAAATGTAGAGATCCCGGCAAATGCCCACTTGGAGACTTGCATCAGCAAGATCGTGGAGTGATGAATTTGGGTGGGCCGGTGAATACCTCGAAGCCCCACTTCTCCTTCAAGTTGCCTGCATCTGCCTCGTCTTTCGAATGTTCTTTCGGTTTCTTGGTGTGGCTTTGGACTAACCCGAAACAAAAGATGGTGCAGAAGAAAAGATGCTTGGCTAATGACCGCATGATTGGGACGAAGCTGCTGTGTATGTCTCGTGGAATTGAATCGCCGGGACGACTTGGACGGACAACCAAGTTCACGAAGCGAACTGTGCAACATCAAATGTTCAGCCCATGACAGAAATCGAAGCCGGCTGGCGATCTTTGCACGATATGTTATAAAGCATACAACTCTGGTAGTTACTCTATTACTTCAGGATGACTTCACGAGGACTCTTCTTAATTTGCATGAGATTACTATCGTTCAGGGCACGAGACTCCCAATTCCCTTCGAAGCCACAATCAACCCGAACAACGACAGTTCAATTACTCATTCTTAGTCTATTGACTGGTGGCAGTCCACTCACATCCCGGACCTCCAGAAACAGCGATGGCAGCTTTTATCGCCGCCTCCCGCGATAATTGCATTCGCTATAGTACGATGGGCTGTAAAGCTGGTGCTCGCAAGGGGCCAGGCCGATACGCGCGAGTTATACTCAGCCAAGGAACCTTTCTGAAATCCCATTTCGATGGATCCACAGTTTGAGCAACGCTATCAATCTCCCCAAGATCGACATTTAAAATTGACTTGCTGGCGGGCTTGGGAGAGGCTTGCTTCCTTTCTGAAGGCGTCTCTTCCTCGGGCTGCACAGAACGTGGTTTCTCGGAGCTCGACGCCTCTAGCGGAGTTGGAGCCGGTGGTGGGATTGGATGCGGCCCACCCCACCTCTGCACCCCACGTTTATACCGAAGACGTAAAAGCTCGTTCAAGGTCTTTGGTTCTGTCTTCACCCGTGGTGTCGTTGGGTAGGTTTGACGAGATCCGCTGAAGCGTCGGGCCTGCATTCGAGCCTGTCGCTCATGGGTCTTCCATGACCGCGTCACCCGGCCGGAGGCGTGTTTGATGTGCTGCCAAGGACTCCTTAGCCTGACTGCAGGAGGCCTGATCGGTTTGGGAATGGCACCTTGGGATTAAACCAAGCCTCCAGATTGTCATAATATGCCGAATCGGCGAGTTGACTCATGAGCTTGTCGTTGGCTGGTATATGGGGCTCGTCGAAAGGCATTGGAGTGTATGATTGAGCGTTTGGATCACCTCGTCTGGCCAGCGGAGAAGATCTGAACGAGGTTGACGTTGGTGCCGCATCTGATACAGCTGTACAAGCAAGACAAGCTGCCAATATGCGGCAGGGAAGCATAACTGAGAAGAGAGGATAGACGAGGGATTGGCAAGGGATAACCAGACATTGTGGCTAATTTCGAGGAACGGAACATTTATATCAACTCGTTACAGAGCCTTGGAGACTATTCAGCCTAAAGAGATAACTCAACTCATAAAGGTATAACACTCAACAGTACCAGACTACGAGACAAGAGAGCTTTGACCCCGATAACGTTCTCGACAAATTATTGGAATGACGAATTGATTCCAGATCGAGCTTAGACTTGAGACGGCGACCCCTACTCACGATTTCCGGTGCTGAGAAACGAGTACGACCGCGTGCTACTCGGCCGGACCCGCGAAACGCCCACGCGGGTGTAACCATCGCTCTTTCGGATCGGGCCGAGATTGACGACGTCGATCGTATCCCTCGTCTCCAATCCCGATCCTGGATCGGATCCACCGCGGAGGGTTGGGACGAGGAATACAGGAGAATTCCGGAGATGAGAACGTGCTTGCTGTAGCGCGAAGAGGAAATCGTATTAGCGACTTTGTAGTATCTTCGTACCTGAGCGAATTTGAAAGCCACGGTGACGTGGGTGGCATATAGAACGATTTGCTGCTCTTGTGTAACACCCTCTCAAGCCTTGGATATCCTCCGGAGACGAGACAATAGCCGCTGATAACAGAAGCGGAAACAATGGTTACATGGCTGAAACGACTGTAGTACTGTAGTGGAAAGAGAAAGGCCTCCCAGAACCCAGCAAGACAAAGCCTAGTGCGATATATCAACCATGTAAACCAATACTTTAGCGATATCAGTGCTTTCCCGACAGGCTCATTTCGCTGCTGATAAACCCAGCTCCCGCTTGTTGATTAAAATTTCGAGGTAACTGGGCAATTCTCTGAACGTTCAGAGAGGAATCGGTTTGAATCCAGGTGCCTTGCCATACACTCTGGGTCGAGCAGCGCTAGTCAAGCCCGCCCAGGCAGTGTTACTTAGGTTCTTCCACGTAGGAGTTATAGTACGCAGGGTGTGCCCGAGTCTGCTTAAATCCACGTTCTGAAATTGAAGCGGCTTATCATCGTCATCCTTCCGATCAACAGTTCGACGGTCAGATTCCTGCTCATCAGTTGCAGTTGAAGGCACATCCGGTGGGTCGAATGGTGACGGTGGAATCCCTCGCTCGCGGCGGATTCTCTTGAACTCCTCAAGGCTAGAGGGTTCATTTTCGAGTGGAGGAGTGGTTGGATCGGTGTGCCTAGCTACAGCAGACCCAAAAGATCGCGCACGTGCTTCATGATCCTCCCAAGTAGGTCCAAGACGACTCTGTACCGGATACGCATGTCAGACCGGGGCGACTAACACCAGAAAAACGAGTACAACTAAGACACGCAAGGAAAACTGTGCTTACTTCGCTTCTGAACCACAGCTCCAGCGCATTGAAGTATTCCTCATTGGCGACTTTTTGCCATTCATGCAAGCGGCCACGAGGCAGGACTGCCGGCCATTCGCGATAATGGCGCTCAATGCCGCGCTGGCGGCGAATGCTTCGCAGTTCCTCTAAACTCTTCGGTGGGTCTTCCAGCCAAGGCCCGTTAACTGGCAAGCGCTCGTTAACTGTACTTCCGAGCACACGAGCACTTTGCTCATGTTTGGACCAAGGAAGGGGTCCGTCGCGCTTCAGGAACCATCCTTCCAGCTCATCGAAATAAACCTCGTTGGCCAGCTTCACCTGGTCTGGATGCCCAAGCCTCATATACTCTCCCGGTTTCCAGTCAGCATCCATTCGAGGTCTCAGCCGGCGAGCGGAGGTTGATGCCATTGAGGCTACGCATGCAGCCATCCAGAGGGTGGTAAAGATTCGCAGGCTCCACAGGGAAATCATGATGTCTGGCACAACTAGCATGTGAATCGAATAGGGACACCAGGCAAATTGGCTCAAGAGAGACGAACGGGGCAAGAGCATCTTGATAAACCGCTGAGATTGACGAGAGAGATCGGACCAGATCCAGAGACGATCACCCTGCAGCCAGGGTATCAACTGAGATGAGCTCAATACTATGAGATCCGCTCGTGCACGAGCAAGATCTCATAGAAGGAAAGGCAGGGAAGAATGAGTATCCTAGCCACGGCTAAATTCGTGTACGAGGTCCAGGGTCATAAGCGGGCTTTTGGACGGGATGGGTCGAGCCCGTATCGAGATGTCGAGAGGGATAAACATTCACAAGAGAGACAAATGGAAACGAGCTGAGAGGATTGGTACGAGTGCTCGTACGAAATCTCACGAGACGGCCAGCGAAAGTGATGTCTTCCAAAACTGGGATGAGATGGTCCGTGTAAACGATCTGCAAGTCTTCCCACGATTGCGGTTTGGTGTAACAGCGTGCGATTTTGGAGACGACATTCCGGCTGGGCGTGCGAGAAGCGCGGTAGGTCGTTAAAGTCGCACAAGAGCAAGCCAGTATCGGACACTATTTCCTTTGCCATAGTCAAGTTTGTATCACTTCATCCGGCGAGGCCCAGTAATGATCCTCGTTCTTATATTGGAACTGGCTTAAACGTAGCTGCCCGAGCAAAGGCTGCGGACCTTGCTCCTCGAGCCAAGCTCGCCCACCACCGACCGTCAAGGCCTTGCGTCGCCGAGCGTAGATATTGAGCCCCGTCATCGATATTCTTCTGCAGATCGAACTGCTGCCACGTGAAACGCATGGGAGTGTTACCGCCACCAGGTGATGACGGTCCGTTTGACGACCGGATATCGGCGTTTCTCTGGCCTTTCGGCGGCCGCTTGATCTTGGGTCTCCAGACTCGTGGTATACCAGGAATCCACGTTGCCAGGCCGCGCTCCAGGCGGATCCTCTCCAATTCTTCGAGACTATCTGGTTCTTCCAGCACACGAGGCGTGTCAGGTTCGGTGCCCTCTGCTGTTTTCTTTGCTTCCCTTCGTACCCATTTCTCGTACTCGTTGTAGGTCTGGGGAGGAAGACGGTTGATATGCTGTTGAAAAATGGGGTCGGTCATCCCGGAGTGGTCCTGATAATCGGCCAACGCAACGCTCGCCGAAGCCAATCACTCACATCCAAATCGTACCAATGCTCCAATTCGTCAAAATATGCTCTGTTGGCTCGCTTGATCTGATTGGCGCGGTCGTGAAACCACGGTGATTGCACTGCCCGCGGCCGAATGCCACGCTCCTGGCGAATGCGCTGCAGGTCCTCCAGGCTCTGAGGTTGTTCTAAAGGATCACCTGACGGACTGACCCCGAGTGCTTTCTGGACGTCTACCTTCGTCCTGGCGGTCCATTGTTCCCAGCTCCCGGGCTTTTGTCCTCGATAGAACCAATCCTCCAATCGGTCAAAGTACATCTCTGTTGCGCCGTCCTGGGCTGCATGACGTTTTCAGCATGAACGAGCTTCTAGTAGGGTGGGCTCACTCACGATTCGACTCAAAGGTACTTCGTGGGGCCAGTAAATATAAGCGAGCCTGGATCTCTGGAGTGGGCATTGCGGTCGAAGGCAGCATCCAGAACAATGCCAGAGCAAGGAGTCCGGTGAAGTACATGATGAGACTGTACGAGACAACCCAATAGTTCTCTCAAGGAAAAACAGCCGCCATAACAATGAAGTGGAAGGGGGTCCTGGCCTCGGATCTTATGTGCAGATCCATTATCAACCGAGCTTGGTCCAAAGAGTGAGCCTGGTCGTCCAATGAGCGACACCAGTGCATGCTCTGATCAGACGACGCGATGTATCGGGTTATAGTTCGGTCCATTCCCCACATATCCTATACGAGCCATCTTTGAGGGGATAAAGGCGCATAGAATGTCAGCGATTGCTAATGATGGCCGGTCGACTTTGGAGATATGACGGCCCTGACATTGGATAGGATGCATTGAATTGCTGAGTGGACATGGACTTCTTGACTGTTGTGGGACGAGCGGAAACTTCGGCTAGTGTGAACGGCTTTGGGAAATGAAACGGGTGGTCGTTGCCTCATCCAAAAAGTTCGAGCGTCTGGCACTCCATAGAGGAGTCCTGTGCGTATCCAGTTTAAGACTTCCTCCAGCCGGTTGCGAGTCAAGCTTTCGACCGTCTGATATCCATCCAATCCACTTACTGGAGAGCGTCATGGCACGAGAAGCCGAGGCTTCGGGATCATGCCAGCTGGTCGAGATGCAATACTGGCAGCCCACATCCGAGCCATCGTCTGCGCCTGACTTGGTACGCTCCGCATCCTTCCGCCGATCTCGAATAATCTCGCTCGCCCGTTCTGCTGCATAGACTGCCCGGCCTGCTGGAGATCCGTCACGAGGTTGTCCATGGGCAATTCATCGGGAACGCTGGAATCGCTGTCGGGTTTGGCGCTCGGGCGGGATTCAGGGTTCAAAACCTTCCGTCGTTGTTCTACGCCGCACGTCAATGGAACCACTTCGAAGCGACATCACTCTTCATTGCTATCCGGCCAACTCACCGTTCAGGGCTTCCAGTTCTCGACCCAATTCCTGGATTTGCTTGGAGAGCTTTTGGACTTGCCACACACAATATTCGGTCCTGTCCGTGGCTTGCTGCGCTTTGGCGTGGGCCTCCTGCGCTTCTTCGCTGGCACGGCAGCTCTCATCTAGCGCTTCTTGAAGTTGTCGTTGCCGGAGGCGGAGCAGATGGCGCACGTGGACTTCTGGACCCAATATGCCTAGTCTCTCGTTCTCCTTGATGAATCCCCAGGCCATGAGGTCCATGTCCTTCTTGAGCTGCTGCATATATACTTGAACAGCCTCTTCTGGAGGTCGAAAGTGCTTCCAGCCCTTCCCGATCGTTTGATGCTACAGTCCATCATCAGCATTGTTTCATGGCAGGGTTCGAGAACAGTCCCATTCAATCAAGCCGTAGAGGAGTACAGAATTCTCACATAATGCAGCTGTCTTTCCACATAGGCCTTCTCGATCAACGCTTGTTGGTTGGCAGTCAAGCCTGGTTTGTCGTCAAAGAAGGTGGGCGACAGAGTTTCGCGGCCAAGGTCAACCGGCTTGTATGCTGGAATGCCCTCCTTTGGGCTTAGAATACCTTCCCAACTGTCCGGGGCGGTCGGTAGGGGACGGCCATTGGCGATGCCCAGCACCATGGCCGCGAAGATATATCGAAAAAAATGCATCGCGGATAGAGGTGGCTAGTGAGGTGCGCGTAACTATCAAATTCTCTTGTACCATCCCGTTCGACGTCTGGACAAGGGAGGAGCTATATATGTTCTCCATCTCGTTAAGACTGTCTGCGTTCTTGCCATATTTGCGGTTTGAATTGTTTGACTCGTGTTGTACTCTACTCTTCTTTACAGCAAGAGCTTCGACCTGCCTGCAGTGCTTCTCAAGCGAGCATGTCCCGTCGATCCATATGCGTCTTTGTGTGACCGAAATATACGAGCGATCTATTGCAGTCCAGATGGCAATTAGTCTTAGTTTGGCCCCATCCTCCGAACTATTGGTTTCAAGGTGCGCAGGGCCACCACTGCGATCTTATTGAGGGCACGTACTCTCGATTGCTACCCCGAAGCAGCTGTCCTAATCTGGACTTCCAATAAATCCAATTCCGCACAGAGCTACTACCGAACACGATAATCCTCAAGCAAATGCACCCGTCTCCGCCCCTTGCGCAAATCCTCGTCCT
>QQTW01003629.1_pt1 | contig 11434 bp, 9 predicted proteins | sample 1904831 | NCBI WGS metagenome assembly QQTW01 (sample SAMN09435610, study PRJNA476489) | Subsurface metagenome, whole genome shotgun sequencing project.
TCTCCGGGGCTGCATCCGTGTTCTACATACATCGAATCGAAGAGTTGACAGAAGGCCGGCACGAGACTCATGTACAGAATCAGAGTAGCCCTGATGTCACATCATGCCGGCGTGGCGACGCTTGCTCCACTCAGGCCACCACCATCTCTCTTTCAGCTCGGAAGTGCCGATTGCCCAGTCAGATTGGTCAATCGTCTGTTCTCCTAGCCTCTGGCGCTACGGGTTGGCAAACCTGCCCTTCGGAGCAAGATCCTGCTTGTCGGGATGGCTCCAGGACCAGAGATTGATTCTTCCCAGGCAAGTCTCATGCAGCCAGGAATCCTAGGATTGATCGCCGCAGCTACGACCGTTCGGTACCCACTGTTCTGCTCTAGCCAGGCTAACGGCCCTCATGCAGCTCGGCCCATCTCTTGCTGACCGGCACTCCTTTTAAGTGGCAATCGGGGTTACTGTCTGCTTGCGGTATGGAACGACCCTCTGTGAGATTCCATGTGACCCTGCGGGCCTCTTTGTGCCCATTCTCCCTCGGTCATCGACAGCTTTATTGCAAGCGGGGTCCTTCTCTTGCCTTGCCGCGTCTGACTGAGGGGTTCTATAAACCATCGTGGTGCTCTGATTCCGGATTCCGTTCTCTTCTCACCCTCAAAACCCTCGCTTGACGACCAGCTTGCTGAAGTGCCGGACACCGCACAATCATTATCATAATCGCAGTCCCTCGACGGGTTCTCGACTTCTTACGAAACCAATCCATTCGACGGCCCATCTTTAAAATGCAGAAGCACGATATGAAGCCGGAAACGTACGAGGCCAGCCCTGTGGTTTCCGCGGAGCAGGGCGTGAGAACGAAGCCTTCTTTGGGGACAAGGGTTAAACGGAACCTCAAGAGGTGGTGGTGGGCCTACTTTCTCGCCTTTGCCGCTCTTGTTTTGATAATCGTTCTGCCATTGTAAGTTCGCCTGTCATGAATTCACTTCGACCTCGTAGAATGCGGTTGCTACCAAGGAACGGGTGCTGACCCCGGAATCGCAGAATATACGTTGCATTCCCGAAGAGGGCCCAGGACGGCGTCAACGAGTCTCGTCTCGTAGTCGAGTCGCAGGAAATCGCCGACCCAACACCATCCTCGTTCCGGCTGCGGCAGGTCACGACCAGCTACAGTGACAGCAAATATCATCCGACTCTGGGCGCTTTTCGAGCAGCTCTGTTCCTGCAGGGCACACTTCCCGACATCAAGCCGTTTGCTTATGTTGACCTGCCATCGGTCAAGTCGACGGAGAAGGCAACAATCGAGGTTGACCAACTGGTCCAGATTGAGGATCTCGAGCAGTTCACGCGGTATACGATGCTGGTCCAGGGTAGCGAGGAGTTCAGCTTTGGTCTCCGTGGTAGGACGGAATTGAGTATCGGCAGTCTTCCGGACACAACTGTCGATTATGATAAAGTCATCACCATGAAGGGTAAGTGCTGAGGTCTGCTGTGTTGGTTTGACATATAGCTGATCTTGTATAGGCTTGAACGCTTTGGAAGGCCTGAACATCACATCTTTCGAGGTCCGACTTGAACCGGAGGAAGACGGCGCAAACATGCTGGGCACCGTCTCCATCCCGAATCCGAGCGTCATGACCCTCCACATGGGCAATCTGACGCTGAACCTCTCCGTTGAAGGCCAGCCTATCGGGACTTCGTTGCTGCCGGATCTCGTGTTGCGCCCCGGATTGAACGAAGTGCCGATGCGGTCGACCACAAACCAGTCCGTTGTTCTAAACCTGCTCACTACCAAGTACCGGGACGGCAACCTCCCGCTTGAAATCGTCGGAAATAGCTCGGTGTACAACGGCGAGCATCTGACCTACTACGAGGCGGCAATCAGTGCCAAGACGATTGAGTTGAACCTGAACGTTGGAGCGGCCCTGGCGGAGATCGGCATCGATTTGTCGTCCAGATCTTGATTCATTGACGAGCGTCCGAATCCCCTATTTGGTTCCCTCTAGTTGTGGATGTTTCAACGAATTCTTTCCGTCCGCGAGGTCGCCTTGAGTGCAAGGATGGTCCTGCCAAAATCAGGGTTCGAGGTGTATAGTGCGTGGATGAAGTGCTAGTGGACATATGCTCCCATGTAGATATCTATCCTAATTATAAAGTGTGAAATACGCACGTTGCCCATTAATGAAGAACAAGTTGCCACACTAATCGCGCGTTTCACCTTGGAGGAATAAAAGACAAGACGATATGTTCCACGGACGTTAAGCGCCTGTTTGTGCAGCTGAATCATGACTCACCATTATGGTCATTACCAAGCCCGTTCTTGAACTTGTCCATACCTGTTGGCTGAGCAATTTGGCATAAACGCAGGAGCCATTTCGACGCCTTCCGTTATCACCCTGATAAAGCTGACAGTGTGGATATGACTTGGGGTGATGCTGAATCACTCCTGTTGTTTACGATCCAGAATGCCTCTTTAACTATAACAACTTTTTGTATCGCGTATCACTGCGCGCACCTATCAGGACTCACAACCGACACTTGAGCCTCTCTCTCTTTCTCAGGTATATCAGGGCTCTTCCGACAGCGGAAAGCTTGACCATTCATCCCTCCAGTCTCCGACTTGTCCCGGGTATGCATCGTACCACGCCCGCTTATAGAGGCTGCCGCTAGGATATTTTCCCAGATCTTCGTCAACCCTGTCCCTGGACCCTCTGTAAGACTTTTCTGTCTCTGTTACGGTAAGGTGCTCGCAATTTGCATCTCCCAGGTCTCGCTTGCAAATCCAGCTCCGTCCTATCCAGTCCAAAATGTGTGCAAAGTGACCATCCTCATCCGCAAAGATGCCGCCGTAGCCACCCAGCCTCAGGCATTGGAATGAAGCAGGGAGTCCGTGCCGAGCTTCGCGGTTGGCAGAGAAGATGATATGGAAGATCGACCGAGCGAGCCGGGCGTCCATGGCCCTATGCTTTATAGCTGCACGCATGCGCTGTACTAGCCGATCATCTTGGCTTGCGTTTTCAAATCCTTCAAGAGAGTTTGCGCCTGAGCAATCAAGGAAGAGCCTTAGCCGCTGCAGCCTCGGGAATGAGCCTAGAGCGCGATAGGCGCTGACCTCCTGATGATCGCCCCCGGAACGGATTATGTGTAGTTCCATGTCATAGAGGTTGGGACAGGCCTTGCGAAGTGCCTGAACGCCTTCACATGAGATTGGTAATGACGGGAAGTAAAGCCTTCGGAGAGCTGAACCGTGGTGGTTTAGCACGGCGTTGAGAGACTTCTCCATAGCCGAGCCCGTGGCATCCAGGCCTTCGAGCGGAGTGATAGCGTATAGGAGCTTGCCCATAGCTTCGTCAATGACTGACTCTTCGCAATAGTAGTCGGCGACGAATAAGGCAAGCGTCCGGAGAGACTTGAAGGCGCCTTGTTCCGCCATCTCTGTTAGGGTTCGGATAGCTTTCGGGTCTAAGAAGTTTCGTATCTCAAGGCGACGTAGCTCAGACAGGTGAGTATGTCGGCTCCATGTATGTAGGTCCTCTGATGAAGTGCTGCCCGCTCCGATCAGAGCGAGATTTGTGAGATGTCCCTTGGACTCCGGAGCTACCGACGGCGGCTCACCAACATGGAAACCTCGCCATGGCGGTCGCGGCGACCGAAAAGCTTCTCGTAACGCTAGCCCGTCTCCTGGATCCAGGTAACACATGCACACTGACGATATCTTAGAACCAACGCGTGAAACCATCTGTAGCACGGCCTCTTGATTGTACACCACGCGTCCTTCATAATCGTAGTACATGTTTACGGCGGCAACATCGGATAAACTCGGAGATGTAGCAAGCGCATATTCATCCGGGTCGATATCGCGTGGTTGATCCTTTGGCTGATAGAGACTCCGGAAGTCGAGTGTATGGACATGTAGACGGCTTTGGGGAAGGCTGTGGAGCGCCGAGAGTATGCATAACGGAACCTGATTGTATGAGACCCATATAAAGTCCTTTAGGCCAATGAGCCGAGAGATGAACTGTGCGAGAGGCTGCCACGCCTCATTTTGCTTCGCTTTCTGATCTTGCGTATACTGCGGACCGGAGCCACCGAATCCCGAGAGTGACTTCGGCGGCTTGGTAAAGACATCCTCTCCATACTCAACATCGCTATCACCGTCACGCGCATCTGCATCCTCGACTGCCTCCGTTTCGGGAGCTTCGACCCTATCTTCCTCTTCCATGCTCATGCTCACGCCTCCGGTGATCTTCACCCGGCGGACATATCTTGACCGCGCGCCCTTCCCAAGCACGGCGTCGTATCGCGCCAGATCCCGCTTCAGCTGCTGCGGGCCACGTACGGCGAACAAGACGCGTTCAAATCGCTCTCTGGTTGCCACGGCACAGCAGCGTTTGCTTGCTAGTGAGAATGCGAGAAGAGCGCGTCGTTCGGAGTCGCCGTAGGCGAGATACTCGCAAACCAGCTCCAGTGCAAGCAAAGGGAGGCTCTCAAGAGATGACAGAGATTCGCTCACGACCAGTGCTGCCATGATGATGATGTTATGAGTGCGGAGAAGGAAATGGAGAAGACCGACGTTGACAACGGACGCTTTTGTGGGGCCTGGCACCTGCCTCGGTATTCTTAGGGCTTTCGCCCACTCCTACGAAGGATTACTATTACATCCTACAGATAGTTCCATGCAACTTGACTGCAGGGCCAAGCCAATTGATTGTGCTTGTTCGGCAGGCAACCTTAGAACTGTTGAAGTAAGGAGGCCGGCCCTGATGGCGGAGCTGTTGGGCTTATAATTTGACAGGAACCACACCCGTGGACGACTAATAAGAAGCTGAACGGGCGAGGGAGCCCGAGGTCTGATGTGAACGATTATAATTCTCACACCAGCCATTGCAGTCTAACTCCAAAACCGCTACAGTAGTCACCGTTATTCACAAGGTTATCAGCTTCCATCCTTCGTACAGTAGCTCAACTCAGAGACTTATCATCTCCCACTATTCAAAATACCGGGAAATAATTGTTTACATGGCAAATCCATCGTCTCCTGATCTCACAGCTCCGCGTCAAAGTACCTGTTCTCTAAGAACAGGCGCCAAGCCCTCCGTCCTTTGCCATCGCTGTCAGGATCATACTGGAACAGAGTCATTCCACGATTTGACTGGTTCTCCAGCGCCGCTTCATCAGGTTTCGTATAGTCCAGCCGCTTATAACCAACTCGATAGACTGCAGGTGACACTCCGATTCTAGCCACAAATGCTTTTTCGATCTCATCCACCCGCTGAGGGTATTTCAGTCTCGCCGATGCCCGTAACCTTTGGTTGTCTCCGATTGGTGTGAAGATGAAAAGTTTAGTCTCGTCTTCATCAATATTGTCGTAGAGACTGGCAGTGGGGCTTGGACCTGTAGGAGCGATGTATGGCTTCTTCGAGTCCGCAGGGATCGGAACTGGGTCGCCTCTGATGAATTTGAGCACTCTGTCGACGAAGGCAGGCGCATCTTTAGGCGTGTCTAAGTTGTCCCACTCGCCATCCGATTTCCTCGTTGCATGTGAGTAAGTTTCCCAGAAATGTGCCATCCATACGGCCCTGTTAGACACAAGCACTGCCACAGTGCAGCCATGGATTCCGCCTGATATGATCTGGAAAGCTCGATTGCCAAAGGTGCGTTCCTGACTGTAGGCCCTTTCGTCCCCTCCTGAAGGCATTTTTGGTGTGAGCAGATACCATGCATGAGTTCGCAAACGACAGGGGGTGAGTGTGCTCGTCCCAGGACTATGAAAACTCAATTCTTACCAGAGACAATCGCTAGCGGCTGACCAAAATGATCATTCTCCTTGAGAGTAAAGACCGCCGGGAGGTAACTGTCCACTTCTCTGATGGTAGGCTCGCGATCGCCTGTGTACTGGTTCGAATTCGTGTTATAGCGAAACAGCCTCTTGGCGAGAACGCTGGAGCCGTTGCGCAGAGAATAACTGTTCAGCAGATTGTCGACACCGGAGGAACGTCGGACAAGGCTGGAAGCTCCTGGAAGGGAGCATGATCCAGCACCGCAAGTGTTGATCTCACAGGCTAAGCTGCAAGACAGAGGCTCTGAGACCTCCTCCTGCCGAGGAAACAGGGTGCCAATAACGCTTGCATCTCTGCCATGGAATCTGTCAGTCACCGCTGTGTGTAGATGGCGATTTGTGCAGTATCTTGATTATAGTGCATTGGGCCAGCCCCGATTGTCCAAATAGAAATCCTCATGAGCCAGATATTACCCGGTGTATACCGTATATGCCCAGGAGACAGAAACAACTGACGGAGAAGATAGGGTTGATGGGGTTTACCAACGGACTGACCTTTGGTATAAGATGCTGCATGTACCATGAGAGGCAAGCAATAGCAGCGACACAATCTTCACTGACAACATCATCGTTTGATCGGAAAGCAGGTAGTTGACAACGAGATAGCGTGGACAGACTGGATGACAACTCCAGCAATATATAGCCTCATGAGTTTTCGACTTCCCACACACGCGCCGCTTGGCCGCTCGTCCCGCGGGAAATGATATCAAAGGACTAATACTTACTCAAAATCTGGATCCGTAATACATGGCTCAAAGACGGCGACAAGCCCACCGAGGAGGCCGGCAAGAGCTCGAGGGATTCAACGCCACGATAATCCCAATCTCGCGTATTCTGCCTTCGTCTTACGTCAGTTCGTTGATGTTGCGGGATCACCGGACAAATTTGATGCACCTCGGACGGAAACGCTGCCATTGAGGCGTTAACGTTTTTCTAATGATGCGGTCCGTCGCGCGCCTAAAAGACAGGAACAAGAGCCTCTGGTCGAGTCTAGCCAGCTCGTGCCCAACTTCCAAGGCGCCAACAGGCTCAACTGGGCCGAGGAGTCATGCCGCGGTCAGCCGGAAGGATTCTCGAAGGATCGAGCACGCGGGTGGGAAATGAAAATGCAGGGGAAACTCCTATGCGTGCATGACTGCAGGAACGAGTATGCATCTCTTGACTAGCACTAACATACGTCGGCAGAGTATGTTCCCTTTCTTCTCCTCCTTCGAAGGAATCACTGATCTGAAAAGAGTAAGCATTTCCCGAAATCTTACTTTATCGAACATTGTGATATACGCAGGATGAGCTAAGAAGGCATGTCACAAGACCAGGGTCGCAAGGGAAACAGCCCCTCTTTCTTTCCCTCTGTCAGCGCATTATCGATTTGGCTTGATAATTGAGGATTCGAGGCTGGCCAGCTAGCCGTGCCTCTTCACCCTGAACAATTTGGCGAAATGTGCCCGGCGGCAGAGATGGACGCAACCGTCGGTCCCGAGACGGAGCATCTATCCAGTTTAACGCCAGGCTTCATCGGATGAGACGGGACTCATGGGGCAAGTGTGAATGCTTTTAAGCACGAGGTCTGCCCCAGCAGATGGAAAGGTCAAGCAACTTCAGCATGATGAAGCCTCCTCACTTCGGCTCACGTTGTTCGAACGGTAGACACTCGATTATCTACTATGTTGTGCTATCATTCGTCCTGTGTGCATTCACCACATTTGTTCGTGCTCAGCTCCCCACAGAGTTTGATCCTTTTGATATTGCAGCCCGCTGCCCCTTCCCTTGTGTGGAAGACCGCAACGAGTGGGCTCACTATCACGATCTCCATGAGTTGGACACCTGCAATCAAACTGTCCTTCTCGACTTGAATCTGTACAACAGAGTCGATGATCCGACGCCCTTGCTGGCAATACGTTCCTGCGCAGTACAGGGCTCCCCTTCTGCCCTCAGGCCAAGGCAGCTTCTTGCTCCTCCATCGGGGTCCAATGTATCCTCAACGATTTTCGATCTCCGGAACCGCACGACCGACATTGACATCTTCCGGGATGCAGATGGCGGTGCTACAGATTATGACGGCAATACGGTAGTCGCAGCGGCGGCGGCACTAGCTAACCATCTACGGTCCGAGCCGAACGGCGGACGGACGACATTGTTCTCCGAGAACGGAAACGTCATCATGGGCGTCTACGCTGGACGGCAGATCGACATGCAAAGCGTGAGCGAAATCATTCAGGAAGTTGCCCAACGCGTCGCGAGCAGCAAAGTCAAGCAAGCTGCCGCACAAGTCTGTCAAGAAGGCTACCTCAACACTCAGATCTTTGGCGTGTTCTTGAACACCGAGCATGATCTTGCAGCTGTGCAGGATGCCGTAAGAGCATGGAATGACGCCGAATGCATCGGTGAATCATGGGGTGAAAAGGAAGTCTGGCAGAAGGCCGCCCTTGCCACGATTCCCGGATCCGAAATCGAAGTCGGGCCAGATGCCGATGACGAGGGCAGCCTCGAGAAACGAGCCACATGCAGCTACACGCAAATCGTGGCCGGCGACGGCTGCTGGGCGCTTGCGGACCGATGCAAGATCACACAAGAGCAGCTTCTCCAGTACAACAATGACCCCAATCTGTGCAGCAATCTCAGAGCCGGCAAATACGTCTGTTGCTCGGCCGGTGACCTTCCCGACTTTTCTCCTCAACCGAATTCCGACGGAACATGCAAGACGCACACGGTTCAGAGCGGCGATATCTGCAGCACTCTGGCCGAGCAAAACTCCATGACTGTCGACCTGATCGAAGAGCGCAACAAGCAGACCTGGGGTTGGACTGGTTGCGGTTACCTGCTCGTGGGACAAGTGATGTGTCTCTCTACGGGCTCTCCACCCATGCCGGCCCCCGTCACCAATGCCGTCTGCGGACCGCAAGTTCCAGGCACCGAGAAACCGGCTGACATGTCTACTCTTGTCGACCTCAATCCATGTCCGCTCAAAGTATGTTGCAATGTATGGGGCCAATGCGGCATTACCAAAGACTTTTGCATTGCCGCTCCGGCAGACACAGGGGCACCCGGAACAGCCAAGCCGGGTTCGAACGGCTGCATTGCCAATTGTGGTATGGATATCGTGAACAACGCCCAGGCGCCCGCGAGCTTTATGCGAATCGGGTACTTCGAAGCGTTTCTTCTTGATCGGCCCTGTCTTCACATGCGTGTAAGCATCGCATCCGCTTTCGCCAGATATGACTTGCTGACTTGGTAACGGTGCAGCCTGGTCAAATCGATACCAACTATTACACCCACATCGTAAGTATCGTTCTCTTGTCCGCTGGCCTCAGCTGACGCAGAAACCCATAGCACTTCGCTTTCGGGGGTATCACCGCCAATTTCGACGTCGACATGAGCGGCCTCGAGCAGATGTTTGACGAATTCAAGGCGTTGACTGGCGTAAAGCGAATCATGTCCTTCGGAGGCTGGTCATTCTCAACGGAAAGTGACACCTTCCCAATCTTCCGCGAGGGAGTGACGCCGGCGCAGCGGCAGACATTCGCCGATAATGTCATCAAGGTATGAGGCTTTCCTTCAACCACTCGAGGAGATATAGTGGCAGTACTGACGCGTTGTACGCTAGTTTGTTGCAGACAATGGTTTGGATGGCGTCGATTTTGACTGGGAATACCCTGGTAAGATTGTCGCTATTTGGATGAGCAGCCCGACTTAACATACTCTTGCCTTGCAGGCGCCCCCGACATACCTGGCATCCCCCCGGGTAGCGAATCAGATGGACCAAATTATCTCGAGTTCCTGAAGCTCGTCCGAAACGCATTACCGGCCGAAAAAACAGTCGGAATTGCTGCTCCTGCTTCCTTCTGGTACTTGAAAGGCTTTCCTATCGAAGAGATGGCTAAAGTTGTCGACTACATCGTATACATGACCTACGACTTGCATGGGCAATGGGATTACGGGAACAGATTTTCTACGTACGTCCGCTTGAGCCCCTTGACCCTGCGCAATGGAAGATTGACCATGGTACAGCGAAGGTTGTCCTACAGGCGACTGTCTTCGATCTCACGTGAACCGAACCGAGATTGAATACTCACTTTCCATGGTCACCAAAGCTGGGGTACCGGCCAACAAGATTATGATTGGCATGGCGCTTTATGGAAGATCTTTCCAGATGGCTCAGGCAGGTTGCTGGGGCCCAGACTGTAAATACACCGGACCCGAGTCCGGTGCGGCGCCAGGCAGATGCACTGGCACGAGCGGCTACATTTCCAACTACGAGATCCGGGAGATCATCTCCACCAAGAGCGATGTGCAACAATTCTCTGACGAGAACGGAGATATCCTTGTTTACGACGGAGTGCAGTGGGTGTCTTGGATGACGAGAGCCAAATACGAAGAGCAGGTCTCGTGGATCACCGGGTTGAACTTCGGTGGCACGTCTGCATGGGCGATAGACTTGGACGCCGATTACGGCGAAGGCGACGCACCCGGCGACGGCGACAACGGATCTGGACCTGTTTTCATCAGCCCGGACATATACGACGAAGTTGATCCCTCCATCAATTGCTACCCTCCATGCACTTTTGTGTTCCCGCCCATGGTATTGCCCGAGCCAACCACGATCATCATTCCTGCCGAGACCATCACATACGAAGAAAACTGGGTGGTAACGGTCACAGTCGCGGGTGGCGGTGTCATCACCACCTCTGCTGCCAGCATCACGAGCACCGTCATCACGGCTCCACCCGTTACCACAACTGCCATCGAAATCTGGAACATGGTATGGGATGGGTCGACAGTCGACGGTGAGGACTCTGGCAAACTTAGCCTAACGATGAGCGTGCCACTCCCTCCAATCACTCTCACACGCACGTATCCGGAAGAGGATGATCAACGTCCACCCGTGACATGGACGTACAGCCCCGGACCGTTCCCTACCATACGAACCGAAGAAGGCGGTGGCGGTGACGACGATTCAGACCCGGATCCGCCACCAGGTCCACCACCAGGTCCGCCGCCGGGCTTTCCCTCCATTGTGATACCGTCAATTGGCCCCCCCGGACCGATCTGCACCACAAACTGTGGGAATCTGTGCCAGAGAAATTGCAGTCCAGGCGGCGGTTCTTGCCTTCTAATTTGCGGCTGCATCGGTCCATTCTGTAACTCACCTGGCGGCTCCTGCGTCGGACCGGGATGTTCCGAAAGCGGTGGTGCAGATGGAGGAGAAGGAGAAGAAAACTCAAGCTGCAGAAGCAAAACCACCGCCTCGTTCTGCGAGGTCGAATGCTCGGTATTTGAGTATCCTGAAACCGCGTCGACATATTGCGAAAGACCCGAATGCAGCCGCACCACCACGGCATGCTCGGTTACTGGAAGCACTACCACAACGACGACCACGATGTCATGTCCTACGCAAGAGCCGTATCCGAGCTTCAATCCGGATGACCCGGTCCCAAGGATCGGTGAAGGCGAATTCGGCGGCGTTCTCGTCGACCCTGGAGTGTTCAGCACGATGGAACCTTCTCCCACCGACGAGCCTGACGAGCCCCCACTCCCTACTTTCGCTCCGGGCGAAGGCAATCCTTACTGCTTCCGCGACCACAACGAGGATGGCCTGTACAGACCTATTCC
>QQTW01003630.1_pt1 | contig 11433 bp, 14 predicted proteins | sample 1904831 | NCBI WGS metagenome assembly QQTW01 (sample SAMN09435610, study PRJNA476489) | Subsurface metagenome, whole genome shotgun sequencing project.
CTTCCCACTGAATCTGGAGGTTAAGTTTTTGAGCTTATGCGAGCCACATTCGTCGACCCCGCCCATACCGCGTCGGCGAAGGTCGTCCACTCGAATCATGCCGGATTCCAGGCTATCTAGGAACGGCTTGAGACAGGGGACACAAGCTGTGATGATGCTCAAGCTTTTCACTACCTCCGCGCTGAGTACGACGGGCCATGTGTCAAAGGTCACATCAGTCGTAGTCCCGGCTTCACTTGTGTAGATCATTTGGACGATGATCGCGGCAACTACACTGCATGAGCGTCAGCCATTGCGCAATCACAGCTAGGGATAACATCGTTACAGTATCCGCGTTGCGAAGCAGCTGAATATCGTCACCTTTCTCATCATCTTGGTCTGGATCTTCCATACGATCAGAAGTGGAAGGATCAGAAGTGCGGTCTCGGTGATCAGGTTGAGGACTCCGTAGGCGATCAAGAATGCCGTCTACAGAGTCACGGTTAGCCTTTGGATAGCCATTTGAGGAGGCTTGTTTGTACGTACACGGTCAATACATTCGTTGTTAAGAACCTTCCACGGATCTGGAACGCGGCATTGGAAAGCAGCAACAAGGACAGAGACCAGTGACCAGATGGAAACGATGGCCCCGGTTGCCAATATTATGCGAATGTGCAACCTGACGGGTGTGATTGCTCGAAGCAACTGTAGAACAGAAAGCTTGGTGAAGCAGAGATTGAGGACGAAGAGTACGTTCGACACATAGTCGCACTGAACTCTACTCTTCAGTAAATGCTCAAGCGACCCTCTCTTCAGCAAACCGACCTTGAAGAAGCTGTCGACCTCAGAAGCTGAGAGGGTGTCTCGGTGCTGACCAAGACCATTTGATGTCTGTAGGGAAACGGCGATATCTTGCCCGATACCGAGTGCCTGAGACTCTTAGCCCAATTACGTACGAAAGGCCAAAAGATGCAGTTGAAGGCTTCGGCTCACCAAGGCGGCAAAGATTAGATAATCATCTGTTGCCAGACGTCTTGAAATGGCCCGTTTAGTTAAGACGCGGGCAATGACTGCAAGGATGGTGGCCGCCAGCAGAAACCAAGTGAGAACGCTGACAATGGGACCATGATTGGCAGGAGTATCCACTGGCCGAGAGTTTGATGTAGACATTTGGGTTGAGGCTTTACTCGCGCTGGGAAGCCATCAGTCTAGAATGAAGAGTAAGGATCTTCTAGATGTGCAAAATCATGCCTTCACAGCCTTGTCGGCCATAAAGATACATCTTGAGGTTGCAGCAACTTTGTGTGTACACAATGCATAAAGTTTACTTAAACTGTGGTCCAGAGACGTGCGAATCACGGACAGAGCTCCGACATGCACTCTGCATGATCCTAATCGTAATTGCCTCCCACCCTTTCGCGCACTTGATATGCATACCGTGTTAGCTGCTGCTGCCATAACTGCATGAAAGACCAACCACCCGCTCCCAGGTTAGAATCCGCGCCATGGGGGCAATTGGGGAAAGTTTAAAGGGTCGGACGGTGGGATGGCACTTTACCCAATCGATGCAAACACCACTGCTGCTACGCCCCGTCTGTTTTCGATGGTGGAGTCGAGCGCCGGCGGGCCGCACAATCCGCTTGACTGGGAAGGCCAACAACGCTCGGAGCATGACATCGGATCTCTCAGCCTCGTACTCCAGTCGTCGGCTGCCTGGGATCAGCAGATTCCCGACCACATGTTACCCAGGCTCGCAGATGAAGTATACGTTGTTGGAGACCTGTGACTTTCGACAACCGTGCGATAAGCAGGATCGACCTCTCCGAGTATGATTACGCCACCCGGAGTATCATGTATCCTACCGTAAACAATGCACGTATCTCCCTAGTCAAAGACAAGTCCGAAATCCCGAAAGCCCATGAGTAAGGCCCACAAGTGATACGCACGATGCTGTGCTCGTAATAGACGCTCCCACAAGATTGGACCATTGTCATTCTGGTGAAAGCGGAGTGACGTACGATTTCCACTTTTTTAAGGATGCGTTTTCATGCCCTGCATGCCAACGGTGCCAGTCAGTAGTGACCCACCGATGCACGACACATAGTCCAGATTTCAAGTCTCGCCCTGCGCATATAAGGCAGAAGCGTTGGCAGCATGTGGAAGGCTAGACAAACAGCGACGCCAGCAGCAAACCGAGCACACACAGAAAATCTGCCACACAAATAGTGAGTGCCAAGCAACTGAGATACTTTTATCATCAGTTGGGCGAAAGCTCTAATCCCCCACAGGAAGCCAAATCCTCTCACCATGCACTTCACTAAAAGCCTCGCCGTCGCCTTCGTCGGCATCACTGGCATCCTCGCGATACCCATCGCCGAGCCAGGCGTGGGCTTCAAACGCGAATCGCTGCCGGAGCCAAGGGTGGCTTTCAAGCATGAGGTTTTGACGGAACCAGCAGTTGTTTTTAAGCGTGAAGATGCGGAGACTGTGGGGACTGGGTTTTGATCAATCGGATTAAATAGCCCGTCATGTCTATACGAAAGAGTGTAGTAGTATGATGGCTACATGACAAAGAATGAGTCGATGGAGTTGACGAAGATTGTCGTAGGAATGGCGAACACAATGGCTCAAGCATGTCAACCTACTCGTTTTCTGCGTTTATCTGGCCGCACTTACTCATCCGCATCGAATGTGGGCTCCCAATCATCATTTTGCTTGAAAAAGCCCCTGACCTTAGGCAAATAAGGTGAGCCCACCGGACAGAACTTGAACCGCTCTATGTCGTGGATCTTCTCGTTCTCATGGATGTTCCTGAAACACGCCGTTCGCTTACGAGACCATTTTTGCAATTGCTCCCAAGACCTGCACAGTCGGATTTGGCCGACGCCGGATTCGGGGTCTTTGGTAGTGGTGGTGTACCTGGGTGTATCGTCGGCGTGGCAGATGATTTCTTGTCTGAGAGCGTCAAAGCAGTGGTTGATGTGCGGGAAGGTCTTGCTTTGGTTTTGTCCGGTGCGGTACTCCATGTATGCTGCTCGGATGTTTTTCTATTTGCGAGCAGCAGCGGCAGCCGTTCATGTTAGAGTCATTCCAAAAAGAGAAAAGGAACGAGGCAGTAGTTATAAGGGGTTCTTGTGGGACTTACGAGGCAATGGAGGTTATGCTGTCCGTTCACCAGATAAATCCCCTTGCCGGTGTCCCAGGGAAAGCGCTGGGCTTCGAGCAGATCATTCGCCGCGGCCCACTGATCTGTCACGGCGATGAAGCCGGTATCAATCTCGGCACCCAAAGCATCCCACAACTGGTTTGCATGATCTTGGTCTTTGCCGTTGTAGTCGGTGTGCCATAAGAGTGGTGTGGGTACGTTGAACTTCAGCTTGGCTAGCTTTTCCATCAATTCGACTCGTGATTAAGGGAAAACAGGACCCACCAAACTTCGACACTGATGATGGCGCATTCTGAGACGCTCGAGTATTAAGACGTGTGGTCAAAAAAGCATTGAGCATCAAGGAGACCACAAGTGAGATGGGGATTAACAGCTTGTGGAAATTCCAACTTCTTCTCGGTACGTTGGTAGAGTAGTCACAGCGATCGGTATCGTCGCCCTCACTCTTGACAGGACGATACTGAGCCATTGAGCCCGCCATTGTTCGATAGAAGCAGTGCAACAGAGGCCTTCCTCCGTCCGTTGGGTACCTAGCGGCGTTCCTGGGGAATGGCTAGGTTGGGGACCACAGAAATTGCAGCATAATCAGACCCCGGTAGATGGGCCGATTCCCATCTACAAGTTTCCTCCGGCCAATATAAAGTCAACGGAGGCAACTGGCTAGGACCCTGTACTACGAGCATGACTCGAGCCAACGAAGATTGGCCACTTACCTGCTCATGCTCGAGCCTGGTGACATCAAGCCATCCAAATAACAGCGCATACAGGCGCTAATGCACGGATTGCAGCAAGATCATCCCTTTGGAAACGTACGCGGCGTGGAAAGGAAACCATTCTTTCGACTACCAGCGACATCGCAAGCAGGCACCCAAGAAAGTGCCCCGCGCTGTTATCATGTATGAATCGATGCATGGGGCGATGATTTTTGCCAGCAGCCTTATTGCCGCAGATCATGCCCCTTGCAAGCTGACTTGAGCGAAATCCTTCCAAGCAATTGTATCCGTTGGCAGTAGACCCTGTGATGTTCGATCAGTTTCGTACATCGCCATCGACGTGATGTCACCGCAATCATCGTACGCAGCTTTGCCTCGCTACGACTCGGATAAGGACAGCGATATTGTCGATTATCCTGAAGAGAGAAGCCGGTCTTGATTTCCACCCTGCGAAATGGATTCATTACCACTGGTGGTCCGAGTACGGCTCTTCAGACGAGAATCAGACAACAGCGGTCGATAGTGCTTGGGAAGCCATCCATCCGGCCCATGGCATCGTTGCCATTGACCATAAATGGGCTGCTGAGCAACAACTACCGGCTGCCATGGACTTTCCAAGTGACAAAAGCAAAGGTGTTTATGAGCTGGAGGCATATCACATGCTCCATTGCTTGGTGAGCGAATCCGGGATATCCTACTCTGCAAGCGGTGGAAGATGGCTAAAGCCTTGTAGAAACGTATGAGACTGAAATACTATGCCGTTGCTCGAGGAGACATATTCGATGATCCTGGAGGTCACCACCATATGGCGCATTGCTACGATTCTCTCCGGCAGTACATCATGTGTACCGCAGGCGACACTCCACTCTACACATGGGGCGGCCTGACCTCAGCCGACAAGCAAGCCCGCAAATGCAGAGACTGGGGTCGACTGAGGGATTGGGCAACCGAGCATAGCGCCTGTGTCAAGGACAGCGCCGTCGCTCTTCGGGTGGAGGAGTATTTTGGCTTTTGTGATCATGGTGTTGACGGCTTAATGACCGCAGGCGGATAGTACATTCCAAGTACTGTTACCTGCTATCGACATTGTTTCAGAGGTTCCGGCTTAAAGTGATTTCATCACGATGTTAGGCAGATAATTAGGTTTCCCTTAGGTCTGATGTTTTGCCGCTATCTACATTGGCTTAGGTCGTGTGGGGCAATCCATACCGCTAGGGTCCCAGCCAGGCTACAACGAACATCAGTGCCAAGCCAGATTATCTTATCAGTACCCTTGATCGTCCACTAAGCTACAATTCTGAGTCAATAACGATGTTGTCCACCTGTATTCAATGATATTGGCGGATCAATACGGTCTTCACCAGCGTGAAGCGCGTTTATCAGAATGGACATAGCTTTTCTTGAACCCGAAATGACATCATGTGTACCGTTCGTTATCAATGGAAAATACCTAACGTCCACCGCCCACCACCCACCACGTCGCGTCAACCTCACCCAACAAATTGATCCTTCCAACCTTGGCTGTCATGGATTTAAGTATTGGATAGGTACTCAAAGGTCGACATGGTACGTATCGTCTTATGGAAGCGTTGAAGGCTCCAACCATTTTCAGAGCTCATGTCCTCCCGGACTCAACAATCAAATCTCCTTTGTACGGAATCAAGACTGCACTGTCCCCTCTCTTCCACTAATACTTCTTTAGTGTCGTAATCAAGAGCGATGCAAATCCTGAGCAGTCGCAACTCAAGCTCGAGCGTAACAACCACCGACTTCCTGCGATCGCATCATGTCCATACATCCGGCCGCTAGTCGATGTCATTGGGCCCGACAATGATATCACTGATCTAAACGACTACGAGACTGTCCAGGATCCGTTTTGCCTTGTCTTGGAATGGATGGAGCACGATTTACGAGTGGTACCTTCTGACCGGTTCCGGCAGGGCTCCAATCTACCACGAACGATCGCCAGATCAGTTCTGTCCGCCTTGGCCGTCGTGAAGGAAAAGTAAAACAGCTGCCACACCGGTGTGTGGACAATCCGTTTGGCTTATGGTAGCTCAATGCTAAGATACATAGATATCAGTCCAAACAACATCTTCCTCTCCAACCCTAATGGCCCGACCCCAACTGTCAAGGTAGGAGATCTTGGCTGCAGTAAGTCCTCCTCCTGATGGTACTCCAGGTGGTGCTTACAGGTGCAGTGCTCACGGAAGGCCTTGATGCCCAGATCCAAAGCCTCGAGTGCCGCGCCCCTGAGGTCTGGCGAGGCCTAGGGGTCTGGCCCTCTTCCGATGTCTGGTCACTCGGTGTTACGGTATGTCTGCCATAACTGCTGGGTGTCGTCGCTGACAAGATAGTTGGTACACTGGCTATCTCCCGAGACCATCTTCGGACCTGGGAATAAGAAAGTCGAAGGGAGTTATGAAGCATGGTCCATTACAAAACTCCAACGTCTGATTGGTCCAATGGATCCGCCGATTGACAGGCCGGACCTGGTAGCCGACTTCGATCTTGCCCGGAAATTCGCAATTGCTTACTACAAAGACCGAGACACGAAGAAACTGACTCGTGTCCTCACGATTGGCACCTTGCGCGAGGAACTTGCACGGGTACCAGGCCCACCGATCTCTCCGGACTTGATCGAATTCATCCATTATCTTCTCGTCATTGATCACACAAAGAGACCGACAGCAATAGAGGCCTTGCAGCACCCATACCTTCGTAAACCTGAGGTGGCGCGAGAGCCATCAATGATGGCGAGGCTCTATGACCTCCTTCGATCGGCGTTGGGGTACAAATGAACACAGCGGAGAAGGCTCCACCAAAAGACCCATTGTCCACTACCTGATTGAGCTCAGTTCTAGAATTCAAAAAGATGGTCCCCGTGCTTCGACCATCAGAATCCCTTCGAATTGCTCTACACCGTTGTCGATAACCCGTGTCTGCTGCCCAAAAACCTCACTTTATTGTGTCTACCAGGTGAGATTGGGCTACTCGCCTGGCCGGCTGAATTCTCTTCGTTAGGCTCGATCTGCCGACTTGTTCATGCGGCATTTCTCACATGTTGCTTGTCTGCAGGGTTGGTCGGAACATGTCCCCTCCAGAGTATCCAAAAATACCGGTCCACTCCTACCAGAGTCGAATGGTAGACTTTATCCTTTTTGCTCGTGTGGTCCATGGATCTGTATTCGGTCAGAGCCGGGAATAATGACACAGTGAATGAGAGCTTTCATACGTCACCAAAACTTCCGCCGTCTCATTCTTCCATTCTTCAGGCAGCATCTTGTTCCCCTCAAACGCTTGCGTGACCCTCTCAGCGGTATGATCGATCACTTTCGGGTCGATGGCGGATATCGGCCGCTTGAACCCTTTATGCTGCACAGAATCCGCAACGGCCATGAAGATCTCAGCAAAGCCGCGACTTATTCTCGAAACGGTACGCCATGTGAACGCCATCTGGTTGGGAAATTGTCAAAAATACCGCTAAGTGAAAGCTTGATGGCGATATTCAATTGCTACCCGTGGGAAGGAATTAGATTGCCTGCCTGGTCGATACTGCTCTAAGCCAACGCTGCCTCAATAATCCGAGGGGCGTACAACTGGTATCGTTTGGCAACCTGGCGGAGAAACTCCTCCAAGCCGGGGGGCATGGATCGAAATTCAATCAATCTGGAAAACACGCACCACTGAGAGCCCTCCTGCTATGAGAGAGAAACTGGTCTTGAGAAAGAACATTGTAGGTGAAGAAACGACGGAGAGTGAGTATATATACAGGCTATGTGAACATGCCGAATTGGCTATCTTTGGCTCAGGTTCGGAGGACGAGCGACTATGCGGATGTCTGATCTCATGGCGTGTGCAATGCTGATGTCCTATGCTTGGTTACCCATCCTATACGGGGTAGACGCTGTAGCAAGGGGGTTCATCAGCCAAAACTGCTGCATACACGGATCCGTTTGCCTTAGCCAAGAGGCAGGCCGAATAGAAAGTGATTGAGCCAATCTAATCCCGTGACGTGAAAGAATTGGATGCAAGGAGGGTTCAGGCGCCGAAGCAATTCATGACTTACAACGGCAACGCTAACGGTGACTGATGACGCCTCAATGTTGCTCGTGCTTCAGGGAATGGATATGTGTGCAAGTTACGATCGTCCCATGAGTATCTTTTGACAACAAAGTGCTTGGTGTACAGCCGGTTAATGAAAAAGACCGTCATGATTGAAAAGAGAATGGAGCCCAGGATAGTGACTGGTGCATTCCTGTCTGGTGCATCACCGGAATTCGGGCGTACGTCGCTGGGGGGCCGAAGTATCGGATATTTGGCGAGTTGTTGCGGCGTCAATGATGCAATCTTAAGAGGGCTAATTCGTGCTCTTTGAGTAGCGTAGAGGGAAAGATGTCTGGTTGCTAGCTCATGCGAGATTTTAAGATGGCCTTTGAGCTCTCAAGCAATGAGATATATGGTATCATGAAACGCGTACAGGAAGCGAGCAGGAAAGAAAGGTCGACTTGGAAGTCACCTGAGACGAACTCCTTCTTTTAGAGACAGGTCCAGAAAAGAGCGATCACTGGGCTAATTCGCATGTGTTCGTGTGGCACAGTGTTGGAAGCTAATATAGAACAGTAGCGAAGTCGGCCTTGTTTCGATCCTTTGGCTCCGCAGCCGGAGGAGGAAAGAGCGCCCACCATGGAATGGAGATTTCCGAGGAATACTCTATGAGCGATTCCGATGTCATCGGACGTTGAAATGCGATAGGTAGAAGTATACCAATGGTTAATAGGTAAAAGAATGCCCTGACGGGACGGTTTAAAAGTGTGCTCGCATGACCGTCTACACGGCAGATGCCGAAGAGATTGGCAAAAGGATTGATCGCGCATTAGGGCTCACCCTTCCAGGTTGGGCCGCCGAAGCAAGATCTAATGAATGTAGGCTAGGTTAGAATGAAATAGACTTTTTCGTTCCAAAAGGGGCAAGAGCTCGAACAAAGAGAAGGAGAAAAAGACCCAGGCACTGGGTAATCGTACAGTACTCGTCTTGTTCCCGCTGTATGCAAAAGCTGCAAAACAGGGAGCGGATGAAGCAGAGCTATTGATATTAGGTAAATACCAGCAATGGCAGCCATTCACTGTCGGAACGGGTGGTGAGGATAATGCAACGAGTGAAAGTGGTTGCTCCTCAAGGAATGGTTGTCGTCCACGCATGGCAACGACGGGCCGGCATTGCAGGCGGGATATGATTGAGCCCTCGGCACGTGCAGAGTTCTTCTCTAGCTCGATGCCTTGAAAAGACCACGCAATCAACCAAAGAGCATGGTGTGATGGTGGATGGCTCAAGGAAGGGCATTGCTGGGAAACCTACTTCAATCGGTCCGCCGTGGTGGAGGCAAGAGGAGGTCGCCAAGACTTAGCGCGGGCCAGCGTTGAGTGGTCACTTCCGCGTCTGCCGAGGGGCAGCTGTGCGGGTAACTTGGCGCCCAAGGGTCCGTGCCCAGCCCTGTCCTGAATCTATCGGAGCAGAGCACCTTGTGTTTACACAATGTCTCCTACCCGTTCATCCAGGCCACAATTTCGGAGAGTGACAAGGTCACACATTGTATGCGTTCAAGGCTGGAATTCAAGCTTTCGGCCGGTTGTTACTCGTCATTCCTTCGACATCTCTTAGGCTGATCGCGTTGCGCCCGGCACCATCTGTCTCGCGCAGGGATGGAGCAATGGCCAACGGCATCGATCTACCATGGAGCACTGTCTCCACGACACTAAAGCATCGAAATCCTTCCAGCTGCAGGACGACGTGTTTCTGGTGAGTTTGGTGGAGCGCAGCCCGCCAACCGGCTCCTCTTTCTGTCAGGCTACGGCGCAGCTCTACGGCACAGCCGACCCACATCATTCAGTCCTGGTAATGATTTGCTGGACGTTCAAAAATTTGCCGTCAAGGACCATGTTGTCATTGGCCACTTTCAAACTGGGCGCCTCCCTATGCAGCACAAGGTCTCTCTCTGCTTGATGGCGACCCGCTTGCAGCAATAGCTGCAAGGATAGTGGATCACGATTCGAGTTTGCACAACGCTGAGTGGCACCGAGGCGTTGTCAGCTGGTGTCGATCGCAACGGATGGAACGATACTTCTCCTTCCACATCCTACCCGTCCTACCAGATCCGAGCATGGTGAACCGAAGGATTCGTAGGGCGGACTCTCACTCTGTCCCCGCATCTTGCCCTTAGCCTACAATTGCTTCGAATCAAGACCCTGGTCAAGCCGGGGTTTTATCTTGGGGGATTGTTTGGAAAGCAGCGCAAACTTGCTCATTTTGCCGCTCTCACCCCATGAGAACATATTGACCAGAGAAGCAGCGCACATAGATATACAAATACGCTGCGTATTCCTCCTAATATCATTTCCAACCGGCAAAAACACCTTGAACAAGTTGGGTCGTATACCTACGAGTTGGTCGTCGGTTTGCAATCTGCCGCTCGGGAGCTTTCGTACGCCTATATTTCGCTGCTTAACCGATTTGTGTACACCAGCAGAGAAACATGCCTTCCAACCCTCCGGAAGATCGGATGTATCGCTACTTCAATGACTTGTTGTACCGAGACTTGACTAGGACAGCCGTTGTCTTGGCCGGCTGTGCTTTGGTATTGGTCGCCTGGAGGCCCTGGAACTTTGTCAGCTAGTCTACATGGAGTCAAGAAAACCATGATTTGTATGTACATCCACGATTAATCTTTCGACTCGTCTATTTGTTTGCTGATCATCATAGGTCGCAAATCGTATACGCTCGATTGCTTTAGTCGAAAGTACTCCTCTTCTCAAGTCGGTGGGACTCGGGATCCTGGGATATTAGTTCCAGGATTCAGTATCTTGCTCTTCCCTGCCATCCTACTCTGGGAGATGCCATACCGCGAAAGTAATGCCACAAGCAGCTTGTATGTAAGCGCCGTCCTCTTCTCCAGGAGCATTGACGGCGAGAAATCAAATCCCTTGTTGCTGAGGACGGTGAAACGGGGCTGAGCGAGTATACACCATGCCCAGCACCCGATAATGTAGGACGCGTTACCAATGAGATCGGATGCCGGTACTGCTCTGATAAAATCTGACAGCGTTCCTTTGAAAGTGCAAGTCTTCTTATTGAGAAGTCCGAGTTACTGCTTGGCTCAGAGGTCCTCGCTGTTCCCTTATCTGTGATACTAAGCATACCCCCATGAAATCGACGCACTTTTCCGCTATTGATGTCTCAGTTTGAACACAACTTCCCATGGTGAGCTCATTTTCATGACTGAACTGGATTCATCGACGGCCCCTTGGATTTAATCACGCTGGGCTTTCCCGCTCTCTACTCTCGAGCCATGTGAGATGCGTGGGGATGTTCCGATGATTTGCCAGAGGTAGCATGACAACGAATCTCTTACAATTTTTGTAATCAATCTCTCAGGTTGTGACGGAAAAGCAAAGAAAACTTAGTCTGCTGGCAACTGACAGCTACGGGCCTTGATCATCTGCTCTGCGGACACACGACGGTCGGATCGCCTTAATCAGTCGACCCGCAAACATAGATCTGGAGTCTGCACTCAGAGCG
>QQTW01003631.1_pt1 | contig 11432 bp, 16 predicted proteins | sample 1904831 | NCBI WGS metagenome assembly QQTW01 (sample SAMN09435610, study PRJNA476489) | Subsurface metagenome, whole genome shotgun sequencing project.
GTTAATTCTATTAGCTGTTAGCAAGTAAAGTTATTCGTGCTTCAGGGTTTTATTTTGATGAGCAATAACTTTGTCCGCAGGTAAGTAAAAATCTATCGCTCCGCGTTGCCATAAAACTCCTATAGTTACCTGCTTGAACAGCCAGTACAAAATAGTGAGAACCGCGAAAGTAATAAAAACAATTGCTAAAGGAATTTTCCCGATTAAATCTTTGACGACTGTATCGACTAACGCATCGGGCTGGGTAATCAAATCCCAGCTATTGTAACGGGGAAACCTCCCTAAATAAATCCCTACAGCACACAGAGCATGAATAGATAACTCCGCAGCCACAATTAATTTTTTCATGCCAATTCGTTGCAAGTAATAGCCTAAATTAATCAAAGATAAAACATAAGCTTCAAATCCAGACAAAATAAATGCTAGATGCAAAGGAAAAACAACTAAAGTAACTGTCCATACAGAATCGACCGCGCGGACATCATGAATAAGATGAATAATATCAGTCAAAATATACGGTGCATTAGGCAAGAAAGCCAAGAAAACCACAAGCCCCAACCACCAAACAAAGGAACGCGATTTTCCGCGACGAAATAACCAAAAACTTAGTGCTAAAGGAATAAAAGCTAAAAATAGATTCCAAACAATACGCCCGACATTGCGGCTTAAAACCCACTTGATTACTCCTAATAAAGCAATTATTCTTTCTCTCATCCAAATTTCCCCAAAAACCAGGCAAGGGTAGTAACAAGTACAAACTTTCAACCAACCAGTATAACTACGACGTACAACTAAATTGGAATGTTGAGGTTTAAGGTTTAACTTTTTTTAAGCATCTGTGCCGATCGCAGGCAAAAAATATCCTCCCTAACTTGCTTAAGCAAATTAGGGAGGATGCAGGTTTTAGTTATTTAATTAGTTAAAATAGCTCATTTCTGATTCTAGCTGCCGAACTAACTGTTCGTCGTTGTTAGCTCTAGCAACTTGTAGGCGATGCTCTAAACTTCTTTGAATGTTTACGCGGTGAGCATCGGAGGCTTGCTTGGCGGCTTGTTGTTTATTTCTGTTCATAATTACTTATCTGTTTTATTAGTTTTTTTGTTTGTTATTCCTAACATAACACCTATTTCGTAACAATGGTTACAGAAAACTCTAAAATCATTATTAAGAGGTTAATTTATATCTGAAGACAGAGCGCCGTATTCAGATCGCTTCTTGACTTTATGATGTCATTGGGTAATACTTTGGCATAATTGTTAGCGGCATATCCCGTTTTGTAAGGCTCTCTATCTAGCCAAATCCCATCGCCAAGCTGGGCGTAAAGCCGTTGCCAACAATCGCGCCATTCTAGTTCGTTGATTAAGTTTACTCGCTTGTTCTTTTTGTTGTACTTGGGCATGAATGCGAAGCCCGTAACCGGGCGCGCTTACGCTACTGCGAATTTCTGCCAAACTTAAAACCCCGTAGCGAATGTACGGCGATAACCGGGTAACTACACCAGTTAGAAAGTTGCGCGAACTTGCATATTTGGATGAGTTAACTTGTTCTAAAAGTTTTTTGGGCGGCTTGGCGTCCACCGATAATGTTAGTAGTATGGCTATCTCGTGCTGTAGCTGTGGGAAATTGTGCTTGAAGATAAGCAACTAATTCCTCTGAATTAGCAAATTCCCGCCGCATATCTTTATTCATGGAGAGTAAAGTTTTTTCTATTAGTCTTCATAACTATTGTGAACTATTACCGTTGATTATTAGGTTTGGCAGTAATTGCGAGATATTTCTTACTTTTAGCTTTTTAATTCAATCGTTGGGTAGTTGGTTACACTACAAAGCAAGTGATATAGATTTTGTAAAGGTGCGTAAACCTAAATCTGAGTTTTTTCAGCAGTGCTATTGTAAAACTTTTAATGATGACAACGCTAAACGGGCGGTATCAAGTTATTCAGGTGTTAGGACATGGCGGGTTTGGCGAAACCTTCCTAGCTGAGGATACTTATCTGCCTTCCCGCCGTCGCTGTGTAATTAAGCAGCTAAAGTTGCTCAACAATCCGCAGATGAACCAAGCGGGACAACAAAAGTTTCAACAAGAGCGATTTGGGCGGGAAGCGGCGACTTTAGAAAAATTAGGGGAAGGTAGCGATCAAATTCCCAAACTGTTCGCTTACTTTGCTGAAAATGAGGAGTTTTACTTAATCCAAGAGTGGATTCAAGGGCCTACCTTAACTGATGTAGTTACCGCCGCCGAAACCATTAGCGAACCTGAAGTTAAAAATATTTTGGTGAGTTTATTATCTGTACTCATCTACGTTCATAGTGGTGGCATTATTCACCGCGATATCAAGCCAGATAATATTATTCTACGCAACTTAAATAATCAGCCAGTTTTAATTGATTTTGGTGCAGTTAAAGAAACCGTAGCTACGGTAATTAATGCCCAAGGAAAAAGCGATCGCTCAATTGTAGTAGGTACGCCGGGTTTTATGGCTCCAGAACAAGCCGCCGGAAGACCAATTTATGCCAGCGACCTTTATAGTTTGGGCTTAACAGCAATTTATATGCTAACGGGTAAGCATCCCCAGCAGTTGGAATTAGACTCGGAAACGGGAGAAATTTTATGGCATAAGTACGGTCCAAAGGTCAGCCCTGAGCTAACAGCCGTACTCGATCGCGCTATCAACTATCATCCGCGCGATCGCTATACTACCGCCCAAAAAATGCTAGAAGCAATTCAAGCAACTAACGTGTCTATGTCTATGCAACCAACAGTGGCAACTATGGCAGTAGTCCCCGCCGCTAGTTTGTCTCCTACAGTAATTTCCCCTCCTAGAAACGCAGTAAAAGGGGCAAGTCAAGGAAATGAAGGCAAAAAATTAATACTAGGTGGTTTATTGGCAATAGGGTTAGTGGGAATTGCCGCAATGTTTGGTTTTGGGCAAAACCAAGTACCCAAGTCTTCAGAATCTACCGTACCAGATTCTATCGCCACCGAAACGCGATCGCCTTCAGCAAGTCCACAAGATATTTTACCTAGTGTTTCCCCATCACCCGAAAAGCAAGTTACTACCCCTAGTGTTTCCCCATCACCCGAAAAGCAAGTTACTACCCCGAACGTAGTTCCTACACAAGCAAAAGCTAATACTACTCAACCTAAAGTAATTGGTTTCCCGCCGGGTACTTCCGAAAGCAGAGTAAAAGCGACTCTAGGCAACCCTAAAACTAATACAAGAGGGATTTGGGGCAATACTCGCGCCGTTATCTATGAATTAGAGCCAGAGAGAGTTACTTTAGGCTACTTATACGATCGCAATTCCAGTCAAATTAGGCAAACAGAAGTTGCTTTTGCTCAATCAGTGGAACCGGAAGTCATGAGGGCAACTTTGCAAGGAATGGTAGGCGAGTCTTTTTCTGACAGTATTAATAGTGGTTTAGAACAAGTGCGATCGCGCCAAACAAATAGTTATTCGTTCAATACAGGCAACTTAAAAGGCACAATCGAAAGAAACGAACGCGATCGCATTTATATTGGCGTTTGGGAAGCAGATTTACATTAAAATAGCCAACAATCTACGCCCGACGGGATTTGTAGAGACAAAAATAATCGATTCCTCAATCTCATCGCTGGCGATTATGGATTTAAAGACAATGCTAAAAATAATAAATACTAATCCTATTTTCACAGGCAGGTAAAGTAATTATGGCGATCGCCTTGGATAGAGCGACATCTAAGACTATGACTCTTGAGGAGTTTTTTAATTATGACGATGATACGGATGCGATGTATGAGCTAGAAGATGGAAATTTAATACTTATAACGGCGGAAAGTGAAATTAATCGACGAATTGCCGTGTTTCTCTTTGTCTACTTTGTGCAGCAAGGTATTCCCGCTTATCGCCTGTCGATGAAAACAGAAATTGTGACAACAGGTTCGCGGGTGCGCGTTCCCGATTTAATAGTATTTTCCGAGGAATTGGCAGCAGAGATGGCGGGAGCAAAAAGATCGACGGTAATGTCAGAAATGCCAGCGCCGTTATTGGTAGTTGAAGTAGTAAGCCCAAATCAAAGCAGCCGCGATTACTGCTATAAAAGATCGGAGTATGGAGCGCGCGGAATTGCCGAGTATTGGATTGTCGATGCGATCGCGCAAAAGGTAACGGTATTGGAATGGGTAGAAGGGTTTTACGAAGAAAAAGTATTTGTCCAAGAGAGCAAGATTGCTTCGGTTATCTTTCCCAATCTAGAACTAACTGCAATTCTTCAAATGCTTCAAGGATAAAAAAAGCTTGCTATTAGACTAATAGCAAGCTCCCAGGTTTAAAAAATAGCGTTATAAGTTTCTATTTAATACTTACTTTCGCACCAGCTTCTTCAAGCTGCTTTTTAGCATCTTCTGCTACATCTTTAGTTACAGCTTCTTTAACTGGCTTTGGTGTAGATTCTACTAAGTCCTTGGCTTCTTTCAAGCCTAAACCTGTCAAAGTACGAACGACTTTTAGTACAGAAATCTTCTTATCGGCGGGAACTTCCTCTAAAATTGCATCAAACTCAGTTTGCTCCTCTACAACTTCGGCAGGAGCGGCGGTGCTAGGACCTGCCATCATCATACCGCCGACGGGTGCAGCAGCACTTACGCCAAAAGCTTCTTCAATTTGCTTGACTAACTCGGAAGCCTCTAGCAAGGTTAAAGTTTTTAGTTGTTCGAGAATTTGATCGGTTGTAGCAGACATTGGTTAACTCCTAAAAAATTGTAATTGTTTTGAACTATTAGCGGTTTAAGCCGCAACATCGGTTTCGGTACTATCGCCACCACTATCACCACCATCTCGATCGGACACGGCTTTAAGAGCGCGACCAAGGGAAGATGGAACTTCATTAATACTGACGGCTAGACCTCTTGCTACACCATTGATAGCGCCAGCAATTTGAGCAATAAGCTGTTCTTTCGATGGCAAATCACCAATGGCTTTTACGTCTGCTTCTTTAAGCAAACGACCTTCCATTACGCCGCCACGCAACTCGGTTTTTTTGCTGGCTTTTTGAAATTCCTGGTAAGCTTTAATGGCTCCAGAAATATCATCTTTAACTAGCAAAAAGGCTGATGGCCCTTTGAGCAATTCGGTCATTGGCTGCCAGTTTTCCTGACCGTCAATGGCGATACCCATTAGGGTATTTTTAGATATCTTGCACACTGTCCCGGAAGGACGCAAGCGCCTCCGCAAGTCGGTAATCTCAGCTACAGTTAGTCCTTGATAGTCGATGGCAAGTATTAGTTGCGCTTCGCTCAAAGTTTCTTTGATTTCCGCAACCATTGCTTGTTTATCTTTTAGCGTTCTGCCCATGTTTATGTCACCTCCTTAAATAAAACATTGCCTTCCCCACCAACGCAAAAACCCGGCAAAATACGCCGGGTAACGAAGTTATATTTTTCATGCCATGCTAAAAAATTGCGATCGCATTTCCAAATACAAACCTCGGCAGGATATTAAGCGTAATCGCTCCTGCGGTCTTCGGCTTTTGGTTATGAAGTTTTTGTACTTTTTTACATTCCGTCTGTCTTCATGTCGCGCAGGGCATTAATATCAACTTGAATTGATGGACCCATAGTGGATGATACATACATTGTCCGCCAGTAGCGCCCTTTTGCTCCCGATGGACGGTTGCGCTCGATGGTTTCTTGCAATGCTTTTAAGTTTGTCAGCAAGTCTTCGGGGGGAAATGCTGCCTTGCCAAACATAACATGAACTATGCCTGTACGATCGGCACGAAATTCTAGTTTTCCGGCTTTAAATTCAGAAATCGCACTGGCGATATCGTTTGTTACCGTACCACCTTTTGGCGATGGCATTAAGCCACGCGGCCCTAACACCCGTCCTAGCTTTGCTACTTGGGGCATTACGTCGGGGGTAGCGATTAATAGGTCAAAATCCATCATTCCTTTTTGGATTTCGTCGATTAATTCCTCTGAACCCACTAAATCGGCTCCAGCACTTTTTGCTTCGGCGACTTTTTCGCCTCTAGTAATTACCGCCACTCTAATAGTTTGTCCCGTACCTTTGGGCAAAGCTACAGTGGTTCGTAATTGCTGGTCGGTGTATTTGGGGTCAATTCCTAATCTAATATGCGCTTCGGCGGCTTCGGGAAACTTGGCGGTGGCGGTTTCTTTCAATAGCTGTAATGCTTCTAGCGGTTCGTAAGCTTTCGCTTCAACTTTTTTATGTAGCTCTTGCAGTCGGCGTGATAGTTTTTTGGTCATTTTCTCTCCTGGGGTTAATTGCGAAGCCAAGCTTCTCCCCCTAATAAATTACTTTGGGTTTAGTCTATTCTACTCAGCGATCGCAACTCCCATGTTTTTCGCTGTTCCGGCAACAATTTTCATCGCTGCATCAATGTCATTAGCATTGAGGTCGGGTAATTTTGTCTGAGCGATTTCTTGTAATTGCGCTTTAGTTATTGAGCCTACGCGCTTTTTATTTGGTTCGTTTGAACCTCTTTCAATTCCCGCCGCTTTACGAATCAACACTGATGCGGGAGGAGTTTTAAGAATAAATGTAAAACTCCGGTCTTCAAAAACCGATATTTCTACAGGTATTACTGTCCCTGCTTGGTCGGCGGTTTTGGCATTATATTCTTTGCAGAACATCATGATGTTTACGCCGTGTTGACCCAAAGCTGGCCCTACTGGTGGTGCGGGGTTGGCTTTCCCAGCGTTTAACGCCAGTTTAATTATTGCTACTATTTTTTTAGCCATCGGTTTGTCTTAGCCTTGTTTTTCGACTTGATTAAATTCCAATTCTACGGGCGTATCGCGTCCAAAGATCGATAATAGCGCCTTTAACTTGCTTCTTTCGGGACTTACTTCTATAACTTCGCCTTCAAAGTCTTTGAATGGCCCCGATAAAACAATAATTTTATCTCCCGCACCGATGTCAATTTTAATTACGGCCTCTTGCTCGGTGGTTTGTTTGAAGATTCGTTCTACTTCGGCGCTACTTAATGGTAAAGGTTTAACGTGACCGCGACCTCTACCTGTACCCCTTCTTTGCTCGGCTCCCACAAAGTTAATTACATGAGATGTATTTTTTATTACCTGCCATGCTTGATCGTAGATTTTCCATTCGTTGGTTTCGGTATCTTGCCAACGTCGCAACTTAATTAGCACGTAGCCAGGAAATACTTTTTCTTTGCTATCTAACCTGCTGCCATCCTTGCGGACTTTTATAGCTTGGGTTTGGGGAATTTCTATTTGAACAATTTTATCAGCGACATCTAAAGTTTGGGCGCGTTGTTCTAAGTCGGCTTTTACCTTCTTTTCACAGCCAGAGGCAACTTGCACGGCATACCAACGCGCCGATGACGACGTTGAAACGGCGTTTTCGTCGTTTTCTATTTGACGCTCATCATCAGATTCATCGGTTGCATAGTTCATTAGAATACCTGTATTGCTGCCCAAGAAAATAAGCCATCTACAAGATAAATTATCCCTGCCGATAAAATCACCATCAATAAAACAGCAATTGATTCGCTGACTAATTGTTGACGACTTGGCCACACTACTTTATCTAGTTCTTCTTTTGTGCCTTGAAAAAACTTAGTCGGGCTAAATCCGCTACTTGGTTGAATCTCAGCTTCGTTTTTTTTATTCACGGGTGGCTTTTTGCTCCTGTAAACTTTGTACCTATAGCAGCTAATTATATTATTTCCTATCTGTCCCACAAAACTTATCAATAATTGCTTGACACAATTACTTGCTCTGCTGCTCGTTTGATTTCAATAAATCCACTTTTGCTTGCGTCAATTTTAAATTAACCTGGGCTTTTTTAGCTGCAAAACTGACTTTGAGACAACTTCCACACAATAATTCTGCCCGACTGCGATTGTTTGCCGACTTCTCGGTTTTGACAATGCTTTCGAGCAGAACTTGTTTTAGCGCGCCCTGGAGGACTTGAACCCCCGACATCAGGTTTTGGAGACCTGCGTTCTACCAACTGAACTAAGAGCGCACAATGTGTTAAACGGTCACAGGTTTTACTACTGCAATCATCTAGGTTTCTTATTATATCACATTGTTGCTGTAAATAGTAGAAGTTGCCAGCAATGTCTTTGACTAAATTGTATTATTACAAAGGACGGTCGAACCTTTGTTTGATCCGGGTTGCTTTTCCGACGCGTTCGCGCAGGTAATAAAGTTTTGCACGACGCACTTTACCCCGACGCAATACTTTAATGCTTTCAATTCGGGGAGAATGCAATAAAAATACTCTTTCTACGCCGATGTTCTGAAATATTTTTCTGACGGTAATAGTTTCATTAATGCCACCATTACGCATGGCAATTACTACACCTTCGTAGGGCTGAGTGCGTTCTTTGCCGCCTTCTTGAATTACGACACCTACCCGCACGGTATCGCCGACATAGATATCGGGTAAGTTCGACTTTAGTTGCTCCGCTTCAATAGAGCGGATGATCTCTTGCGCGTTCATGGTCAAATTAAAAATACTCACAAACATCAATTGTAAGTCTATAAATGCAATTGAGTACAGTATATTAGCCCAATTGTGTTTTATAAAAGTGCGATCGCTTCATTAAATGTCTGTCTAAAAGCTTATTTCGCCAACTAGATGACTTCTTGAAAATAGTTGGTATATTAAGATTATTAACAAAGACTTGCGTAAAAGCGCAATCTTTAGGCTACGAAAGGATTGGTAATTGTGACAATACAACTTACTCAAAGCAAAGAAGCACCAGCATTAATTGCAGAGTTTTTTCAAGCATCCGCAGGGAAGTGGCGCTCGGAGCGACGTTACTATACTTTGCCCGATGGAGAAACAAAAGAGATGGTAAGTTTAATTACTATCGAGTTTTTAACTCAAGGATGCGACCAATTGCAAAAGTTGGCACAATTGCACCAATTAAGCGATTTAGAAAGTTTGACTTGTGGAGCGCACGTTAGTTGGAATAGCACCGACTCGGTATCGGGTAAAAAGCAGTCTAAGGGTTCTACAGTATTTGGAGTTTTGGGAAACACGTTGTATCGCGATCGCGGTTTTGCGACACCTAAGCCCGTAAAAGCTGATTATTATTTTATTAACGACAAAACTATGTGTTTGCGAACCGAGTACAACGGTTCGGTATTTGAAGAAGAATTAAAGTTAGTGGGTAGTAATTATCGCACTAGACAAACGATTATTTCTCGCGCTGGCGAACAACAAACCATCGGTCAGTATTTAGAAAAGCGCCTTGAAGCGTAGAAAATTATTTGTCAGGTAGGTTTTGTAATCATGGCGATCGCCAGCGCGCGAATTGTCACAGTTAACCAGTAGCGGTCGCCAGCGCGCGAATTGTCACAGTTAACCAGTAGCGATCGCCAGCGCGCGAATTGTCACAGTTAACCAGTAGCGGTCGCCAGCGCGAAAATTGTCATTGTTGGCGATTAGCGTTGACCCTAGTCTGGCTATTGGTTGTATTACAAGTAAACTAAATCAAAAATTGCTAATAATGGCTGCCAGATTTGCGATGATGAACAGCAGTAAGGGCATCGGACTGTAATAACTTACCTGAAGTTGCGATCGCGTAAACTATCCAATGATCTCCGGCTTCCATCCGGTTGCTAACAGAGCATTCAATATAAGCTAAGGCATCGCTAAGTACCGGAGAACCATTAGCAGCTTTTTCGATGGCAATTCCTGTAAATCTATCTTCCGCAGGTGCAAAAGGTTTAAGAAAATGCTTCATTAAACCTAAATGTTTCCCCTCAGCCAAGATATTGATCGCAAAATTTCGCCCAGGATACATCAGCGATTCTACGGCTCGCTCTTTGGCTACGGCGACCGTTAAGCCTGGAGGATTAAATGTTGCTTGAGCAACCCAGGAAGCTAACATTGCACTAGCTACATCGTCTTGCTGAGACGTAACTACGCACAAAGACCCCACCAAATGACCTACAGCTTGTTCGACATTAGTAGCCGGAAGCCTAGGGGAACGAACTTTTTTAGCTTTTTTCAAGGCTTGGGCAAAATCTGTACCCGCTTCTTCGCAGAGTTTGAGCGTGACTTCATTGGGTTTAAATTTGACGCGTAGAGTTTCAAATCCAAAACGATAACCAGCATCGCGCAATTTACTTTCTAGTATGTCTATGGCTTCGCCACTCCAGCCAAAAGAGCCAAATACTCCCGCAAGTTGACTGTTAGTGGCGGTAGAAAGCACAAGTCCTAAAGCCGTTTGCACTGGTGTAGGCATATGACCGCCAAGAGTGGGGGAACCGATGATAAACCCGGCAGATTTTTCGATCGCGGCTTGAATTTCGGCGGGTTCTGCTGCTTCACAGTTAATTGATTCAACGCCAACTCCAGCTTTTGTAATCCCACGAGCGATCGCACTGGCTAAAGTTGCTGTATTGCCGTAGGCAGAAGCATAAAGTAAAGCGACTTTAATATCTTGGGTATTTTGCTGTTGGCTCCAAGTTCGATAAGCTTGGGTGAGTTCAAGTAAGGCGTAGCGCACTAAGGGGCCGTGACCTGTGGCATAAAGCCTGACGGGAAAAGATGCTAACTTATCTAAAGCTGTCTCGACTTGACGGGCATTAGGAGCCATGAGACATTCGTAGTAATAACGCCTGTCTTCGGTAAATATTTCCCACCCTTCATCAAAAACTTGATCGCCGCAGATATGAGCGCCGAATAACTTATCTGTGTAAAGTATTTCTGTTTGCTCGTCGTAGGTGCAAAGTTGGTCGGGGAAACGGGGATTGGGAGTAGGGATAAATTGTAAATTATGACCTTTGCCTAAGTCTAAATTTTCCTCGCCCTTAATAACGAGAATTTTTAACTCCATATTTGGTAAGGCCGTACGCAAAGCGATCGCACCAGGGTTTGAAGTTACAAAGGTTATTTGCGGTGCTACTTTTAGTAAGGCTTTGAGGGTAACGGCGCGGTTGGGATTAACGTGTCCTAAAATGACGTAATCTAATAGTTCTACGTCAAAACGTTGGTGTAAAGCGGCTAAATATATTTCTGTAAATGTTTCGCCGGGGGGATCGATCAGCGCCAGTTTATCGCCGCGAATTAAGTAAGAGTTGGCGGTAGTACCTCTTGCTAAAGCATATTCAATTTCAAATCGTAACCCAGTCCAACTACGCGATCGCAGTACGGTGGTATCGGTAGCAATGGGAAGAACCTGTACGTCGCGTGGTTTCATAAGTTAGGTAAATAAGGTTTTGCAAGAAAGCAGAGGATTTAGCTCTGCTTTTTGGTTTAGTAATAGTTGCCGACTTTGCGATGGTGGACGGCGGTTAAAGCCTCAAGTTTAGATACTCGTCCCGCGTCAACGGTGCTGTAAACTATCCAATGATCGCTCGTTTCCATCCGGGTAGTAACAACGCATTCAAGGTAAGCCAACGCATCGGTAAGTATGGGCGAACCATTTTCCGCCGTTTGAGTTTT
>QQTW01003632.1_pt1 | contig 11432 bp, 11 predicted proteins | sample 1904831 | NCBI WGS metagenome assembly QQTW01 (sample SAMN09435610, study PRJNA476489) | Subsurface metagenome, whole genome shotgun sequencing project.
ATTCTAGTTCGTCAAGTCTATCCAGTACAACTCCGGCGAATGCAGTATGGTACAGAGAAACATCTAAACGCCGATCTTGAGTGGAAATCAGTCAATCAGAGACCCTTCACCCTCTGCTGAAACCAGCGGATGAGCCTCCAGTTGCCGAAGTAAAACCTGATACAGCACCAACATGGTACTACTCTGCACGCTGGTCCAGACGAATCGTGGTCCAACCCCTCGAAACCAGCCGGCCAGACCTTCGGTTCGATAAAGTAGCTTCAAACCCGTGAAGACGGAAGACGTATCGAGAGTCGCGGCTCCGGGCTTGGATCTGGACGTCGACGGGGAAGAAGTCGAAATCGATCGTTCTTGACCTCGATTACTCGCGGCATGAACGGATGCGGTTGTGGGACTCAGATTTCGGTGTTTTGATCCCAAGACTTTGCCCTTCAGTCCTGCGAGCAATGACGATTCCGTCGGATTGACCTGAGTTTGGATGCGAGTTTTGACGACATCAAGAGGACAGGTCATGATCCCGGCGAGACCTCCGGCAGCGGCACCGGTGAGAAACTCCAACGGTAGACCAATCTCCTTGCTTTTCGCCCATTGTTTCGCCCAGGTCTGTCCTTGCTCGTAAAAGGCGAATTGCAACGCGGAGAATGGAAGATCACGAAAGATGGTCGCTTTGTATCCGTAAAAGAGTGCGGAGAAGCCTTCCTGACGGACAATCGTGCGTGCGGCATCCAGGGTCGAACGATAATTGTAGCCGGAACGGAAGAATGGATTATTGAAACGGCCCTGGAGTTGTAGACGCGTCTTTAATACTTCGGATGGCACGTAGACGAAAGAAGCGGCAAAGTCGGCAAGAAATCCTGTCCTCGTCAATAAACGCCCGTCTGATGCGGACAGACTATCGTACCACCAGTGAGATACGCAACGTGAACATTCACCCCCGCATCAATTAGATGCCGTTTGCTGTATTCGTATGTGCCGAAGAAGATGAGAGTGCCGGGAAAAGAACCCATCGAGGCGGGAAGGACACCACCGTAGAGACCACGGAAGCCTTCTTGTCGGAAGATGGTCGAATATGTAGAAGACATGGAGTGGTATTTCGGTGGCATGTGCGGATCCCCCTGTTGTCTGGTCTTCACCGTATCCAAGGAGTGCATCAGAAGATCCCCCGAGGTTCCTCCAATCCCCCCAGCAAGCATCGACTTGAAGATTGTCAGCATCGCTCAGCAGGCTGAATCTTTAAACTTTACGTGAAGATAAGGTGGTCTCCCCTCCGTCTCTTCAGACATTCCGGCAACCATGTGTGATCTGACGGGTCCGTGGTCGGCATGGGAGCGGTGAGTCTGGCTTGAGTGTATGCGGTCGATTTGATGGGAAAGAGTCGGTATTGGCCCATGACTATCGATGGAGGGTTGTGAGGGGAGTTGGCGATCTGTTTGAGGGGCGAGGGACATAACCCCCTCAAGAAGTCACTTCCACGATGATCTGATCAATTTTGGCTGTGAGTGTGGTTGGTTTGATGCTACTCAAGATGAACATCGCATTCGTCAACATCCATGACGGCGCAAAATTTCCAGCGACCTTCCGGATGTCGGATTAACGTATCTCCGCGAGTTATAGTCGATTCCTGCGGATCTACCTGTCTGTCCGAGGCCGACGATGCATTATAGAAGCCGTACGACGAAGATCTTAATGCTTCGACCGGAGTCAAATGGCGGTGCGACGTTAATTATATTCATCTTACCCTCGAGTACCTTCTGTCAAGGCTTTCCTGACAATAAGATGGCAAGAAGAACACGCGGAATGAAGATCAGACGCAGCACCAAGGTTGAAGCTCGGGTTCCCATTACTGAATGCCTCCAGCGAGCTCTCAGCGGTTCCTCCAAATGTCTCTGTACCCTTCTTTGGATCCACTCTGTGGCGTCATCAACTTCGACTCCGACGCGGTCATTAAAGTTGACAGGATCCTCGCCGGCATCACGTGCCTTCCATGAACCAGTGGCGCCTCCGGCGCGTGCCAGCCCAGGTACGTACCCCCTCGACGGAATTGGGACAATCATTGGGTCAGAAGGGCGAGAACGAGCCCCAGCCACATCAAGTTCGGCTCCTCCGTCACGTCCCTCCTTCGCCCACTCCCGTCCGCTCCCCGTCCTCGCCGACCCCACCGATCAAAATAAACACGACTTCCCCGACCACCCCCCTTCCTGCCCTATCCCGACTCCCAGCCCCCCGTCATACTGTACATCGTCGCGAAGGGCTTCACATCGATCGTCGGTCTCTCATCGTACCTTTCTTATTGGAAACATCTCTCATTCCGTTCAATCATTCGTGGTCGCAATCGCATTCTATCCATAACCATGTCCAACGTCTCTTCCTGGCTGCGCGGTCAGCGCAAATCTGAACTTGTTGAATTGGCTGATGAAGCCGGTCTCAAAGAGTCAGTATTACCATGTCCCGGCGCGGCTCCACTGACGTCTCCAGCTATGAGGGCCTCAAAAAGATCGATCTCGAGATTAAACTCGACGAATACCTTCGCGACAATGAAGTCACCCTCTCCAAACGTTCGCGCTTTAACCCATTCTACACTCGACACGGTTCTTCTGGATCTCCCGTCAAGCGCGAACCGACCAGTACCTCCAATACGACGGTCGCTTCCGATATCGAATCAAAGATCAAGGCAAAGTCTAGGAGGGTCACCAAGGTGGCGGATGAGATCAGCAATACGTACGTCATCCTCGCGGATCACCTCCTCCCATCTGACAAGACAAGCCTTGCAACGCGTACTCCACGCGCAAATCTCAATCTGGCGCGAAATGTTCCTCTTCCACCTTCACCTGCTGTCGTGGCCGACGCGATCGATCGTCGTACCGCGGTTCTGAGGTCGAAGATGACCGACGTCTGGAATCATTACGGTGTCATCGACAAGGCCGAGGATCTTCGCGATTCTTTGAGCTCCGTCTCTGCCATCGAGGCTGTCGTGCTGGCAATCGAAGCTTTCGGTCTCCGCGCAGAGGTCTTGCCTCTTCGTTACGCCTTCACCTGCCCGGCCGTGCCGGTGTTGCACACTTCCGATTTCAACGTCTTCCTGCCAGACATGTTTTACTTGCTTACTGCCGCGTTTTGGTCGCCCTTCACGTTGTGGTTCATCACCAGCCTTGCCGTTCCCCTGACGTTTGCCTACTTTTTCAATCTGACCCTGAAGAATCGGAGCAGCCACGGTGCGACACGATCACATTCGGCTCGGGTCACTCACGTCTTCGATCCGTTGACCTTCAATATCGTCAAGGCTCTGACCGCCTTCCTCGTCTACTCCCAAGAGGTCAAATTTGGCGGCCTGCTCGGATACGAGTCCGTCGATCGAGTCCGACTATCCTTGCCCGGTGGCACGGAAGGGATGCTGATCGGAGCGGCCGTCGGAGCGGTTGCCAGTATCTACGATGCGGCGCTGAAGAAATGAAGGACCACATGTGTTGTTGGGATGTGGCGGTGGAACTGGTATATGTCTGTACGACACTTCTGGATCGGATACTGGGCAGGGTACGATGGAGCCATTTGGTTCGTGTGTCGTTCTCACGATTTGGTGGTGTTGAGGCGTCTCTTGAGATACCTCAGATCAGCTTCCAGGAAAGTGTCGGATGCGTGTCTTGCCTGTATTGTTCGTCTTGGTGCATTGAGTACAATGCGATTTGATAGTTTGAACATTTTACATTGTGCACGACTTTGAGCGCGACAGTGACATCTAGTTGAACTGATATGCTACGTTTGTGTTCTCCAAATTGACACACTCCTTCATCTTGATACAGCCCGTGGATCGCGACGTTTTTGTAAGTTGATTCAGGTCAGAAACCTGCGAAGATATGTGCTGTATAGGCTCACTGAGCTGCCAGCGTTTGCGCAGGGTAAGCGGGAAAGCTCGAAAATCAGCGGCAGATCTCTCCCATGATTGGCTGGCGAGGCAGAATCTCGAACCCCACCATCCCGCGCATCGCGTCAAAATATTCGATCTTACAAAGAGCGACAACCTGACTTGACTGTGTTTGAACCACAGAAGGCTCAGATCCTTCCTGCAAGGCATCCAAGTGCGCGGAATCCCCCAGAGCAGCGTTGTGTCATCTCATCTCCTCCAGACCATTTCGTCCATCCACCTCCATCATGTCTTTGACCAACTGCCGCTTCTACGAGGACAAGTATCCCGAAGTGGATAGCTTCGTCATGGTGAATGTGAAGCAGGCAAGTCCTCATGTCCGTCACTTCTATCGGTGTCCCTCGCTGATCGTCTGCCAGATCGCGGAAATGGGAGCCTACGTGAAGCTCCTCGAATACGACAACATCGACGGAATGATCCTCCTCAGTGAACTGTCAAGACGGCGTATCAGAAGTATACAGAAGCTCATCCGGGTGGGACGGAATGAAGTGGTGGTGGTCCTTCGAGTGGACAAGGAAAAGGGTATGCCAGGCGACGATCCCTGGTATTACAAACTTACAGCTCCTCAGGTTATATCGATCTTTCAAAACGTCGAGTGTCTCCAGAGGATATCGTCAAGTGCGAGGAGCGATACAACAAGGGAAAGATGGTGCACTCGATCCTACGACACGTCGCCGAGAAGACGACAACCCCGATTGAAGACTTATACTCAAGCCTTGGTTGGCCTCTGAACAAGAAGTATGGTCATGCGGTGGACGCTTTCAAGCTTTCGATAACGTAGGTCCATGATCCATCAGTACAGTCTTCCGCTGACACAGATAGGAATCCCGACGTCTGGGACGAGGTGACTTTCCCGAATGATGTCGTCCGCGATGAACTCATCTCCTACATCGGAAAACGCCTCACTCCGCAACCGACAAAGGTCAGGGCAGACGTGGAGGTCACCTGTTTCGGATACGAGGGAATCGATGCGGTGAAGACGGCTTTACGGACGGCGGAGGCCAAGAACACACCAGATACGCAGGTCAAGGTCAAACTCGTGTCACCACCACTCTACGTCCTGACCAGTCAATGTCTGGAGAAGAATGTCGGGATCCGCACACTGGAAGACGCAATCAAGGCGATTGAGGGAAATATCAAGGGTGCCGGCGGAGGGTGCGTCATCAAGATGGCTCCAAAGGCTGTGACCGAGAATGATGATGCGGAGCTGCAGGCATTGATGGAGAAGCGGGAAAGAGAGAATCAAGAAGTCAGCGGAGACGAGAGTGTGAGTGAAAGTGATGAGGGAGTGGTTGAAGCGTAAGGATCTGGCTTCGTAGTTGGCTTTGCAATGAAAATATCAAACTTCCATTCGTCTGATATCGCCAAAGCTGTCGAATTGGAGGCTGGTCCGAGGCTGGATCTCCAAGGCGAGAGCTTGGAAATTATACATGATCTGTTGTCGAGAGCATCCAATCGAAGAATCTGAACAATGACCGGACCGATATGGCAAAGATCCATGCATCAGGTTGAGATCCAAAATCATGGATTGGATGTATGACCTCGATTGAACCAATGAGATGCTGGACCCTGAAGTACGGCACGAGACTACGAGAATCAAGGAAATCCACTGGTGCTGAACCATGCCGCTTCCCCACCTCGTATGAAGACGCGCATGGCGAAAAGCTCCACAAGTCCTGTTCAACCGCGCATCTGTCGATCCAAAGACAGAATCCGATACAATTACTCCCAATTGACTGGCACAACACTCAACCCGAGTGCTATATTGAATCATCATGGTCCAATGGGGCCGGCTGTTCAGCCTCGATGACCGCGATGGCTTCAGTCGTCGCGATCAACTTCGTCATCGTCAGTCGGAGAGACGAATTCCAGTGTTGAACTCAGCTAAGAAACATAGTTCTCCCCAGTAACAGTGAAGCTGCGATTCCCTCCGCCTTCGATCCAAAAGACGTCACCAAGGTTGCCCTCCGATTGAAACACCTCATCGAGCAGGTCATCCCTTATGAGGTGGAAGAATGGAAGGTCACCAAAGCCAACAGCTCCGTCATCACTCGTCATGTCTTGCATGCGGCCAAGGAAGCCGGCGGAGAGGATCATAAAAGCTGTGTCATCTATTGTCTGTTGGTCTGCAAGAGATGGTTCATGCTTCAGGCGCAGTAGGATGTCCCAGACTCGATCGAGAAGAAAATGCTGACGATCAGATCCGAACTATGGGATGCGGACATGCACAATGTTCGGGCGACGGCTTGTGAGGTCCTGGCCAAACAGCTGTAAGATGTCCATCCCCTGCATCACTCTTCTAACAACAACAGAATCGAGTCCGAGGGCAATCAGCAATACCTCCTTCAAGAACTCCTCCTCAAACGCTTTTCCATCCTCCGCAACGGGGAAGAAACTACCCCAGCAAACGTCATCGAAAGAGCGGTGGACCTACACGCCCTTCGCGTCATCGGATCTTCGGGATACCAAAAATGCCTATCCTACCTCTGGCGTGGATGGCTAATCCAGGATGACCACTATCCCGCCGAGTTCATCGATTACAAGGAAAAGGGAAACACCAACTATTGGGTCCACTTCGATCCGGATCGAATGCGAGCCCCAGTTTACCAAAATGTCGTGCAAATCTTCTTCTCTCTACTCTTCCTGGTCCTCTACACCCAGTGCATCAACAGCATCAACAGCGCGGGTGATCTCGATATCGTCGAAGGCATCCTCTACATCTTCACCCTTGGCTTCATCTGTGATGAGCTCGTCAAACTCTGGAAGGTGGGAAGATATTATATTGGCTTCTGGAATGTCTTCAACAGTACACTCTACACCCTCTTGACCGTCTCTTTCATCACTCGTATGCTTGCTCTCTCTCATCCGGTCGAGCATGCCATCGACAAGAGGGAACATTACAACAATCTCAGCTATAATTTCCTCGCCTTTAGCGCACCCATGTTTTGGATGCGTCTCCTCCTCTATCTCGACACGTTCCGCTTCTTCGGCGCGATGTTGGTGGTCTTGAAGGTGATGATGAAGGAGTCTCTCATCTTTTTCGCCTTACTCTTCTTCGTCAACATCGGCTTTCTCCAAGCATTCATCGGAATGGACAATGTCGATTCAAATGCAGACGCCACCAAATTCATCATCCAATCCATGGCCAACACGGTACTTCAGTCCCCGGACTTCACCGGATTCGACAACTTCGCCCCGCCTTTCGGGACAATTCTCTACTATGTCTTCACCTTCGTCGTCATGGTCATCCTCCTCAATATCCTCATTGCCCTCTACAACAGCGCATACGAGGACATCACCGGCAATGCCATCGACGAGTACATGGCCCTGTTCTCACAAAAGACGATGCAATTCATTCGGGCCCCAGACGAAAACGTCTTCATCGCGCCATTCAACCTTGTTGAGATCTTCTGTTTGATCCTACCATTCGAATGGTGGATGCCCTCGGATAGGTACGAGCGTCTGAACAACACCGTCATGGGGATCTTGTATTCCCCGTTGCTTCTCATCACCGCCTGGATCGAGACTCGTCAGGCCCGGGCCGTCAACGAGAATCGTCGGCGAGGGGAGGATGACGACGATACAACACAGGAATGGGAGGAGATGCAGGATGAGGTGGACTACGAGCGGGATGGATGGGACAAGATCTGTGAGGGGGCGGTGCCGAATCTGGATGCGGGAGATATGGCCACTCAGGCGAGAGAGGTCAAAGCCAAGTTGCAGGAGCTCAAGGATATTGTGGAGGAGTTGAAGGCGGGCAAGACTAATGGATCTTCCTAAGTTTGTATTCCGAAAAGTGGCATATTCAGCGTCAGCGATTGAGCACTTTGATCCGATTTCGTATCAACTCTGCTGCAATGATGGGTGATTTATTCTGTACGATGGACGCCGCCGTCTAAACCGCAATCGATGGCTTCGAAAGTATTACTACAAGAAATACGAAACCCGGTCATGCTTTGATCAGACTCTTTGCCTTTTCCTCTTCGGCCTTGAGCTTCTCCGCGGCCGCCTCGACACGCTCCTGCTCCCGACGGCTCATCTCGATGGCAATCTGATCCGGCCGGCGAATGGCGATATCCTTTGGCCGGTAATCACTGAAAAGATATTTCAGCACCTTCTCGACGAGCCAACATCCGACGTAATCCACCATCATAACGGTCGTCATGATGATCTTGAACTCGGACGTGAACTTGACCAGCTTTAGCTTTTCGTTAATCTCCGGGACAAACTCGGTAGAGCAGGAAAAGGCGACTGTCGCGACGAGAACAAGTCCCCAGAACATGCCTCGGTTCTCGCGGATTGACTCCCGGAATGGTCGGCCTTGGTAGTTGATGGCAAAGGTGGAGATTTGTTGGATGAGTTGCAGCAAATAAACGGCGCTGTTGAGGAGTGAAGGTTCGAATTCTCCTTCCAAATCGACATCCGCAGACCGTCTAACGAAATCAGTCATTGTCTGTAAAGAAGGCGAGAAGCTTACGGTTCAATCCTCTGAACATATCTGGACATATAAATCAAGGTTGCAATGTGAATGGCGAATTGACCAAGGACGGATCCGATGATATACGGATTGAAGATATTCGATTGTGGCCGTTCCTTGGAAAGTTGCTCCACCGGCTGGAAACGTCAGTCATGAACCACCCAAAACAGGTTTGTCATACCTTGGCACGAGAAATCGACAAGAAACAAACGCTCATGAGCATCCCACTAATGGTGACTTGTCCATCACCAAACTTGATCCCCTCCAGATACAGCACACTCAAACTATAAGCACTGATCAAGCAATTCAATGCAAGAATCTTGTACATCTGAATCGTCGCAACCAGGGTGCATCTCCCTTGACGGATGATGTTCGGAATGGCAATGACATTGGCGAGTTTGCTTGTAAATGGTGCGGCCACCGAGGCATCCCCAAGCTTAATCGTCGGAGGCTCGTCGTCGTCCATTTCACTCTCCAACATTGACGAAGTCAATTTATCGGCCAATCCGGCTGCGGCTAGTTGTGCCGATTGCTGTCGTGCTTGATCCGGATTGATCTGGCTGAGCTGTGACTTTGCCGCTTGTGATTTCCCCGTGGAGGCGGAACCGTTCGAGGTTTCCTTCGTATTCGAGGGCGGGCCGGTTATCGTCAATTTCCTATCCGCCTCCCGTTGCATGGCCTTTTCGTAATGTGGGTTTTGTGGTCCAGGAGGATAGACATGCGCGATTTGGAGCGGTATCGGCGGCGGAGGTTGATTGAAGCGCTTCATCAGAGTGACTTGCTTCTCGTAGAGTTCCTTCATCTTCGTCGTCCGGTAATGTTCCGCGATCCTCTGAAGATCATCAGGGGATCCATTTAGTAGGGCTACACCGACGTGAGCCTGTTTCAAAGCACCGACATCATTCGTCCCATCTCCGCACATCAACGTCGTATATCCTGCATCCTTGAGACCGGTCAAGATCTCTTCTTTTTGTTTTGGCGATACCCGTGCGTAGACCCAGGTGTGACGTAGTAATTGAGCCAGTGAGGTCTCGTGCTTGAACTTGCTCAAAGCATACCCGGTCAAGCAGAGGTCTTTCGTCCGTAGGATCTCTTCGTCCAGTGGTTGTGTGGGGTCCACAGGAATATTGACTCGATCGTCGATACTTCGCCACACCAACTTCTCGCCAGAATCATCATGCTCCGGCGCATCCAATATCAAAACCTCTCGATCCACAATCTCCACCTGCCTAGCAACGTGAACCGCCGTCAGTGGATTATCCCCCGTGATCATCACCACTCGATGACTGCTCTCATTGAGCATCCGAACGGCCTTTTTGGCATCCTCCTTGAGTGGACATTGTAAGACCAGAAACCCGGCAAAGTGCAGCTTGCACTCAACTTCCTCCCGCTTCAGGTTGTTAAGCCGGTTCTGGCCTAACTCCGAGTCTTTCGACAGATGCTTATATCCCAAGGCCAGCACACGGGATCCATTCCGGGTAAAGTGCTTGAAGGTTTCCTCATACCCCGGTGGAGCATCTACCAGCATCGTTCGGATTGTTTCTGGTGCACCCTTCACTCCAACGAAGGTCGCCTTGCTTCTTCTCGAACTCACCCGATCCGTCGTCATCATCGTTGCGACGGAACTTTGTCGCTTCAGAGCCGATGAGAATTGGAATCGTCGCTTGATCTGTACGGTGATCGCTCCTTGACTGGTATGACTGCCGGAACCAGACTTCCCCATGAGCACGTCATGCCGGCCAAGAGACCATCCCAGAGATGCCAAAGTCGCCTTTTCCATGGGATCCCCAACAATGTCTCCCTCATCGAGCTTGACAAGAGCATGAGCGATTGCGAGAACAAGAGTCGTTTCTTGCGCCACGTCATGTACGCTTGTTAGTGTCGTCTGAGCGTCTGCATCGAATCTCCCCTTTTCCCCATCAAGGAGCCTCAATCCGGCAACACCTTCGACGACCAGATCCTCACCCGTCAACGTCCCAGTCTTATCGAAACAAGCAATATCGACCCTCCCAGCGGACGGTATCCGAAAAGGTTCGGTGCAATAAATCGCATATTTACTCAGGGCTGCCAAGCTGGTGTTGACGGCAAGACTGAGCTCCATGGGCAACTCCGGTGGCACAACGCTGGTGATGATCAAAACGCAGTCGAGGAGTAACTTTGATCTCTTCCGATCCTTTAATACTCCCTCTTGCCAGACGTACCAAGACGCGGCGATGGCGAAGATCAGTAGAAACAGAATGAAGAACAGAGCTTCGACATTATTGGCTGATACCCGTTCGGTAGAGTAAATCATCGTCCGTACCAAACTCCCCTGACTAGTTTCGAAGCCGGTCTTGGTGACGATCGCCATGGCTCCTCCATCAGGTGGTGGTTCAACATCGGAGGCCTTTGAAGTCTCCTCCGCATCCTCCGCTTGCTGAGCATGTGTCACCTGCAAGACCTTCGTCCCTCCGTAGACAAAGGCATTCTTATCGATACCATCAGAATCGATGGGGATATCTCCTGGTCGTAGCCGGATCGAGTCCTTCAATAATGGTGTACTTTCCCCTGAGAGCATGGCTTCATTGACGATGGCGCTTCCTTCAACTAGAAGCATATCACAGGCCACTCCACTGTCTTCCTTTGTTCGACCGACCGAGACGAGATCCCCAGGAAGCAGCTTATCGCTTTGTAATTGCTGCCATTGTCTTTCTCGGTGAACCCAGATATCATAGGGTTTGATGCTCATCCCGCGGAACTCATTTAGAGTACGTTGTCGTTGCCACACCACGGTACTTTCGAATACCACCAGCATAAACAGGGTGAACAACGAGTAGTACCAGTAGTCATCGAGTAGCCATAACCCAACGCAAAACACCTGGAAGACGAAAAACGGCGCAACCGCGTGTTCCTTGAAGAGCTCGGTAAAGGTGGGAACGGGAATGTCAAAAGTGTTGTCGCCATAATGGTGTTGCAACCGGGTGATATCCGTAGAGGAGGTCAGTCCTTTGCTTTCTTGAAATGTACTGATCTGTGGCTTCGGCTCGACGTCAATGG
>QQTW01003633.1_pt1 | contig 11428 bp, 8 predicted proteins | sample 1904831 | NCBI WGS metagenome assembly QQTW01 (sample SAMN09435610, study PRJNA476489) | Subsurface metagenome, whole genome shotgun sequencing project.
GTGCTGCCATTCTGCGTGGAAAGGGTATGGCGGTTGCCAAAGGAGACAAGGTCTGAAATGTAGGATCAGATGAAACGAAAGCGAGGCCGCCGCTTCGACGTGTTCGCTGCAGCTGCAAACAGGTCATCAAGGGCCGTACGAGTGTCTACCGTCATTGTTGAGATCAGGATCTTGGATACTAGACAGTAGATAATATGAAGTAGATAGTAGATAGGAGGTTGCATGCTTCACTGGCGACGTTGTCCGACATGAAGTGCAATGGATGCAGTGGAGATGCAGGATTATGCCAAGGGATGGCTAGCCACAGATAGTTAGTCAGCTAGTGAGCTAGTAAATGAGTCTAAACCCATCTAGGACATTTCAGCCAGCTGCTTACTAACTGCTTCTCTCCCCCTTTCCTCCAATCAGAAAGCCACTCAATTACAGACTCAACACCTTCACTGGCTTCTGATCCTCACTAACCACACTTTACGAGAGGCTCTTAGGTATCAGTGTCATCCTGTAGTGTTGCTCTGAAAAACAATATCTACCAGTCAGGTTCGAAACCTAAAAGCGCTGTCCTTTTGGCGAAATGGTAGATATTCCTTCTTTTCTCCTGTTACAGGTGGTTGAACCTAACATCGCTATTTGGCACCACAACAGCATCTCTGCGCTATGCCACCTATCGTTTACCGGGCTGCCATCTTGGACTCCTTCAATTGACAGAATAATCACCTCTTCGGCGCAAACTGATCAGGTCATGACTATCACCAAGCATGTTTCACGCTTTGCTTGCATGCTTCATAGCTCGCGCTTCCCTACAGTGTTCTCCACCGCAGTACCGACTGCTTCCCTCTGCCATGACCTCTTCATGTCTCTTTTTAACCACTGTTACTGTCTTCGTGGTTGCATCTCTCCTTTGTCATGATGTGGTCTATGTTCGAAAGACGTTTCTACCTGCCTCTTTGGGAAAGATCTACACTCTCTCCCTGGTCACATTATGTATCAGACAGCTCTCGCGATAAACATCCCCGAACCCCCGCATCTACATTGTTACACGCTTTGCTGCTCGCTCTATCTTCTGCAGACAGGGGTCTACGATGAAAATATCCCTTGTCTCCCGCTCCAAGGGACTGCCAGTGGACCGAGGCAATATGACCATGTCCAACCTGTGGCATCTCCTCGAACTCGGAGAATATATGATGAGATGTGATCTGACCGGTAAGACGTTGGTGCTCTGTACTGAACTTCCTCCTCAATATCGATTTAAAAACCCATGCATAATTGAGAAGACCACGTTCACTCGATATGCTTGCTTTTCTATCCATGTCGTCGCTGATTCTCCTTTCCACATTTTGCTTTCTCCTTCCCTCTCTGAATGCTCATCCTTCACTTCAAACAACACCATGGCGTCGGCAGACAGAAAACACAATCATTTCATTCAACTACTGCCCCGCGGCCCCCTGGCCCACAGGCGAAGGCTACACCATCACCTCTCAGCTCCCAGATCCAGACCTTCAAGCAGCCGTGGCCGAGATTTCTACTTCAAACATCAAATCCTACATTTCAGACCTTGTCTCCTTTGGCAACCGCCATACCCTTTCCACGCAGAATGGCAGCACCACATATGGCATCGGCGCCGCCCGTGATTATATCGCGGATAGGATGCGCACCTTCGCATCCGCTTCCAGCGGACGCATGACCGTCACCGTGCCTTCATACATCCAACCCGCAGATGGTCAACGCATTCCCTTCCCTGTCCGCATCTCCAACGTAGTCGCAACACTCCGGGGCTCAGAAACCCCCGACCGCTTTTACGTGGTCTCCGGGCACTATGACAGCCGCTGCTCCGATCCAAACGACTATATCTGTCTCTCCCCTGGCGCCGACGACGACGCTTCTGGTGTCGCCGTCTCTATGGAGTTAGCCCGCATAATGGCTACGCGTAATCCAAGAAGCACCCTCGTCTTCGCCGCTGTGGCAGGTGAAGAGCAAAACCTCTACGGCGCGAATTTCCTTGCTCAAACCTACAGGAATGCCAGCGTCAATGTCGCAGGCATGTTCACAAACGACATCATCGGCTCCTCTACCGGCCCGGACGGTACACGAGACCCCGACACCATCCGCCTCTTCGCCCAAGGCCTGCCACCCGCAGGCGTCGAAAGCGCCGCCCGGACCGCCTCGCGCCTTGCCGTCGGCGGCGAGAACGACAGCCCCGCCCGCGAACTGGGGCGCTTCATCGTCGAAACTGCCCAGAACGCCTACACGGGCATCAAAACCATAGCAGTCATCTACCGTCAAGACCGCTACCTACGTGGGGGCGATCACCTCTCCTTCCTCCGTGCCGGGTACCTCAGCTCCGTCCGCTTCACCGAGCCGATCGAGGATTACAGACACCAACATCAGGACGTGAGGATCGACAACGCGACGGGAGAACAGTACGGCGATCTGGAGGAATTCCTCGACTACGACTTCATCACCAGAGTGGGACGCATCAACCTCGCGGCAATGTGGTCGCTCAGCGAAGCCCCCGCCACCCCTGCGAATGTCAGCATCGACGCCAGCACCCTGACGAACAACAGCACCTTCACCTGGCTGCCAAGTACGGAGACGGGCGTTGCTGGCTATGAAGTCGTGTGGAGGCCGAGCATAAGTCCGTATTGGACGCACGCTATTCCGGTCGGGTTGGTGCAGAGCGCTACCGTGCAGCTGAGTAAGGATAATGTCGTGTTTGGCGTAAGGGCGGTAGGGGTAAATGGGTATAAGAGCCCCGCTGCTTTTGCTGGATTTCCTGGATAGAGGGTGCTTGATGGCACTCTAGGCGGTTAGAGAGTAGGACGTACTCGACAATAGAGAATCTTTTGAACGTTGAGAGAAAAAAAAGCAAGTCGCTGTGGCTATCTTGCCTGGAGAGTGTGAGTCCATCGTAAACGATCCAAAAAGAGAGTAAACGGTGGAGAGATACCGGGTGGGCATATTCTCCCCTTCCCGTATCCGGTGCCCTGTAGTTAAATACTAGGGCATCTTCCGAATGCAGCATCTCTTTTTCTTTTCGTGGAATCAAGTCGAGGCCCGGAGATTATTACAGTTTATTGAGTTTACACTTTGAGTGGAAAGGAAAGACTAATATCCGTTGTTATTGTGGCAGAGTGTCCAAACCATCATTATAAATAGTTGTTACTACGTACAAATTAATCCCCACCTCCAAGCAATTGTTATCCAATTGGCCCTGCTGCCGTGATCCCCCATTGCATTACATATTACTCTTAACCTCCGCCAAAGACGCTCTCGTATAGCATTCGTATCCCTATCTCTACCTCCACCTCTGTCTCCTCATCCCCCGCGTCAACTCATCACTTCTTACCCAAACCTCCCAGGGCTCCTAATTTTCCCGTCAAGTCCGAAACACCCTTCTGCAAACTCTCCTGCCCTTTCTTCAGTCCATCCAATTTCGGCGCCGTAGATTTAGTCCCCGCCGTTGATTTCTCCGCCTGCTTTGTCGCCGTGGCTGAAGGAGACTGCTGCGCACCCGATGTCGTTTTATTCAGCTTTGGCGACTGCGGCACGCCCGATGGCGTCCTGGTGGGCTTGGAAGGCGTTGTGGATGGGGTTTTCACACCCGATGGTACCCGATCGAGCTTTGGGATGGATTTCTGTGCCCCAGAAACGGTTCGCTCGAGCTTGGCGGCCGATGGGGAGTCTTGAACGCCTGACGTCTTTCGATCCAGCTTCGGAATCGACTTCTTTGCTTCGCTGCTTTGTCTCCCCAACTTCGGTGTTGATTTGGCTGCTTGGCTGCTCTTCCGCTCAAGCTTCGGCATCGATTTGTTGGCCGAGCTGGCTCTTCGTTCTAGCTTCGGCGGTGCAGCTTTGGTTGGGGTTCCACTAGCTTTTTGTTCTAGCTTTGGTGCTGTAGCTTTGGCTGGGGTTTCAGTATCTTTTCGTTCTAGCTTTGGTACTGCAGCTTTGGCTGGGGTTTCAGTGTCTTTTCGTTCTACCTTAGGTGCTCCAGCTTTGGCTGGGTTTTCAGTATCTTTTCGTTCTACCTTAGGTGCTCCAGCTTTGGCTGGGGTTTCACTCGCTTTTCGTTCTATCTTTGGTGCCGCAGCTTTGGCTGGGGTTTCACTAGCTTTTCGTTCTAGCTTCGGTGCTGCTTTCTTCGTGGGCTCTGATGGCTTGCGATCTGGGGCTGGCGGTTTTGTTTTCGTGTCTGCTTCGCCTCGACCGAAACCAGGGACTGAAGGTACACTGGGCAGGAAGCCTGCTGCACGAGAAAGGGAAGACCGCTCTTCAGCTTTGGGTAAGGAGCCTTCGCCGTCCTCCTGTTCTTGTTTGCTTTGTTCTGGTTCTTTCTTATCCGAGTCTTGGTGAATAATTGGCGGTGGCTTTCGAGAACCAGCTCTCCCGGCATCAGAAGACTTTTTCCTATCATCGGCTGGCACCGCCTTCTTTCCGCGCCCAGGTAGACTTGGTAGACTAGGTAAGTATCCCGAAGCTCGGGAGGTGTAGCTTTGAGTAGTAGATGCTGTCTCACTGGTTGCCTTCTGCGTATCCGGCACTGATGGCTTCCCAGCCTGGGTCACTTCCTTGACACTGTCAGCGCCCTTCTCTGCGGCTTTTGAAGCTGTCTTCGCAACCTCTCCTGTAGCTTTCGTGGGATCTTTCGTAGCATCCGAAACCGCCCTCGAAGTGTCATTTGCCGCATCGCTTGTAGTCTTGGAAGAATCCTGTGCGCCCTTCTTACCACTACCGAATGTCGGAAGATATCCTGCAACCATTGATGTATAGCCCTGCGTAGTTTCTGCAGTTTTCCTGGCGGTATCGCCAGCAGCTTTTTGCGTCGATGATGCAGTATCCTTAACGCTCTGCTGTCCCGTGGAAGCGGTATCACCGGCCGCTTCTTGACCTTTCGAGGCAGCATCGCCGACGTCCTTCTGCGCTGTGGACGCCGCATCACTAGCAGCGTTCTCACCTTTTGAGACAGTATCGCTGACATTCTTCTGGATTGTGGAAGCCGCATTACTAGCCACGTCCTGACCCTCAGAAGTGGCCCCACTGACGGCTTCTTTGGCCTTTTCAGCAGTTTGGCTTGTAGTTTCTGATGCATCTACTGCTGACGGTTTCGCTGAGTCTTTTATATCCTTCGCTGGCGTTTGATCAACATTGCCCTCGGCCTTCTCCACTACGCCTTTTGCTGCGTCCTTACCGGAAAGATCGGCATCCCCCGCCGCTTCTGACGCGTCATTGACCGTCGGTTTTGCTGTATCCTTAACGGTACTGGCCCCTGGGACTTGGTCAACAGCCTTCCCTGCATTCTTAGCGGCATCTTCCGACACCTTTTCTGAGACTTTGGACGACTTCTTGGACCGCCCAGGCAGGCTCGGTAAATAGCTCGCCGCTACCTGTGTATAGCTTTGCCCTGTGGTTGCTGCACTACTAGCAGTCTTTGACGCAGTATCAGTTGCCCCAGTGGCTGCCTTACTAGGATCAGTGGCAGCTTTGGCGGCTGATCCACCTCTACCAGGAAGACGAGGAAGCTTTTGCGCTGCCCATTGTGCATATGATTGGCCGGAAGCTTGAATGTCTTTGATTGCCTCCATTGCAACTGCGCCTGCCTCGCTTGGGTCGGCGGCCGCCTTCTGAATATTTCCTAAATTCTTCTCTATATCCTTTGTAGAAGGCGTCTTAGGCATGTAGATGTACTCGACCACTCTTGTCACCAGACTCTTTTGTGTCTTGTCTGCGACCTGTTTCTGGATCTCATTCGCTTCTTGCTCCGCCTCCTTAGCTTCATCTTCCACACCACCATTGGATTGCCGTCGGAGAAGCCTGTTTTTCTGTGCTCGCAACGAGTTCTTCTTTTCTTCCTCTTCCATTTTCTGGAGTGCGACGTGTTCCTCCTCGACAGCCTGCATATCAATATCCTCAAACCCGATCTTCTTCAGGATACTGCCGATGAGGTAACGATATCGAAGATGACCTTGTACATCCTCGCTAACATTGACATTTTCCACGCCAGGTAACCCCTCGATCTTCTGCAAGCCTGCAACACCATACTGAATACTGCTTGTGCGATACATGAATCCGAGAACGTAGTCATTTTCAGAATAGACGTTGACCAGCCGAGCCGAGACCGCGGTTCTCATTGTACGCCAATCGCTCGTATCCGAAGGCGTTGGAGCACCAATGAGAACAGCACTTTCGATCAGTCCAAACGCCCTTCTTCTGGCAAGGCTCATCAAGCAGGTGTAAATAACCCTCGCGCCTAACGAATATCCGATTAATGTTACGGGTCTTTCTCCTTGCGCCCTGTTGATAAGTGCATCTGCTAGAACTTCTCCAGCCTTCTCCGATCTTTCTTTAGCAACGCTAAAAGGATTATCAATGACGCCAGCAGCTTTTACGAGACCGATGGGCCACATGGCTGCCATCAGCTCTGCAAAGATTGTCTTCTGGATGAGCTGCTGCTGAGCATATCCCCATGCTGCAGATTGCACCAGCCCGTTCATGGCATTGCCCAAGTTCAACAGCGCTTCCAGCTCCCACTTCAACGCGAAAACTTCTGCGCCCCTGCCAATGACCTTCCAAGGACTGACCACTTCATCCTTCTCAGTCAGCCATCCTGATATGCAAATCGTGACTCTCAATTTGTGGTTGTGCTCGCTTGCTTGCTGGGCACCTTCCTCGGCCTTTTCACTTGTCCTGTTTCTGCTGTGGACAGGGAGAAACTCGAAATCCTCCACCTCTCGTGCATAGTGATCCATCATTTGACCTGTCATCCTTCCACCATAGGCGCCAAACAGGCCACCGACGACTACCGCACTTCCGGCGACGGATCCAAGATACCCGGCAGCCGCAGTGGCGCCTAGACCAAGCGAGCCCATGATACTGCCCACACCTGCTGATACCAGTGGTGCCGCCATCCCTCCTGATATGCCAATTACCGCAGCCCCAGCCGCTGTCGCAAGGCCCACCTTCCATTTTCTGCTCTCCTTGTTCGCTTCTGCCTTTTTCTTGGTCTCCTCATCCGCGGTCAACTCTTTGGCTGCTTCCAAAAGGCCTTTTGCAACCGTGCTCTCGTCTTGTTCGAATGTTTTGAGAGGCAGTTTGAGTGAGGATACAACGTGCAATAATACCACTCGCGATGGTGCATTGTAGTGCTCCAAAGACAATAGTAGGAGCAATAACGAATGTACAATTAGCGTCCTCTGTTGCATACTCATTTTCGTCAGCCGAGTCTTGGTTGGTGGATAAAGATCCCTGAACTTGAGTTTTATACCCTGATTTGGCGGAGTTTTCACGACGCTTTCGAGAGCATTCTGGTCTGGAGCTTGGGGCTGTGCTTTGTCTGCCTTCGCTTCGTTCTCCACTTGTCCTTTGGCTGTACGTTCACTATTGACTACCTGACCTACTCGCTCCATAACAGTTTGTCTCCATTCGTCAAACGATTGTAGGGCATTTTGCTTGAGCTCCTTCATCTTAGGTGTGTTTAGCTCTTTCTCATATTTTTCTTTCAGCTTCCTTTCACGATCGAAAGCTGCCACATCTGCCGTGCCAGGATCGATTTCGGCACTCATGAGCTTCTCATCCTCGGTCATGTTCTCTCGTAGGAGGGCCTTATTGAGTCCGGCACTAGGATTGAAATTGTCTTCAATCAGCTTCCGCATAGACTCTGTTGCATTGGCAAGGAGGAGCGTAAGCTCTCCGCGCTGCGACTCATCCAATATGGTGGTGAGGGTCCTGGCCATCATTGAGACCTTCTTGCTGATTCTTGGTTCGCGCTTGCTTCATGGGCTCCTTGACTGGCGCTGGAGCAGCTTGCTCAGGAGCCTGCTTGGGTTTCTGCTCTGAGTCTTGCTTGGAGTCCGACTTGAGATCTTGCTTTGGCTTCTCCTGTGGTGAATTCAGGTTCGTTTGTTTCGCATCGTTTGTCGGAGTTTGCTTGATCTGGTGCTTGTTCTCCCTCTTGGCTGCTTGCGCAGACTTCTTCTCGGGTTTTGGGTCAGCCATGATGGACAGGCTTCCCGTAAGGACGGAATGGGGCAGCAGACAACGAGATTAGCAAATTGATCGAGCACACATCTGCATAAACCTATTCTGCTTAGTAAATCGTGTAACTGTCAAGTAAAGCTCATAATTTTTGTGGAAAGAAACGTAGACTTTGGTGTGGCTTGTGTGTTTGGGGGATGGGGAAAGTGACGTAGAAGATGGCGTGCCACACAATCAGGGAAAAGCTGCAGCCACAGATGCTTCAGGTAAATTTAACTAAGTTAGCTCGATCAGGCCCTGGCCCCTGTCCGCGCTCCAATTGATACTTGACGAGATATGGTTGTGTCCCTAAAGATCATTATCGAGCACTCGTGATGAGAGATACTCAGAAATTCATACTTAATTGGATGTTTTGAGAATCAACCTTTGGATAATTTCTATTCTGCTAGCCTACGTGTAGGTGTTATCTGAGAGAATCGTGCATCGACAGATGGCTCGCGTGTTGCAATGCTGATTGGCCCGGATAATTTCAAGCTTCGACAAGCTTGGTTTCGACCGTACGTAGTAGCTCCGGCTCACAGCTTTGTATTTCAGAGAAACGTGCCGAAGCTGAAAAACAGTAGTCAGCAAAATCCTATGATAGTTCTCTGCCAACTTTATAGGGAGATAAAGGGAGAGACGTACCCAAAGGTCTGCTTGATGCTTCGAATGTAATAGCCCTCCCAGTTTCGCTTCACTACTTCCTCTTGTCCCACTGGCACGCCGGACCAGGTTACTCTGGCATTGGTCACTTTGTCCATGTCATTCTGGTCAAACACGATCTCTTGAGTGCTCATGTGACCTGTTGGCCATTGTGCTAACCTCCACGTCTGAACAATCCTTTTCGGGGGCTCTAACGTCACAAACTCTCCAGAAACATTACCATCGAAGATTGAGAATTTGGCGCCCGCTTTTGCTCCCTCAAACAACCGGGGTGTGCTTCTTGTGAAGGCGGCGATGCGCTGCGGATCTGTGAAGGTCTGGAACATTTCTTCAGCTGTTGTCCGAAACTCGTCTGTGGCAGTCACGGTTGTTGTGTTGATGGAGGACTGTGCAGTATTTGTTGTGGTAGACTGGGTCCCAACTGGGGTAGCTGTCCGGTCTTTTTGAGGATACCATGTCGGGGTGGCAACGCCACTCGATGGATTGGAATTGGCAGTGTGTTGAATGTCCTTCGCGTGTTCGGCTATTAACGCGGGACCTAGTTCTTGCAAGGCTTTACGTAGTTGAGGGATAATTTTAGATCGCACGAGGTCTTTGACTGGCTGCTTTTCCTTGGTCTCAGAGTATAGGTCTATCTCAAACTGAGATCCCATCATGTTAGTGGCCCTTCAACAAGATATGGAAGCCGCGTAAGGGAACATACAACGTACTCGGATTCCTCGGTGTCATGTGCAACTTCCGGCACTGTGATGCTGCCACTTACATCATCCGCGCCAGGAGCCTCACCTGCCAAAATAAGTGAGCCTTCTACCCTTCGCTGCCCAATGTTTATCTCACCAACCTTTGTATTCCAGCTGTAACTTGACATCAAAGAGCGTGATGACCTTGCCCTTACGTTGGCTCACGTCGACATCACCGTCCATAGAAATGACCTTTGTAATGGTTGCAGAAACATCTCCTTCTTCGGCTTTTATCTCAGGAAGTGTTTGTCCAAGATGTTCTTTTGCCCATTCCGAGGCATCTTTGTTCACCCAATGCCAGTTGTTGGGGTTGTGAAGGACCATCTCGGCTCAGTGTCGGATTAGGAAAATGGTTGGAGGCAGCAGCGGCGGAGTGATTGGGTATATTGATAGTCCTATAGATCTTGGTGAGTGATTCATAGGAAAGTATAGTAAAGAATGGTCATAGGAGTTGCATAAATCAGAGGTGTAGACAATTTGTCGCCTTGAAAGCTATTCCGCATGAGAAGAGTACAAGTCATCTAGGACTGGTGCCAGCTGGTGGATCATCATTGGGAAGACGCAATGGTATTGCAGAGTCATAGGGGACTTACTGAGTGAAGCTTGTCGTGTAGAAGATTTCTTACAAGTACGAAATACAACATGGAGATTCGAATTCAAGCTGATCATGAAGAAAATATTTGTGAATCCCGTCATTCAGTCAGAAGGCTCTAGAAAATGGGCGCGCCTCTGCAGGAACTGCCAAGCCCGCAGCTCCAGGGTTTTGACTTTTCACCAATGACTGTCGTATATTTTGTATGTAGCTTATAATATCATAAACATAAAAGACATTATCGTAACGCCCTACAGCAGGTCATATACTAATGAAAAAGCTCTTTTCCCCCTCCCTTGGGTTCACCTCTGCCTTTTTCAGAAGCGGATCTGAGCAGCTAATCCTGATCCTCTCAGGGGTGGCAGGGCTCCTCAAGCTCAAAATACTGGTGTCGCCCCACTGCTCTCGAGCCGCTTTCAAAGCATCCCGAATGGCAAAGAAGACTGTAGAACCCATGAAAAGAGGCGGCTCCCCAACCCCACGGCTTCGTTGAATCGTTCTTAGGTTCTTCCACTCGACGTCCTTGAGCAGTGACACATTAAAGGTCTGCGGGATATCTCTGAAGCCTGGGATCTTGTACGCGCCTAAGATGTGTTGTTAGCCATGATGTGAGTCTGCCTGTAGGGAAATTGCTTCACTTACCGGGCCCACGTGTGAATATCTGACCCGTGCTTCTCATCCAGAGCGATTCTTCCGTGGTGAACAAACCTTGTCCTTGCACATATGCGCCTTCAATCTGGCCATAGTCGATAGCAGGGTTGATGCTCCGCCCAACATCCATCTTGATATCAGTCCTGACAGGACTCCAGTCGCCTGTCAAGGTATCAATGATGACTTCAGCGGCACAGACTCCTTGCGTGAAGTAGAAGAACATTTTCCCGGTGTTCTCAAGCGAAGGATCCGCAGGATTTGGTCCCCAGACGTATCCTATCTCTGGAGTTTGGTAGAAGCCGTTTGCTGAGAGGTTCACCCTGTCGAAATACGCTGCATGGGCCAGGTCCTTCATAGTAGCCTTGGGACCAAGTTTCTCTCTATAAGGCTTCAATCTAGCATTGATCTGCTCACAAGCATTGAAGGCCGCATAACCATTTAGGTCAGAAGATGCAGATGCAGCGGTTGAGCTGGTATTAGCCACAGTGTTTGTGGCGGTTTCTGATATGTATACTGCTTCCAGGGGTACCTGCAGTGCTTCCGCCACGATCATGGACACCTTGGTGTGAAGACCCTGTCCCATCTCTGTGCCTCCATGAGCAACCAAAACAGATCCATCGTGGTAGATATGTACTAGAGCACCGGCCTGGTTCAGCCACAATGCTGTGAAAGATATTCCGAATTTGGTGGGAATAAGTGCGAGACCCTTCTTCTGCCATTTGTGCTCTTGGTTGAACCTGTCAACCGCTTCTCTCCGCCTGTCATAGTCAGACTC
>QQTW01003634.1_pt1 | contig 11427 bp, 14 predicted proteins | sample 1904831 | NCBI WGS metagenome assembly QQTW01 (sample SAMN09435610, study PRJNA476489) | Subsurface metagenome, whole genome shotgun sequencing project.
TATTTTCTAGCAAAATAGGCGATCTGTGTACTTTTTGGCTACTCGACTAATAATTGCAGATTATTTATCTGACACTTGGCTTCTGCCGCGCTCAAGCGCTCGATTACTTGCTGGGCATTTATTAAGCGTTTCAAGACTACTGAGGCGATCGCATTTGGTAAGGGCGCTTCTGGCTTAACTTCTACTGTCAAAACTATTTCTTCTACCCGATACAGCCATAACTTTTCGTTTTCAGTAATCAATTTTAAGTTAAGGCGCTCGATATCTGGCAGCCGTCGCCAAGCAACTTCGCTCCACAAACCATCGTTTGCCCATACTCTGCCTACTGTCCAGCCATCGGTGAGGAAAAAATATTTCACTGGCTTGATTAAATTACTCAAAATGTTGGCATTTGCTGTTTACAATAGCGCGATTTGCCGTTGGTAGACGCAAGATGTTTATAATTTGGTGGGCAAACAGACGTTTTATCAGACATTAAGGGCAAAATTAATGATAATTAATCCCGAGCGCATACCAGAAAACTACGGATCTAATTATCCCGAACAATTTAAACACCTAGTAGCAGGACGCACTAAGAAACGTTTAGGGAATGCTGCTAGTCTGACAAACTTTGGGGTAAACTTGGTAGAAATTGCGCCTGGCAGTGCTTCAGCGCTTAGGCATTGGCACGAACAGCAAGATGAATTTATTTATGTATTATCAGGAGAAATTACTTTAATAACTGATGCTGGAGAAGAAATTTTGACGGCTGGAATGGCAGCAGGTTTTGCTGCTGGAGTTGCTAACGGTCATTGTTTAATTAATCGCAGCAGCACCAGCGCTACATATTTAGAAATTGGCGATCGCACTCCAAACGAAAAAGTCAGTTATCCAGATGACGATTTAGTAGCCGAATATAGTCCTAACGGTTGGATATTTACCCATCACGATGGTAGTTGCTATTAAAAGGCAAAGCTAGTTCTGAGCGTGGCTTGCCAAGTAATTCCGCTATCGCTGTCATTATTGGCGTTACTAACTAGCTGTAAGATAGGTGCAACGCTGAGGCTGTCGCTAAGTTGTAATTTGTAAAACGCTTCAAAGTTAGTTTGGGTAGCATCGCCTAAATCTGATTCTACAAAGGGTTGACCGATCGCAACTCCAGCTAGCGTTCCTGGTAATACCAAGTCACGTAAAGCTAAACCTACTGCCCAAGTACGCGGCTGCAAATCTAAGTCTTGAGAAATCGCAGTATTAAACCCGTCATAATTACCCAAGCCAAAGCGACCAAAAACAGCTGTAGTTCGGTCGAAAGCATACTCAGCATTAATACCTGCGGCGCTAATATCAGTATTATTTATTAATGCTTTAGTATATTGCAAGCGCAGAGCAAAGTTAGGTCTAGGCAAGTATTCTAGTTCTACGCTGCTTTGATAGAAGTCGCCAAATAAACCACCTTGATTTTGCGTTGTAGAACTAACGCGATTGGCATCAGCAGCTATATAGAGGCTGCGTAAAGTCAAAGCACTACCACCTATATTCCAGGCGATCGCTGCTCCTGCACCACCTGGGCGATCAATTTGATTTTGGACAATTAGCGGATTATTAGTAAAAAAGCTGGAGCTAAAGTCGCTAGCTTCATTATTGGCATAGCGGTTGCGATCAATAAAATCTTCTGGCGGCATTTTTGCGCCAACTGTGACTGCGAGATCCCGAAACGGCACGAAAGTATAATACAACCGCCGCAGTTGAAAATTGCTCTCAACTTGGGCGTATTCTAAACCGCCACCATCAGCCAAAACTCCAGTAGTTCCTAACAGGTTTGGCGACTCGTTATGCACTTTACCGATAGCATCTAACCCGTTATTACCTGCTTCAAGTTGAGTGACAAGGCGATCGCTGGGGGTAAAGCTAGTAATAAAATTCAAGCGCTGGCGAGAGACAAGGGTAGAGTTTGCTTTCCTCCCTTCCGTAATGGCAAAAATAACTTCGCCTTGCAATTTGGTAGTAGTCGAAAACTGCTTATTTTCTAAATTATTAACGCGATCGCTAATATCATTGAAGCGATCGCGCAATTGCGCCAAAGGCAGACGATAATCAGTTTCCAAACGCTTGAGCGTCTCTAAATCTTCGCGGCTAACATTATCGCTATTGCTGAGGCGATCTAGAGCTTGTTGCAAAGCAGCGGCAAATTCATAACGACTTAAAGAGCGATCGCCTCGAAAAGTACCATCAGGGTAGCCAGAAACTACCCCATAGCGTTGTACAAGCGACCTTAAGGCTTGATAAGCCCAATCTGTAGGCTGGACATCGCTAAGTTCGTCTACAGAGGTAAATTGAGCAATTATGGCTGTATCTTGAGCTAATTCCCGATCCAGGGAAGGATTAGGCGCTCTTGTCTCTCCTTGGAGGCGAGGAGTTATATTCTCTACACTTTGAGCATTTGCTTTAGCTGGAATAGCTAAAAATAAAATCGAGCAACTTGCCAAACCCCAAGCCATTTTCTGGTGAGATGGTGGTAGATACAGCTTCACCTTCAACTTTTTTTACCTGCTACTCGCGATCGCGTTTATGAAGAAGCCATTTGCGCAGTTTCCGACTTTTGGTTAATTCCTTGAGTATCTAGTTGAATTAGCTCTACTTTGTACCCGTTGGGATCTTCCACAAAAGCAATTACTGTCGAACCATGCTTCATCGGTCCTGGCTCCCGCACTACTTTACCGCCTTGTGCCTTAATTTGTTCGCAAGTGCTGTAAATATCATCAACTCCCAAGGCAATATGACCGTAAGCATCACCCAGTTCGTACTTATCTTGTCCCCAATTGTAGGTGAGTTCGATCACGCTATGGTTTGACTCATCGCCGTAGCCAACAAAAGCCAGAGTAAATTCACCGCCTGGGTAATCTTTTTTGCGCAGCAGCTTCATTCCTAGTAATTCGCAATAGAATTTTAGCGATTCATCCAGGTTCCCGACACGAAGCATTGTGTGTAGCAATCGCATATTATTAACTCCAGTTCTTCACTAAGATTACATTTTTCATTGTAAAAACACGATATATTGCATGTCTACTAGCTGATCGCTCAATTGCTGACTTAAAGAGGTGCTATTCAGGATGATTGACAAAATAGATACTGCCATTGAAACCATTATCGCTAGAGAAATTCTTGATTCACGGGGTCGTCCCACGATTGAAGCAGAAGTTCATCTAGTTAGCGGCATAGTGGGGGTTGCTCAAGTCCCTAGCGGGGCATCTACAGGGACATTTGAGGCGCATGAACTGCGCGATGATGATAAAAGCCGCTACGGGGGTAAAGGGGTACTCAAGGCGGTGCAAAACGTCAATGAAGCGATCGCTCCTAAGCTAGCGGGAATGGATGTAATTAACCAAGAATTGCTCGACCGCACGGCGATCGCTTTAGATGGTTCGCCCAATAAATCAAATCTAGGTGCTAATGCAATTTTGGCTGTCTCTTTAGCAGCAGCCAAGGCAGGTGCAGAATATTTAGATTTGCCACTTTATCGCTATTTAGGCGGGCCTTTGGCGAATTTACTACCCGTACCATTGATGAACGTAATTAATGGCGGCGCTCACGCGGCTAATAACGTAGATTTTCAAGAATTTATGGTTGTTCCTATAGGTGCTCCTTCATTTAAAGAAGCTTTGCGCTGGGGAGCAGAAGTTTTCGCTGCTTTAAGCAAAGTTTTGGACGACAAAGGTTTGCTCACAGGTGTAGGCGATGAAGGTGGTTTTGCGCCTAATTTGGAGTCAAACCAAGCCGCACTAGAATTGCTGATGATGGCGATTGAAAAAGCTGGCTACAAACCAGGAGAACAAATCGCGCTGGCTTTGGATGTAGCAGCTAGTGAGTTTTACAAAAACGGTCAATACGTCTACGATGGTGTACCTCACGCACCGACAGAATTTATTGATTATTTAGCCCAATTAGTTGACCGCTATCCGATAATTTCGATTGAAGATGGTTTGCATGAGGAAGATTGGCAAAATTGGCAGCTACTAACGCAAAAAATTGGTAGTAAAACTCAACTAGTCGGCGATGACTTGTTTGTAACTAACGCAACTCGCTTGCAAAAAGGAATCGAACAATCAGCAGGTAACGCGATCCTAATTAAGCTTAATCAAATTGGTTCTTTGACAGAAACTTTAGAAACAATCGATTTGGCTACCCGCAACAGTTTCCGCTCAATTATTAGCCATCGTTCGGGAGAAACAGAAGATACCACGATCGCCGATTTAGCCGTAGCAACTCGCGCCGGACAAATTAAAACAGGTTCCTTATGTCGCAGCGAAAGAGTAGCAAAATATAACCGTTTGTTAAGGATAGAAGATCAATTAGGCGATCGCGCCATTTACGCCGGAGCGCTCGGTTTAGGACCTAAGTAGGGTAGGAGAAGTAGGGGAAGCAGAGGAGCAAATCAATTCTCTCTCCCTTATTTTTTTCCTGTTTCCTGCCTTAGTGCTAGACTTCTTTCAAATATCTAAGTCCCTGAATTAATTTAAAAATTCTCTTAGTCCACGTAGGTGGACTTTGTCTGTGTAGACGAGCCAGCTACGTGCGGGGGTTCCCCCCGTTGAGTAGCCTGGCGTGCGGTTTCCAACCGCCCCCTGCTGTGACTTCCTCAAAACAATTTAAGTTGAGTTGGGGAATCAGCAATTTTATCCCAAGGTAGCGGCGGTACAGGGACATTATGCTGTTGTAACAACTGTTGAAAGTAACGAGCATTACCAGGCGATCGCTCCTCTATCGGACAGTGTACAAAAAAATAAATCTGCTTTCCTTGACGCAGCCAAGAATCGATATAAGCAACCCACTCTTGCCAGTAAGTTTGATTAAACTGCTGCTGGGGATGGCTAATAAAGCGAATGATACTAAAAGGCGCAGTAACGTTAAACTCTACTGGTAACTTCGGCTTGCGTCTGTCGCTAATTAACTGCGCCTCGTCTGGAGAGTTGTAAATAGGACGAGAATCAAGCAAAACTCGACCAATTCCTAACTGTTTTAGAACATTCGTCAGTTGACTTTTATAAGGTTCAATAAACCAGTCAGAATGACGTACTTCTAAGGCTAGCGGTGCTTGGGAGTGCGACGACCAATTTTCCAGAAATTTTGTTAAATCGTCTAGTAAACTAGGGCTGTAACTAGGTGGCAATTGGGCAAAAATTGGACCTAAGCGATCGCCCAAAACCTGCATTCGTTCCAGAAAACTCAAAGCACCATCAATAGCAGGCGCTAATAAACCTTGATGAGTCAAGTCTCGCGGTAGTTTTAAGCAAAATTCAAAACCAGTAGGTGTTTGCTCTACCCACCGTTTGAGTGTATTAGTATCTGGTACGGCGTAGAAAGTTGTATTACCTTCAACAGCAGTGAGGCGATCGCTGTACAAACGCAAAAACTCGCTACTACGACTTTTAAGCGGATAAAAATCACCCACCCAACCTTTATACGACCAGACAGCACAACCAATCCGAAAATTCATTATATTTATCTACAAAGCCTTAACTTCATAATTCATAATTCATAACAGGGATAAATTAGAGAATTTGTAGCGTGTCACAAGAATTAAATCAATCTCCACAACTATCACCTACTGGTGCTATTGAAAATCTACCCCTGCTAGCTTTTGAAAATTGGTTTGAGTATGCAGTGCGGGCGCAACCCCATCACACAGATTATGCGGGAAATGTTTGGCATGGCTCTTACGTAACTTGGCTGGAAGAAGCGCGAGTAGAATGCTTGCGCTCGATTGGCATAGAGTTTGCTGATTTAGTTGCTTTAGGGTGCGACTTGCCAGTAGTAGAGCTTTCCATCCGTTATCACCGTCCAATTCAGCTAGGTATGTCAGCAATAGTCAAAACTCGGATGATGGATGTTAGCGGCGTTCGCATCAATTGGGACTACAAAATCCAACCTCTAGACGGACAAAAGCCATACGTAACGGCGCAAGTAACCCTAGTAGCTGTTGATCGCAACAATGGTAGAATTATGCGCCAATTACCGCCGACAATGGAAGAAGCCCTAGCTCGTCTAGCAGCTATTCGCGATACATAATTTACCTATATCTACAAACATGGAAAAACGCCTAGAAGCATTCCGCAACCTGCCTCTACGCGCTCAACTGTCTCTACTTAATTCAACTCGTAGCAATGCAGTTTTGAGCCAAAATCGGGAGTATATAGAAAGCCTAGAGCGCATTCATCAAGAATGTCTAAACTCTGCGACTCCCGAACAAAAAGCTGCCTACGCTAGCTTTTCAGCTTACAGCGATTAAGTCCAGTATAAAATTCGCCCTTGGGGAAAACGCTTTTTAATCTCGCTCTCAAAAAAGCGGCGCAGCGTCTTCATCGTATCGGAGTCATAAACGTACTTCGTCCCGCCAAACTTGTTGCGCTTGACGCTGCGCTTCTCCTCATCCATATCTAACTGTGTTTTGGGATACCAGTTGAGCAATACTTCCTTCGATCCAGGAGTAAAGCGGTGAGATATTAGCTCAAAAGTCAAGTCGCAGTCAAAATCAATAGCAGCAGAAATTTCGTCAAACAGCTTGGTATAGTGCAACTCCCAATCATCCATCAGCATAATTGGTGCAATGACAATGCCTACAGGATAACCCCCACCACCAAGCGATCGCGGCAATGCCAATTTCCGCAATGCCGCAAGCCGTGCTGATACCTTTGCCGTACCGCCCTCAAATCGCCCAGAAACTGGCGCTGCGTTGATGCTAAAGCGGCAACGGGTATGACCGTTATGCGGCAAATCTAATAACTCATCTACAGCATCAAACTTGGATACCCAGCGCAAGTAGCCATCTTCGCGCGTACCAAAATAGCGGATGCACTGGGCTAAACTACCAGTCAAATGCTCGATGCCCAAAGGATCTGTATAGCAACTAACTTCAAAGCTTTTCGCTTCGCCAGGACGTTCGTAGTTCGCCAAATTTGCTAATATCTGCGGCAAGTTAGCAAAGACGCGAATCACAGGCGGACCTTGCAGACTGCCTGCTAAATAGCAATACTGACAGTGGGCTGGACAGCCCTCAGCGATGTGAAACTGCCAATCTGCTGATGGTGGTATGGGGCTGAGTTTAAAGGCACTAGGGGGCGCTGTAACCACCGCTAAAGTACGTTTAGCAATATCGTAGGTATCGCGATCGCTCTCACCGCGCAGACCTGTCAAACGATTGCGGGGTAATTCTTCTATCGGCAAGTCTAAAGCTTGCATTTTGGTTAAAAGCTGCTGACCCCAAGGCTCTTCTAGCGCCGCAGGTGTAAATACAACGCGCTCTGGCATCCATAAACGCGGCTTTTGGCTATTTAGTTGAGTGGAAATATCTTTAACTGTAGTTCCTGAGTTCATTTGATAATTGTGTAGAGTGACAATAAACTAGGACTTAAGGAAGCAAGCGGCAGCATAGTGTTGCCGCTTAAGCTAGTAAATCTAACGTTAGTTCTCTAAAACTTCGCGAATGCGCTGTTCTAAGCGCTCTAGATCGAGTCCGCCTTCGTCACGAGCAATCCGTCTAACTGTCTTATTAACGTTATTGAGATCGAGCAATAAATCGTGGAGAATCTCTTGTTGCTGCCGCGACTGAGTTACTTCGCGCGGTTCTTGCACCAAGTCGCGAACGATAGAATCTTCAGCGCGTGAAGCTACAACTGGATCTTTTTGACCTTGAACTTGGACAAAAGTCCGCCTACCTGGACCGCGATCTTCTTCAATAGGAATTACTGCTGTCACTTGATCGGAACGTACATATTTACCAAAACCTAGGTGTACTAATACCGATGACTGTATTCTCATTGCGGCTTTGCATTTCTTATTCACTACCTTCTATTATCGCGCAAGCAAAAACTAGCTGTAAGCCATAATCAGAGCGGCTTTTGCTGCATTTAAGTAGTGTTTTCCACTAAGTCTTAATACTTACAAAAATTGAGGCAAAAGGAGGAAATAATGGGCGGTGAAAGCTAAAATCTTCTTTCTAGATCCTTTTCCCCTTACCCCTTCCCCTTTAACCTACCCGAAGGGCTTTAACCCCGCCGGAGGGATTCGAACCCCCGTGGTACAACTTAGAAGGTTGTTGCCTAATCCACTCGGCCACGGCAGGACAAAATAGCTATTGAATTATAGCTATATTCCTGATAGTTATATTACCAGATTATCCGCTTTTGCTAAAACGAAGAGCCTGGTTGCTTGAGAAACTCTGCTTCTTCTGGCGTGGTTTCCCGTCCGAGAATTTTGTTGCGGTGAGGGAAGCGCCCATATCTTTCAATTACTGACTTGTGGCGCAGTGCATAATCAATTGTCGCTGCACTATCAGGATCGTCTTTTAAAGTAGTAAACAAATCTACGCACCGCTGTTGATCGGCAATGTTTTCGCTGTGTTCAAACGGCAAATACATAAACCAGCGCTGTACTGGTAGCAAATATTGGTCAAAACCTTTGGTGATCGCGTTGTTTGCTACAGCTAGAGCCTTGGCATCAGTCGCAAAACTTTTTGGCGTACCGCGAAACATATTGCGCGGAAACTGATCTAAAAGCAGCAGCAGTGCCAAACAACTACGGGGTGAATCTTCCCAGCCATCCAACTCACCTGTTGCTGCTTGTTCGTAGGTTGATAAAAAGCGATCGCTCAATTCTTTATCGAATTCCGGTTTTTTGGTAAACCAAAATGATCGCTCTTTACCATAGTCTGCTGATTGAGGAGAACCAAACCAGAAGTCTAGAATCTCATCTACTTTTGCATCCATGTCTAACGCAGTGCCAAGCTAGAACGTAATGTAATGTCTAAATCGGTATCTGGTTCGATTACTACTACGTCAGCTTTCTTGTTGTTACCTAACAGTACTCCACCTAATGCGCCCGCGCCTGTACCTAACAATATTTCTTCTGTCGCAATTGCGCGATCGCCTGTCAAGGCTCCCAAGGCTGCTGCTGCTGCTGCACCAACTACCGCACCTTTGATAATACCTGATGTTTTGGAACCACGACCAACACTAGTTTGACTAATGACTCTTGAGGTAGCATTAATCGGCTGGCGACGATTGTAAGTTACTAACTCTCTAGCAACAAACTGAGAACCACCATCGGCAGGTTGAAGTTCGCCTTCAATTGTGCTACCAGCAGGAATTAGTACAGTACCGCTTCTATTGACGATATTGCTTGCTACTGTCAAAGTTACAGGCAACCGCTCTTCGGGACTAACGACGATTTTTTCGGCTCTGTCGTAGCGCACGGGAATAGTAGTACCTGTAGGAATAGTAATATTTCGAGAATTGGTACTGCTACCATTTCTTGAAGATGGAAAAAGTTGAGCGGAAACTGGATCTGTAGTAAATACTGGTGCTGCTACGCTTGTGGTTATTGCTAGCGCCATTAATGCCGCGGTTCTAGATTGCCAAGAATTGTTACTAGCCATAAATAACCTTATAAACTAATTACTAAAGTTTGGGTGTCAATTACGAAGACTTGTCAACTACTAAAAGGTTCCTAACTTCAGGATAGATAAATAATGTTATTGTGTTGCGATCGCACTACTATAACTTCGCTAGACTCGATCTCAATTATAAAGCTGCTAGCATTGCTTGCTGTTGGTTTGACGCTGTAGCAACTCAAAAGAAGGCAGCGCTTGTAATTTATCCACGCTAAAAATTGTCAATTTCTTTTCACACTTAAATCATTGAGTACAAATGATGCATAATCTGGGCGATAAGTTTGTGTTGGCGATCTGGGCTGCGGGAGTAAGTTTAGCTACATTTGCAGCTAGCCCTGTACAAGCAGCTACAGTTGGTTACAACTTCGATCTCTATGTTGTTGATGGGCTTTACGCTGGAGAAACGGGGAAAGGTTTTTTTACTTATGATGATTCAACTTTAACTGGCAACGGTTTAGAATCTTTGGGTACAGACCAAGGATTATCAGTACAGCTTAATTTTTTAGGCACTAACTACACCGAAGCTGATGATGTCAATGACAATGACGATCCTTTGGATGTAGAACCTTTAGTTAACTTTTCTGATGGCAACTTGTTAGGTTTAGATTTATCTTTACTAAAATTCAATGACGGACCGCTGGTTTTAATTCGAGAAAATAATTTCAATATTCCTAATTTTGGTAGCAGACAAACGCTCGGTTATGGTCCTGTAACTTATAGCGAACCAGTACCAGAACCAGGAAGTATTTTAGGTATAAGCGCTTTAGGTGTTGCTTGGCTGCTAGGCAGGCAAAAGAAACATCTGCTAAAAAAATAAGTTAAGGTTTTTCCAAGCCTAAAACCCTTGCCTCAATTTGTTCTACAGTACGCGGATCGGTTGTAAACATCACCCAACCCTCGCGGGTGGAATGGCGCGGGAGAAAAGCAATTTCAAATTGAGCATTTTCTTGTTCTTTGCCACCACTATTGAGAGTAACTTCAATCTGCACACCTTCTGCTGTTGTTTCACCGCGATTGCTAGCGGTAACAGGAATAATAAAGCGATCTGTTGCTTGAGCTTGGACTTTACCTAGCTCAAGCTCAATATTAGGCGGAGTCTCGCTGAATGTAGCGCCATCATAAACTAAATAGCCTAGTGTAGCTATCACCAAGACTAGGCTAATAGCAAAGACAACCCACTCTAACCAATTTTTTTGAACTTTTTTCATTGCAATAGCAATCTCCCAGCAGAAGCGCCCAATGTAGCAGCAACTCCTAACACAACAGTTTCAGCTAAACAAACGATCGCGCTTGTGCCATCAAAGCGCCCAAATACCCATAAAATTGCGGCTGAGACAACTAAAGAAATCGCATAAGTAATTACTGCACCGCTAAATACAGTTTTGATTCCCCGACTTTTGCTAAAGCTCTGCGCCCCAGTAAAATTGCTATAAAAAAGGATGAGCGCGCCTAAAAGCATAGAAAGTAGTGCCATGCCAACTAACTTAAAAGCATTAGATTGAGTAGCAATAATAAAAATTTCTTCTGTAGGGGCAACATTAGCGGCAAATAATACTGCACCGCAAGTTGCGATCGCTAGCTGCCCTGATATGTCGCTACCTTCTAATGATAAAAATGGTCCTGAGTTCGATTGAGCTTGCGATGGTTCGTTCTCCATGCCTGTATCGTTTGATTCTCCTTCACTACCGCCCAACTGAGCAGTACCCACCGAAACACCAATTGCTACAGTCATTGATTCTGTGGCAATTTTGCCGACAACTTCGCTAATTTGCATATCAAAAGTTAGTTGCCCTAAAAGCCAGAGGACAACTGTCGCGATCGCTATCCCAATACCCATTTCTTCTACAGAATCAATCGCTACTTCTACTGAGCTAGCATCGCACCTCAAACCGCCATAACGGTTGTAGCCTAACAGCAGCGTAAAGGTAGCTATAACGTAAAGCAGCAGCCTGAGCGGATGCATTGTATAGCCAGCCCACCAAACTTCCATTGTGTAGAGCAAA
>QQTW01003635.1_pt1 | contig 11427 bp, 3 predicted proteins | sample 1904831 | NCBI WGS metagenome assembly QQTW01 (sample SAMN09435610, study PRJNA476489) | Subsurface metagenome, whole genome shotgun sequencing project.
TTGGCTTCTTTGGCAATTATCGTTTGTGATAATTCTGCTACTGATGGCGACTCAAATAAGCAACGTAGAGGTAGTTCAATTTGCAAAGCTTCACGAATTCGGGAGACTACTTGAGTGGCTAGTAAAGAATGTCCACCTAGTTCAAAGAAGTTATCGTGAATACCGAGTTCAATACGCAGAGTTTTAGCCCAGATTCCTGCTAATATTTCTTCAACTGCGGTACGAGGTGGTACAAGGGTTTCTGCTAATTCCTGGTTGTTCGCAGTGGGTGCAGGTAATGCCCTGCGGTCTATCTTTCCATTCGGTGTAAGGGGTATTGTATCTAGTAGTACAAAAGCTGTGGGTATCATGTAGTTTGGCAACTTGTCTTTAAGGTAGTTGCGAATTTGAGAGATTTGGAGAATGCTATTAGGAATAATGTAGGCAACTAACCGTTTATCATTTGGGTTATCTCTAACTACAACTACGGTTTCTTTGACTGCGGGATGTTGACTAAGTAGCGCCTCAATTTCTCCTAGTTCGACCCGAAAACCGCGAATTTTTACCTGGTTATCAATGCGCCCTAAAAACTCGATGTTACCGTCTGGAAGGTAGCGGGCTAAATCACCCGTTTTATATAGCCTTTCTCCTGGTTCTTGAGTAAAAATATTGCGGATAAATTTTTCAGCAGTTAACTCCGGGCGATTGTGATATCCTCTTGCTAAACTAACACCACCAATGTAAAGTTCTCCAATAACTCCTACGGGTAATAGTTGTAAGTCAGCATCCAATATATAAAGTTGACTGTTAGGAAATGGTCTGCCAATTGGTACTAATTGTTCGGGTGGTAACTTTTGCGTCGAAGATTCAAAGTATGAACTGTCAATAGTGGCTTCAGTCACACCAAAGGAGTTAATCAACCGTGTTTCACCAAGAACATTGCGGAATTGAGAGTATTCTGCCCCATACCAACTATCAGAACCACAGATTGCCAACTGCATAAAATCGAGTTTTTGTTGGCTTCCTTCCAGGTACTGCACAAGGTTTCTCAACACTACAGGTACAAATTCAGCACAGTCAACTTTTTGTTGACGCATCAGTTCATATAGTTTTTGGGGTTCTAGTAGTAACTCGCGCGGACACAGTACTAATTTGCCACCAGAACACAAAGCCCTAATTAAATCTCCAGAAAAAACATCAAAAGAAAAGCTTGCCATTTGCAGATGACAATGTATTTGAGAACGAAGCTGGTATACTTTTTCCCAAGCATAGTAAGCATTAACAAGACTCCTATGCTCAACCATCACTCCCTTCGATCGACCAGTAGAACCGGAGGTGTAAATAAGGTATGCTAAATTTTCTGCTTGTACGTTACTGAGTGGGTTCGTTTCTTCCTCAGTAAGTAGTTCCGATTCAGAATCTAAATATACTACCTTTCCTGCATAGGTAGGAATTTTAATTAGTTGTTGTTGAGTAAGTAAAATACTACAACCTGCATCCTGCAACATAAACTCTAAGCGTTGTGGTGGTTGCACTGGATCTAGCGGTACGTATGCGCCACCGGCTTTTAATATACCTAAAATTCCGCTTACCATTTCGACGGAGCGCTCTACACAAATACCTATTAGTTGATCTGGAATAACTCCTAACTTCTGCAAATAATGGGCTATTTTGTTAGCCTGTTGATTTAGTTGTCTATAGGTAAGGCTATGAGATGCAAACTCGACTGCGATCGCGTCAGGGGTTTGCTCAACAACTTTTTCAAATAATTGGTGTATGCACTGGTTTGGATAGTCAACTTTTTGACTATTCCATTCGATTAGTAGTTGGTTTTTCTCAGCAGCTGTCAACAGAGGTAATTCTTTCAGATGCAAATGAGGATTGCTTACCATCCCTTCAAGCAATGTCTGAAAGTGTCCCAACATCCGGTTTATGGTGGAAACGTCAAAGCTCGCGCATTCGTAAGCAATAGCAATTTTTAACTCGTAACCAGGTATGACAGTAATAGTTAGAGGATAGTTAGTATTGTCAAAGGTATTGATATTTTCAATTTCTAAACTACCCTGCCATTCCTGTAAAACCCGATCGACAGGATAATTCTCAAATACTAATATGCTCTCAAATAAAGGCACACCTCGCGGTACTTGACTCCAGCCTTGTACCTCGATTAATGGGCTGTATTCATATTGCTGTATTTCTGCTAACTGCGATTGTATCTTTTTGAGCCACGACAACAAGGATTCTTCAGTGTTGATTGTGACTCGCACTGGTAAGGTATTGATAAACATCCCTACTATCGACTCGGCTTTGACTAAATTTGCCGGACGACCGGAGACTGTTATCCCATATACGACATCTGTTTCACCACTGTAGCGGCTCAGGAGTAAAGCCCATGCTCCTTGGATAATAGTGCTAAGTGTAAGTTGATTTTGTCTTGCGAAAGATTGTAGTGCTGCGGTAGTTGTTTGTGAAAGCTGGATTACTCGCTCATCGTATTTTTCTAATTGGTTAGACGATTCAACATTTAGATTAATTAGGGGCGTGGGTGCTGTCACTCCCTTTAATGACTGTTGCCAAAATGCTTTGGCTGTGCTTAAATCCTGCTGTTGTAACCAACCAATATAATCTCCAAAGGAAGTACCAAGTACTAAAGCTAAATTTTCACTCTTTAAAAGTGCTTGATAAATTTCCACTACTTCTTTTAATACTAATGCTGTTGACCAACCATCTAAAATCAGATGATGTTTACTCCAAATAAAGTAGTAAGAATCATCAGTGCAACGAATTAAATGCAAACGCATCAAGCATGGCTGGGTAAAATCGAAGCCGGATGTGCGATCGCTTGACAAAAATATTTGCAATTTCTGTGGCTGTTCAACTGGTTCTATATCGCGCCAATCATCCTGTATTAGCGGTACTTTGACTTGCCGATGCACCACCTGCAAGGGTTTTTCTAGGTTTTCCCAATAATAAGCTGTACGTAAGGCTGCGTGCCGCGCTACGACTTCTTGCCAAGCCTGTTCAAAAGCTACAACATTGAGATTGCCGTGCAAAGCATAGCATAACTGAACAAAGTAAACAGCCGATTCGGGAGCATACAAACTATGAAAGAGGATGCCCTGCTGTAGCGGCGAGAGTTCATAAATATCTTCGATGTCAGCTTCCATTTGTTTTACTTCTCACTTTCTCGGTTAATTTTTGTCAGCAAAAAGTCAAGGTCTTTTTGACTTACCCTAGCTTTGGAGAAATCAGAAGGTGTATAACCTCCTGTATCAGTCGATTGACAATGGCAAATAATCTCGCGCAGTGCCTGGAGGAAGTTTTTCGCAAGCCTTGACACTGTTACATGTTTATGCATTCTATCGCTATAAGTCCAATCGAGTTGCAAGCAACCTCCAGTCACAAACCCGTTAATCTCCAACAGATAACGGCGATTTCCTAAAGGACTGCGTGTTATACCACTTGATTCTGGAGCTATGGTAAATAAAGAAGATTGTAAAACTTGGTCAAATTGTCCCAAATAGTTGAAACAAACTTGGGCTGATGGCATCGCAGCTAAAGTTTCAGTCGTATCGCTGCACAGATACCGCAACACTCCATAGTCAAAACCTCGATTTGGGATACTACGTAGCTGTTCTTTGATTGCTTTTAAAGCGTCGTCAATATTGAAAGTGTTTTCGAGAGACAACAGCACTGGAAACACTGTAGTAAACCAACCGACTGTACGCGATAAATCGACATCGCTAAAAATGTCTTCTCGTCCGTGTCCTTCTAAATTAACTAAAAGTGTTTGTTCCCCCGTCCACTCTACAAAAGTTTTTGTTAGTGCAGTCAACAATACATCATTCACCTGAGTATGATAAACGGCTGGTACTTCTTGCAAAAGTGCTGTTGTTTCAGCTTCATTTAGAAATACTGATAAAGTTTTACTGGTGGATACGGTATTTAAATCCCCCATATAGTCCACTGGTAAAGAAGTAAGCTTTCTTGACTCGGAACACCAGTAATCTAACTGTGAGTGCAGCGTTTCGATGCGTGCATATTTTTGCAAATGGTTAGCCCACTGCTGGAAGGAAGTTGTTTTGGCTGGTAGATTGATTGCTTGATTTTGCTGAAGTTGCTTTAAGGCTGTTTGCAAATCAGATAATAAAATTCGCCAGGAAACACCATCAACAGCCAAATGATGAATCATAATTAACAAACGGCTATTTTGATGAGAACCTAAATTAAATAGTGCCACCCGTAGTAGTGGACTATTTGATAAATCCAAACTTGCCTGTAATTCTGTCGCTTTGGCTTCAATTGCCGCTTTTTGCTGCTCGTGAGGTAGATCGGAAAAATCAAATTTGGTAAATGGTATCTCTTTGTCAACACCAGCATTAAACGATTGCCAACCATTAACTTGTGGTCGAAAATGTAACCGCAGTGCGTCATGGTGCGACAGTAAATATTGTATTACTTGCTGTAACAGTGTTGGGTCTATCCATTGCTGCAATTCCAGCAAAAATGATTGATTCCAATGGTGAGGTTCCGAGATATTTTGGGCAAAAAAGCTATGCTGAATCGGTGTTAAAGGTACAGAACCAATCACCAAACCTTGTTCTGATTCGGTTTTTGAGGTAGTAGTCTCAGCAACTACCGCTAGTTTAGCAATAGTTTGGTGTTCAAAAATTTGCTTGGGAGTCAGCCGTAAACCAACTTGATTAGCTTGAGCGATCGCTTGAATACTAATAATGGAATCTCCACCCAATTCAAAGAAATTATCGTGAATACTAACTTGCTCTAAACCGAGAAGTTTTGCCCAAATTTTTGCTAATGCAATTTCTGCATGGGTACGCGGTGCAACAAAAGTAGCTTGTAACTCTAGTTTAACCGCGTCTGGTGCTGGTAAGGCTTTTCTATCAATTTTGCCGTTAGCTGTTAGCGGTAAAGCCTTCAAGGGTATAAATTGTGAAGGCAGCATATATTCAGGCAGTTTTTGCTTGAGGAAATCGCGCAGTTCAAGAGATTGTAAATTAGCAATTTGTTCTTTAGGAACTATATAAGCTACAAGCTGCTTTTTGCCTGGATGCTCCTCTCTGACCGCTACAACTACCTCTCGCACTTGTGGATGTTGGCGAAGTATAGCTTCAATTTCCCCTAGTTCAATGCGAAAACCATGCAATTTTACTTGGTCATCGATTCGACCTAGAAACTCTAAATTACTATCCGGAAGATAACGTCCTAAATCCCCGGTTTTGTAAAGTCTTGCACCTGAAACAGTAATAAATGGATTACGAATAAATCTTTCAGTAGTTAATTCGGGTCGATTGATATACCCTCTAGCTACACTGTCACCACCGATGTAGATTTCTCCTGGTAAGCCCAAGGGTACAGGTTGATAATAATTATCGAGTAAATAAATTTGTGTATTGCCTAAAGGACGACCCAAAGGAACTGTATTTGATAGCGCAGTAGATGCTTTATCTACAGGATAAGTAAGTACGCCGACAGTAGTTTCTGTTGGCCCGTAGTGGTTAAAAATTTTGCACGGTGCTAGTTCGCTTACCCGTCTAATCAACTCCCAAGTTGCAGCTTCACCACCAAGAATGAGGCGCTGACGAGGTAGAATTTTTTCGGGGTTAGAGCCTGTTAATAAAGCAGACAAGTGTGAGGGAACAATTTTCAGACAGTCCAACGAATAGCGATGGTTATAATCAGCAAATGCCACAGGGTCGGTAGCACATTCTTCGGAAATAATGTGTAAGCACCCACCTGTACATAATGCTGAAAAAATAGCTGTATTCCCCAAATCAGCAGCGAGAGTCGAAACGGTGGCGAAACTAGCAGCATCAGGTAAATCTAATTTTTCTAAAATACCATTAACGTAGTTAAGTAGTTGTCGGTGTTCAACAGCAACACCCTTGGGTTTACCTGTAGAACCAGAAGTGTAGATTACATATGCTAAGTTTTCTGAAGTTACGGGACTGGGAATATTGCTTTGGGGGAGTCGATTATCCAGATTATCAATACAAATTATCTGTACCTTGTTTTCATCTGGCTGTATTTTGTTTACAAGATGCTTTTGAGTTAACAACAATGATACTTGAGCATCTTCCAATCTAAAAGCTAATGCTTCTTCGGGTAAAGATGGTTCTAAAGGTAAGTAAGCTGCACCTGCTTTGAGAATACCAAGGATACCAATTGCCACATCCAACGAACGTTCCACACAAAGGGCAATAACGGTTTCCGGTTTAACTCCTTTGGATAATAAATGAGCGGCTAATTTATTTGCTTTGGTATTCAACTCTTGATAAGTTAACTGTTGAGCTTCAAAAACAATTGCAATATTAGCTGGTGTTCTATTTACCTGTGCTTCAATCCAGTGGTGAATACATTGGTACGGGGCAGGAGTAGTTTTAGTATTGTTATCAACTAATAGTTGTTGGCGTTCCTGTGGTGAAAGGATTTCTAGTTGAGCGATCGCAATTTTGGAATTATTAATGACGCTAGTTAACAAAGTTTGAAACTGTGCCACCAAGCGATCGATATTTTCTTGATTGAACAAGTTGGAATCGTAATATAATTCTGCTGCTATTGAATCACCTCGATCCCAGCAAAAAACTTTTACTTTGAAACGTTCAATGCAGCTATAAATTTTTTGGATAGAGAAAGATACTTCACCAGCAGAATATTTACCAGGCTGAGATACAAACTCAAAAGCAAAAGGTAAAAATGGTAACTCCTGGCTATTCTTATCTTCGATGAAAAAGTCTTCCGAGTTAAAAAAGTCCTGCCATTGATAAAGCTCGTTAATTTGTTTATCTAACTGCCTCAGTACATCAGAAAATATATAATTATCTTGCAATTCAATAGATACAGGTAAGTATTTAGCTAATAATCCAACTGCTGGCTGCAATTCTTCGTAATTTCTCCCATCGCAACACAAAGCTAAAACCACTTCAGATTTGTTAGCCAAACGCCACAGGAGAATTTGCCAGCAAGCCATGAAAACTGTTGAAATATCAACAGTGTATTTTTGTGCTATGGCTGCAATATTAGTTGTGATAACAGAATCAAAGCTGATGCTGATAACTTTGGGTTCAAATATTGCTCTTCTGTTAACCTTTTGTTCGTTTGGTAACTTACCTATAAGTAAATTAGATATTTTTTGATTACACCAATAATCTTTTGCTGTTTCCGCTTCTTCTCCAATTAATATCTCATTTTGCCAAGTAGCAATATCTGCATATTGTAAAGGCATATCTTTTAACTCATGTTCCTGTAAATAAGTGACACTAATATCACGCAAAAGATGATGCATGGATATCCTATCTGCACAAATAGCTGATATTGCTATTAGTAAAAGGTATTGATTATTAGATTTTTTAATTACATCAATCTGGCTAGTAAAACCTTTTTTTAAATCAAAATATAATTTATTCTGCTCTTGAAATAATGCCTCAATATTTATTTGTTGCCTTTCTGTATCTAAATTGTGCCAATCAGAATAGTTAAACTTTATAGATACTTCCTCTTCAATGGCTTGTAAAGGAACTGCCATTTCCGCCAATGTAGGAAAGCTAGTACGTAAAATTTCATATTTAGCCCAAACATTATGTATGGCTTTTTCTAAAATTGAATGTTCAATATTTCCCTCTAGCAAAACTGCACACTGAACCCGATATGGGTGATGGTTGGTTTCTTGCTGTAATAACCATAAGCGTTTTTGCTGAGGTGAAATTGGAAAGCCTTCTATTGATAGAGGTTGCATAGTTTTTCTAGATTTACTGAAATATCCTTAATTTATTTACTTGTATAGGGTTCTGCCATACCCACCAAAACTTTTCTCGCGCCTGTGAATGGCTTGCGTCCATGAGCAACCAACATATTATCTAGCAGTAAAATATCTCCTGCTTGCCAAGAAAATGTCACTATTTCTTGCTCATATATTGCTTGAATTTCTGCTAACACAGATGTTTCAATTTCTGAACCATCTCCATAATAAGCGTTGCGTGGTAATTCCTCAGCATTTAGTATAGCAAGTAAAGATTGGTATACTTCAGCTTTTAAGCTTGATATATGAAATAAATGTGCTTGATTAAACCAGATTAAATCACCAGTTTGAGGATGGGTAGCAACAGCTTGACAAACTTGGCGGGTTCTAAGTTTATTACCGTCTAGCCATGCAAAATCGATATCGGCAGATTGACAATAAGCTTCGACTTCGGCTTTATTGTTAGTTTGAAATACAGTTTCCCAAGGTAAATCAATCCCTTGTCCGTAATTCCGGACATACATAATCTTTTTCTGAATAAATCGCTCTTTGATTTTTGGATCTATTCGTTGAAATACTTTACGGCTATCAGCAATTGGTGTTTCTCCACCTTGCTCTGCTGCCTTTACACAAAAGAAAGCAATTTTCATTGGCCAATTCAGAGAATAGGCCATTTCATGATGTAAAGGAATTGATCGATCGGGCGGATATTCTGTTGATGTGTATATCTTACCATTAACTTGAGTACGCGGAGTTGAACGATAAGAATATTCGATTAATTCTCCTGCTACAGCCTGCATAAAATTTGCAAATTCGCTATGGGTATTAATTTGAAAATTGCGAAAAAGTAGACCTCCATATTGAATTAATTGTCTCTCTATCCAGTCACGGTTACTGCTTGCCCAATTGACTAAATTAACGTCATTTACAGCAGGCTCAATGACTAAAGGTAGCTGTTGATTAGGTTCCAACAAATTGGTTGTAACCAAGTTTTCCGAAGAGACTGTAATTGATTTTCTTTTGAATGTTTTTAGATTCATTTCTCTACGTCTAATTATGATTCAAGTTTGCCAGTAATTGCCTTGCGTCCAATTTTTCCTAACTTCTGAATCCGGGCTTGTTGTAATTCTTGATTTTGGCGGATTTGCTGTTGTTTTTCTGTTTCGTGCAATTGTTTTACTAGCTGGTCAAGTGGAATATCAGTTTGTTCCACAATGGTTGTTAGTAGTGTTTCTAAAACAACTGCCATGCGTGCGATCGTAGTAGCATGAAATAAATCGGTTTTATACTCAAAAAAGCCTTGCAGCCCCTCTGGTGTTTCTGTTAATTGCAGCTTTAAATCATGACGAACTGTACCACTTTCACTTTCTAAAATGCTCAGATTTAGCCCCGCCAATTCCAGATTTGATTTTGGAGCGTTTTGGAGGACAAACCATACTTGAAATAGCGGTGAGTGATTTAAAGTGCGTTCTGGCTGAAGTTCTGCTACTAACTTCTCGAAAGGTAAATCTTGGTGTGCGTATGCTCCTAAAGCTGTTTCTCGTACCCGTTGTAATAACTCTTTAAAGCTGGGGTTATAAGAGAGATTAGTACGTAATACTAGAGTGTTGACAAAAAAGCCAATTAACCCTTCTAATTCACTGCGATTACGGTTAGCAATAGGGGAACCTACAAGGATATCTTCTTGCTTTGTATAGTGGTAAAGCAAGGTCTTGAAAGCTGCCAGCAGAGTCATAAATAAAGTGACACCCTCTTGCTGGCTAAGAGACTTAAGATTATTAGATAGTGTAGAAGGAAGGGTGAACGAGTGTTTTTTCCCTAAAGAAGTTTGTAGTTGAGTGCGGGGTTTATCTGTTGGTAATTCTAGAATTGTTTTAGCATTTTCTAACTGTTGCTTCCAGTAGATTAATTGAGTATCAAGTCTTTCTCCCTGTAACCATTGCTGTTGCCAAACTGCATAATCAGCATATTGAATTGGTAATGATAGCAGAGAAGGTTTCCCAGTTGAAAAGGCTTCATAAAATACTGAAATCTCACGCATCAACACTCCTGCTGACCAAGCATCAGAGATGATATGGTGCATTGTCACTAACAAAATGTGTTCTTCTTGAGTGAGACGCAAAAGCACTAACCGCAGCAACGGTGCTTGTGTCAAATTAAATGGCTGCTGGGCATTTTCTGCCTCTAGCCTTTGCACTTCTTGTTCTTTTTCAATTACTGGTAAATCCTGTAAATCTACGATTGGTAGAGGTATTCTCAATTTGGAAATAATCTTCTGAATTGGTCGCCCTTCAACAACTGCAAAGCACGTCCGTAAAACTTCATGTCGTTTTACAATTTCGTTAATACTTTCTTCTAGCGCCGCAACGTCTAGTTTACCTTGCAGTCGCACCAAGTCAGAGCCATTGTATGCTGTTGAGTCAGGGTCTAATTGATGGAGGAACCACAATCTTTGTTGAGAAAAAGACAGTGGTAATTCTTGATTTCGGTCAACAGGGGCTAGAGAAGGGACTAAATTTAATTCAGGTTTAGCCTTCATTGCCATCTCTATATGTTTGGCAAGTCCAGCTACTGTTGGTGACGCGAATAAATAACGTAGCGGTATTTCTAACCCAAAAGCTTCTCGTACTTGGGAAATTACCTGAGTAGCTAATAAAGAATGTCCACCTAATTCAAAAAAGTTATCGTGAATGCCTACTTGCTCTATTCCCAGGATTTTTACCCAAATTCCTGCCAATATTTCCTCAGTTGGGTTACGTGGAGCAACAAAGGTTTGTTCTAATTCAGGACGGGTTTGCTCTGGTGCGGGTAATGCCCTACGGTCTACTTTGCCATTAGGTGTTAACGGTAAACTATCTAGCAGCACAAATGCAGCAGGAATCATGTATTCTGGTAAGTTTTGCTGTAGATAATTTCGCAGTTCATTAATAGAATGTGCAGCGTTTTGATGAAAGACGATATAAGCCACAAGAGACTGATTTTTCTGCACAAGAACAATAGCTTCCCGCACAGCCGGATGTTGACACAATATTGCTTCAATTTCGCCTAATTCAATCCGAAAACCTCGGATTTTAACTTGGCGATCTATTCTTCCTAAATATTCAATATTGCCATCTGGTAAATATCGAGCTAAGTCTCCAGTTTTGTAAAGGCGATCGCCTACTCGATCGCTAAAAGGATGGGGAATGAATTTTGCTGATGTTAACTCTGGTCGATTTAAATATCCTCTAGCTACTCCAACCCCACCAATATGTAGTTCTCCAGGAACACCAATAGGTACTAGTTGAAGATGGGCATCTAACAAATAAATTTGGGTGTTGGCAATGGGAAAACCAATTGGAATTGTTCCTGTTTAAGAAGTTTGAGTATTTACTTCATAGATACAACATCCAACTACGGTTTCTGTTGGCCCGTACTCATTAATCAATCTGGTGTGAGGTGCATAATTACGCCAGAAAGAAACTTGATTTGCCAATAAAGCTTCGCCACCGATTACTAAGGCTCTTGTTTGACCATCTAGCTGTTCAGTAGGTAGTAATTGACTGAGAATATCTAAATGAGCAGGGGTAATCTTAACAAGACTGAAATCATTTTGAGAACACAATGCAGTTTTGAGGGCATCAATCTCATCTTTCTCTGGTAGGAGTAATACTTTTTCTCCTACTAATAAGGGGGAGAATAAGCTGGTGATT
>QQTW01003636.1_pt1 | contig 11424 bp, 11 predicted proteins | sample 1904831 | NCBI WGS metagenome assembly QQTW01 (sample SAMN09435610, study PRJNA476489) | Subsurface metagenome, whole genome shotgun sequencing project.
AGCGCGAAGGACTCGAGCGTCAGCTACGTCAGTGCTTTTGCCGTCCTGTGATGGGGATGAGGGACGACAGCACAGAGCGGGGAAGCTCTATTTTGGCATAATTATCAACACGGTCGAAGAGGGTCGGTATCGAGTTTACTCAACTGCTCCGAGCGAGGGCGTCGCGGACTGAGCTACCACAGGTATTGATCGAAAGGTTACCTCGGGTCAGGTCAGGTCAGATGAAGCCCCCCGAAAATAGCTGCGATGTGGCCCATCAATCACCTCGCTACTTCTTCGACACACCTACCGTCAAAGGGAAGGGGGCAGGAACGAGAAACCTCGATGATTATCCCTGGCTGGCTGGCTGGCTGGCTGGCTGGCTAACTGGCTCTCCAACCACGCACGCTACAGTACAGTATAGCTTACTACGTACCTACTACCTACTACCTACTCTCCAGTATATAGAGTAGTAGTACTGGACAATGAGTTACCTTACCCTGTCCTACCCTACCCTACCATCCCATCCCATAGCCATAGCCATAGCTGATATACAGACCACATACATACATACATACAGGCAAAGACATCCAGCTAGCTCAACCCCCCTAGCATAATATAATCAGTACTAGTATGGAAACAAAGTGCTAAACTATTCATGTACATGCGTTGGCGTCCTCGTTCTCGAAGGACGTGTTAATTTGAGGTTGATAGAAACCTGTAGAGCTCGAGCTCCTTTAGCAGTAACAGTAGCAGCACCAGCACCACTTCTAGTGTGTCACCCAGTAACGACGGTGATAAGAGACGTTTCCTACAACTGGTGCCGGAAAATGATGAGTAGGCCTTGTGGTTTGAGAGCTCCATTCGTCAACGAATTAGCAATGACGTCCAGGAGTATTAGCTATCCGTGCCAAATTTTGGGTGCTCTGGCGAGGTTGGTGTCGTGGATCTTGTTGGCGTACTGTGAATTAGGAGAAGATTCTGCCCCACGGGCATTTTCTAGAAGAACTGTATAGCCAACTGCAACTCATACTTCACAACTTAATTGAAATCTTCTTCATGTGTAACGTCGTGGCGATGGTTGCTAGGGCGAGAGTATAGAGGAGCAGTGTGACCATCGCTTTTGCACGGCTGGCTTGGAGTGTGTCGGTAGATAGATTGACGAGGCCAGTCAGCAGGTTCGCTAGCAAAAATATTGCTAGCCCATTGGCATTAAAGGCCCCCAGAACCCGGCTCGTGGCATGCCTGCATCTGCGTGTTTCAGTATCTATCTCGGCAGCCGAGTAGAGTCCCGGAAACATCAGGGTTTCTATCGCGCAAAAAAGTGCCAGCTGGGCGCAATTGAAGGCAGAGACCCAAAACATGTATGGGAGATTTGCCAGTCGCCGCGAAACCTGAAGCCCAAAAGTCTGGTAGGACGTGGCCAGAAATAGCAGCACACTGAACCAAGCGGACCAAAGCAACAGCCGCGTCAATATTTGATGCCTCGGGCTCAGGCCTGATACAAATGTGATTGTCGCAGGATTCTTGCGTGGCAGAATGTCAAAACCAATGGCTTGTCCAACCAAGAAGATACCAAAGTACCCTACGAATGAGAATACCCCTTCACGGTTCTGACTTAAGAGATTGTCCCGGGGTGCAGTCAAGACATATGCTTTGAGCGATGTTGCATCAAGAACAACTTGGTAGACAAGTGTCACGAAGAGGGCTATGAAGTGAACTGAGGATATCGATTGAGGCAAGGTCTGGATAATGGCTGCGAAAGGCGGTAGCAAAGCCAGCGTGAAGAAGAAATTCCAGTGCACGCCATATTCCGAGACATGCTCGGCGTAGTCCAAACCCTTGACACTGTAGAGCCGGACAAGTCCTAGCAACAGCAGAGGTACCGAGTGTCGTGCCGCCGCTATCAGAGATGCTCCTATGGATGTAGACTTACCAGCTGCTCGGGCCCTTAGAACCGGGCGGGCGGAGGCTAAACCTGCAGCAAAAACAAAGGAGCCGACTCCCATGTCCATCAACGAGGTTCCCCAAGTTTCGACCTTAGCGAACCGTCTTGGGAACACTCTGAAATCAACGGCCAGTATAGCAACGCATGTAACAACCATCATGGAACCTCTGTAATGTGTGATGAATGGTCGTTCCGGCAGAGGTCCCAAGTTGTTCTGCCCTCGTTTGCTATCGGGCATCCCATTCGCAACGACGGGGTGGGATGGTTTCTTTGGGCGTGTACGAGACCAGGTGGTGGGAAGGAAGTACAGGGCGATCGCCGGCAGGACCAACAGGGTGTTGAGTGCGGTGGGCGCTGAGGAGTAAATGGTGGTTGCAGCGAGGATAGCTCCGGCATTTAAAAGGAAGTCTGTGGTGAAAGCCAGAGGACCGTATTCCACGAAAAAGTCCCGACGTGACTGAAGGGCTGACCAGAGCAACACAGCTGCCTAAACCACGTTTGATAAGCTTGACAAAGCAGTTCGTTTCCAGTAGACTTACTGGGGCAACAGCTGTCACGTAGTTAACCTCCCAGATACCACCACCAGAAAGATTAGAGACAAAGTCTTGCTTCAATGATTTGTAACTCTGCGCCATGACTGTGGCGTCGGACCCCGGCGTCAAGAGAGCTCCTTGGAATCAAAGCAACAAGGAGAAAAAATACAGATTCAGGCACAACGACTTGCTGGCGGAAATTGCGGAAAGGCGTCCATTCGGTGAACGGTTTTTACAGTTGACGTCACTGCCTTGCTCACGGATTCAACGTCAACTCATAGACATAAAGACACTACCGTCAATATAGACAGCTTCCTTTGGAACCGTGCAACCTAGCCTGCCATTTTCCTGACTTACAATTGATGTCATGACCGACAAAGCCACCTTGGAAGGAGCATGCTCCTGCGGGAGGAACGAGTATATCATTATTGCCCCTACATCCCTCAGCGAAACAATATCTGTCATCTTCGATGAGCGGGCTGAGCATGGTCAGTCTGCCTTAACAAGACCCTTTGCTTCCTGCTTACATCAGCCGTCTGTCCAGCGCGCTCTCTTTCGCTCCGCGTTCCACTGTCCTACATTCGAAGTACAACCTATGCGCTCTACCCAGGCGAAACCCATGCGGAAATCCGCCGAGTCTTTACTCCGCCGCACGCACGTCATACAAAGCGCCACTTTTGTGGATTTTGCGGTGATCCATTGACACTTTGGAGCGAACAGCACCGAAGCGATGCAGATTGGGTCCATGTGAATTTGGGCAGTCTGCGCAGCGGTAGCATTGAGAAATTAGCAGATGAAGGTCTTCTACCCGGTTCTGATACATCGTTGGAAGCTACAACCACCCAAAGAAGTGGGAACCTGATGGAGAAGACTAGTTTAGCAGAAACACGAGAAATTCAGGGCGCCCCGTGGTTCGAGGATATCATTGAAGGGAGCGAACTCGGTCGAATGAAGCGCCAGAGGGGCGGGCATTCCAGCGCAGATGGCAGGAGTAAGGTTAGTTGGGAGGTTGTTGAGTTCACAAGCGATCCCAGTGACGGTGGAAGCAACAACGGCAAAAGGAAATTGAGCCAGATTGGGAAGGAAAACGATATACCGATGAGGGGATAGTCATCATGGTAAGACGGGTACATGAACAGCTTGGGCCGGCTATCCGGTCCAAGTCTACTCTGGAAAATTTCTTACGACCGTTCATGAACCAAGGGGAATAATCGAGTGAGCATGCTTTCCTTCATGCATAAGCATACTTGAAGTTAATTTCTCCATCTTCTGTTATGGGTACTATCACGCTCTGACCATCGAAACAAGACCCTCCTGGTGCAGTTCCTAACGATGTACAGCAATCGAGCCACGGCTTCTATCTGCCCTTGTGGGTTGCTATTTCCAACTTGTTTCTATGTCTGGTTGCAAGAACAAGTTATTCCTCCAAGTGACTCGGTCTTGTAAGCAGAAAGGGAGCAGAAGGCGAAGCGAGTCCCGATGGAACGATCAAACTCCAGCAAGGGTGAAAAGTGTTGAGTGCCAAATTCACCACAATGTGCCCGGTGTTGGTTCGCCGCCTTGGTGGCCCCTCCCAAATATTTACTTTACCTTCTTCTCTCCCTCTCGCTCCCCCGTATCTTCTACACCTCGCCGTTTTGGAAGCATAAGGAATATGCTGTGAGCATCATTACACACTATTGGCTGTTGCTGCGCTTCCTTCTTGCCTATCAACTTACTTGCAGCTTCCATCTTGCTTCTGAAGATACATGTATCAAACTTGTAGATACTGATAACATCCTTTCAATATGGGTACCTTGGCGGATATCACATCAAAAGCCAGCAACAAGAACCTACGGAGCGTTGATTCCCCAATCCAGACAACCAAGAACGCACCTTCCCAATCCGACAATCATGGCAAAGGCAATTTCATGTCACCTACTCTGGCATCATCGAAGAAAGCTAATGCGTCAACCACGTCCACACACGAAACGCGCACCTCCACGCCGACATCTATAAAGCTTGGGAAGGCATCAACTGCCAAATGGATGACATCTGCTGCCAGACGCGTTGGTCTTCGTCGTGTTGGTGGTGATGGCACTCCTCGTTCGAAAAAGGAAGGATTGAAGCGGTCCGGCAATGCTGTCATCTTCCCTGACAAGGTATGTGTTTTCACTCTGCATATTTAAACCAGTCGGGCAGATCAATGAAGTCTTGCTATTCATTACCAGAAGTTTCTCTCTACAAAGCCCGCGCTGACGACAATTGTAGCTCTCCAACTCAATACACCTTACAATGCCCGAATCCCCTCGCCCAAAGCTGGCACCTGCCTCTTCACTTTCTGACAAGCCTTTACCAACCCCCCCTGTCGCCCAGGTCATGAACAGCAAACTGGGGGAACCTCGCTCACTGATCGATGCGAGCGAGAAGCCATTGCAACGCACATCCCCCAAATCCCCACAGAAGCAAGAAGAATGGCCTGTCCTCTTTCCGGAAAAGCCCACGACGCCTGATGCAATTCGTGAGATACTTCACCAGACCACCCCAGAGCCCGCCCGCTCGGTATCGACCGCTCAAGAGAGATACCCTCGTCTAAGCGGGTCCCAATCCGCAAACTCCAACCTTGGCCAAGAGCCTTTGGCTAGGCTGTCTTCCAGCGTCCAGATTCAGCGCAAACATCGCGATCACAGTGCGCCTAATTCTAGCCTGGATGAAATCGAGAAGAATACTGCGAATCCTACCTCACGAACAACAACGAAACACTCAGACTCGTTTCTGCGTGAAATGAAGAATGCACATCGTCTGTCTGCGGGAGCGGCTGCTGTCGAAAAGTCCTCAGCTGAAGCAAAGTTGATCCAAGAACCAAGGCAAACAAGGACCAGTTCTCTTAGAGCTCGGATATCTGCAGGTCAAGTAATCAAGGACAGCCCAAACAAGGTCTTGGGATTCACCGATTTCACGGCCGAGAAAGCACCTTCGGCGAAGCCAAGCAAGGAGGACCTAAATTCCCCGACAGGCTTCCGTCCGCGGCCATCAACTTCCTTTGGCAGTAAAGTCTTCACCAAAAAGCCATCGAAAGAGTTCCTGGGCGGCACTCGTGCACCAGCGCAATTCGTGGCCGGCAGCCGTCGTCCAACTGCTCGCCGTCCCAGCAGCCGCAACAGTCTGCGAAGCGAATCTCGTGCTTCGAGCCCTACCTTCTTGGAGCCGTCGCGACCAGCACCACCTGTCCCAGTTGCGAAGATCGATGGGTCATTCCGTAGATCTTCTATTCCCGTCTTACGTAACAGTGTATCAACCACTGTGGATCAAGCTGAATTCCAAAAGTCAACCGCCGACCCTTCTACGTCCGGACAGGTGCCAGAAGCAGCAATAAACAGTGCCCATGATTTTGAGCTCTTTGAAGACAAAGCAAACCCACCAATTAGGGAGGACGAAAGCGGTGTTATCAAAGCCATGACGGATACCGATAAGGCAATAATCTTGGAAGCCATCGAGGAATCACCCAGATCTACATTTCGGTCAAAGCGACTCTCCTCCAATTCACCCACGTTTGGGCCTATGCTCAAAATATCTTCGTCTGCCGATCGACTTATCATGGGGACAACAGAGACGAACAAGGAAAACCGACCTTTGGTACGGAAGAGAAGCAAGGATCTGTTCCGTGCTGCCGTTACGAATGAACACAGAAACATTGCCAAGAACAAGACTACCAACAACGAACCAAAGAAAAGCACAAGTCGCCCACTCTCGAGCCAAGGGATTGTGCACAATCGACAGCGCAAAGAGACTGTTGTAAGTGTACCAAGGACAGAGAAGGTCAGGAGTGTTGATCTAGGGAGCTTCTCGGCAGTGCAAGAATCAAAAGCCGAGCCTAATACACAGAAGCTGGAAGACAGCAGCAAGAGCACAAATTCGTCCGGCACGGATGATCCATTTTTTGACGCTGTTGAACAACGAAAGAGCCAATCTGATGTGGTCGAGGATCCGAAGAAAAAGGCAAGCGAGATCTCCCACGTTCCCGAGCCCGGGCCTATTATTTCACCAGTCAAGGACAGCGCTACCCCTCTGAGTGATGCTGTACCAGTGTTCGCTGATTTTCTCCCCGAGACACTTAAGCAGCACGTCCACAAATCTGATAGGTTATCAGAGATTACTCGCGCCGACGAGGTTAAAGAACGGAGAGGCGGACATACTGCGATTCTGCTCGATACAGCTATAGAGCGAACAACAAATCCTAGTGAACCATCAACGCCTGACCAGAGAGCCGGAGCCGGTGAAGAGACTCCTTCAAGCACCTTCCCACCAAGGAACTCATCGCGTATGCAGCATCCAGATTACACGACCAATGGTTCGGCCAAGAGCTCTCCCATATCCTCACTAGGTCAAGCTGCCACGCGCTTACAGAACGAGATCTCTGTTACTGACTTTGCGAATCCCAAAACCTTGAATGCTAACAGCTCCTTTCGTCCAGTTGATGGTGGAGCAGCTGCCCACCATGGGCTGTCAGTCAAGGCAGATACCACACACGCGAGCGGGACGGACACTCAAACATTGCAAGGCGTGGATTCTTCTCAGTCCACCCTTGAAAATGCGAAATCTGAGCGCAATTCTACGATTCGCATTTCTCACAAGTCCCAGTCCTCTGTCTCAAAGGGCTTGATGTCAAATTTCCGCGGACTCTTCCACAAACGCCCATCGGATGCCTCTGAGGCCCCCAACGTGCGTTCCTCCAAGAAGAGCAGCAAGGGACCTACTGTAAGCTCTCACGGAAGCCCCTATCCATCGATGGCGAATATCCATCCAGTTTATCGCCCAACCCAAGCCTCTATCAATCGCACCAATGCTACGAGCCAGCGAACAAGTGGCAACAGCCTTCTTTCGACCGCTCCAGGCACCCCAGCTTTCAATTCGCCGTTGCCAACAGAGATCTCTACCACCACTTCACTAGCGATGCAGATCCTGGATTCGGCCCGCAGGGAGAGTTCCAGCCCGAAGAAAAAGCGATTGCTGTCGTTGGGCAAGATCATGGTAGACAGCATTACTCAAGCTCGGGACGCAGAGAAGGCAATGGAAGAATCCAAGCAGGCTGCTAGAAAGGCGGAAGTTGCTTACGCTCTCTGCAAGAGGAGTGTTGGCGATGTTGCTAATATGGTCAAAGAATGGAGGGGTGGATTTGATCAATTCTGACCTGGGTTGATCCCAGGAATTGCTGGAGCTGGTCTTTAAGTGGAGACTCTGCGCTGCTAACAGCACGAGCTGGATGACGGTGATAAAACTCCCTTCGAGCGAGAATGGAGGACTCTCCGCGGTGTGCATCACCAGCGGATGCTGTAGCTGACATGTTGGGTCGGCTGTTGGAAGGATTTGTCTGCGATGAGTCGAGCAAGGATTTTTGATGTACAGACCTTGTGTACCAGGCACACATTCAACGGCTACGATAACTTTCACTTCGAAAAAGAGGATTTCAGATAAGCTTTGTGATGTGTTTGTGACTTTGAGAGGTCTTCTTTAGGTTTACATTAGTAGTCATAATTGATAGGATCTGAGAATGCAATGGTTTTTGAAATTGTTCCCAAAAAGATCTGTAGATCCATGCCATAGATCAAGGACGACACACAAAGATAGTCTCTTACCTCTATGATTGATCTCGGTGTCAAACTACGGAAAGGGGCTAAAAGGGGCTACCCATTCAGGGGGTGAGCTTAGGGTTTTCACCCTCGCAAACCCTCACCTCTGATATCGCTCCCATCTCCAACCTCACCTCATGTCTATAGACATCGATTGGCATGGCCTCACCACCGGCCCCGAAGGCCTTGCTCTCGCCGAATCTATCCGCGACTTCATCCATGAGAAGTTCCAATCTGTTCAACTCCCGCGCTTCATTCGGTCTGTCGAGGTCCATTCATTCGAGTTCGGGGATGAGGCTCCGGTGGTGGAGTTGAAAGATATCGGGGATCCGTTAGAGGAGTTTTATGATGCCGAGGATGAGGAGGGAAGTGAGGACGATGATGATAGGGAGGAAGGAGAAGGGACACAGGAGGATGAGCTGAGAGGAGAGGATAGGGACTTGAGAACAGAGTCATACCCAGCTACAAGCCAATATCAGAGACACGACAACTTCACACAACCACAACCCGCTCCGCCTCTGATCCGCCCGGTCCCAATTGATTCCCGCTTCCGCCCCGATCTCTCTAGATCAAGCACCCCAGGTATCCCAGGCGGAACATCCAATCTCTCTTATTTCCACCTCCCGCTTTCTGCAGGCCTCTCCGGTACAACAACGCCCCTTGCTGCTGTCGCTAGCGGGAATAATGCAGGATGGTCGGATATGAATATCGCTTCGTTGCATGGCCATCCGCCGTTCGCCCATATCCGGCAACATTCCCCTGTCCGCCAAACACCGCTTCAAGCGCATGGGGATGAAGATCCTTTAACCCGCCCTTCCACTTCAGCCTCATATCCTCACAATAACAATAACGAGAATTCAAACCCCCATAACCCTATCATCAACCCCCCCACCAACAACAACGCTCCCGCCAATCTCCTACCCCTCCCTACCCCTTCTTCTACCACCCCACTATCAGCCAACAAAATCCCAAAGGGAGAAAAACAAAAACATCCCCCCTCCCCCACAGACCTCCAAATCGCCCTGCACATCTCCTACTCCGGCCCCCTCCACCTCTCCATGACGGCCGAAATCCTCCTCGACTACCCCATGCCCAGCTTCGTCGGCATCCCCTTGAAACTCAACATCACGGGCTTGGCCTTCGATGGCCTGGCGCTAGTGGCGTATTTGCAGAATAATCGAATGTGTTTTTGTTTTTTGGAGGATGGTGAGGGTGCGGGGAATGGTATAGGAGAAGGAGGGGGATTAGGAGGGGGATTGTTGAGAGATATCAAAGTGGAAAGCGAGATTGGGAGACAGGAGGGTGGGAAACAGGTTTTGAGGAATGTGGGGAAGGTGGAGAAGTTTGTGTTGGAGCAGGTGAGGAGGATTTTTGAGGAGGAGTTTGTGTGGCCTTCTTTTTGGACGGTTTTGGTGTAGTGTCCATGCATGATGGTGTGCAGAGGGAGGGAAAGAGGGAGGGAGGGAGGGAGGAGGGAGAGGGAGATAGATGAACAGGGAGAAGGGGGGATGTTTAGATAAGGGGTTGGATTTGCTTGAAAAGTCTCTCTTATGATGGATTAAAGTAGATTCATGTAAACCAAGGGGATTGAATTTGCAGCTTTCATTCATTCTTGCTTCTATAGTTTATTCTTGCACCAAGTTCGATAACCCATCATGATCCAAATGGGCTATCTATCCATACCTCTCTCTCTCTCTCTCTCTCTCAGCTCTTTAGACTTTATTCAACAATCCCCCAGAACAACATTGTCTACAAGCTGGATGTCGTAGTCTTACTCGCCGTTTCTGAGCTCGCGTGTTATGTTTTCTGGCCGAGAACGTATGGCTAGTGATAAGGTGTCTAGCTGTATGTAGTGTTGGGTAGGGAGTGGGTAGTTGTTAGGCTGGGCTGAAAGATTTTGATGGACCTGCTTGGTAGCGTTTCGTTGATGATAATCACTTGCTCCTTTTCTTCTTCTTCTTTTCCTTCCTTCTCTTCTTTTCCTTCCTCCTCCTTTTCTTCGTCGTCCTCCTTCGCTCCTCCTCCGTGTCCTCTCCAATCGCTCCTGATCCAATGCTATTCATACCACTTGGCATCATACATTCAAGGTCTCCCAGCAACGGTATAGTCTACAAGCTGGAGTCTTGCACACCTCTTACGAGCCTCGTGGTCCGCTTCTGGCCTCGAACGCACGTATATCCTCTTCCCATTCCCTATCCAATCGAACCGCCTGCTCCGGCAACACGGTCTGCTTGAGCCAATACGGATCATCCATCCCCGACACGATAAAGGGCCTTTGGACGGAGAGGAAGAGATCTTGATTTAAGGATGTCATAAAAAAGTGCCAAGTAGCCCCACACTTTTTACACCTGTCCTTAGGACAACAAGAACAACACCAATACTTGTGCTCGCCGCCCAGCGGCCACGTTACCAGCCTCCCTAGTTGCATCGTCCTCGTTCTAGCGGCTGCCTTTGCGAGTTCCTTGAAGTGGTGGAATCCCGAGAGAGCGACGAGCTCGGGCTTGGACTTTGCGGACTGGTACACTTGCTTGTCGCTCATGCGGAGATGGGGACAGATATGTGCGTGACGGAGCTGCATCAGCTGCTTGAGTTGGAGGTACGGTATTTTTCTTGTCGTCTGGCCCTCCGATCCCAGTCGCAGTGCTCGTATGTGTTGCACTCCCATTGGCGTCATCCACACATTGTGGTACTTGTCGTTGCATGGTCTTGCGCTATTTCTTCTATCCTGGTTTTTACTCTTTTCCTCCGCCATTAGTGCTAGGTTTTTCTTTTTTTTTAATTAGTTGAGTTAAACCACTTTGGGCTACTACTTCATATTTTTCTATATAATATAAAAATTGCTCTATGGCTTGTTCATAATTAAGGCTGGGTGAACCAGTGAGTGCGGGTAGTATGGCGTGGTTATCGATGGATACATGCGGACATATCCACATCATAGCTGCAGCATTGTGGCAGCGGCGGAGATGGCGCTGGGTGTTTTGCATGTCCGGGGTGAATGAGGAGAGGGGTTGATGGGATTTGCAATAGCTGCACCATAGAGTTGGGGTATCGTTAGGCTCCACGAGCGAGAGGTAGAGCTGCCGTTCTCGTTCGAGAAGGAAGTTTGGTGCATCCGAGTCCGAAACAGGGAAGAGACTGCGGAAGGCCAGCCTCACGCTTAGTCCATGGCGCTTGAGGAGGAGTCGACGAATGCGCTGGCATGTTATCGATAACGCGAGCTGTGAGCTCAGAGGCAGATAGCTGGCTATATCGAGTAGAAGCTCGTTTGGCAGAGTGTAGAGCCCGCTTTCGAGATTTCTCGAGTTGTCTCTACAGCTATTACTGGGTTTCCCTTTCACCTGATATAACACTACAG
>QQTW01003637.1_pt1 | contig 11424 bp, 8 predicted proteins | sample 1904831 | NCBI WGS metagenome assembly QQTW01 (sample SAMN09435610, study PRJNA476489) | Subsurface metagenome, whole genome shotgun sequencing project.
ATGATAGCCGTCAGAGCAGCAGACGAATGTGGTTGACACGGGCAAAGAATTGGTAGAATGTAGATGGCAAAGCAGCAAGATATTCGTAAATAACTGCGTATTCGAACAGCGAATGTCGCCAGGAGCGAGGAGGGTTCGCAGAGAGTGGCACGGTCTAATGTTTTACGCGTACAAGCGTGTACGCTGCTGCTAGTGGATGCAGAACGTAGCCGGGGAAATGGCGACGAAGGATTTGTGGCACAAAGAAATTCGTCAATATGGTCGTTACTTCGTTAAGGCGTTCGAAAGGAGCGGAATCGTGTCTCTTGGATCATGGGCGAGGTGGTTGGCAGGTAGAAGACAGGAATGCGGACCAATTGATCGAGAGCTGCACGCAAATGGAATCCCTGGACTGCCGCCGGAGGACCTGTCGGGCCGCTGCGACACCTCGTGAAGATTGCCACCAACGATCAGCCTACGAACCTTCTGAAGATGCCACACCTCAAGCAAGACATGTCCCTCAGACCCCGTTGCTAAGCTCTAGTCGAAGGTCTATGTCGTGTTAGATTTCTAGGACCTATGTAATAGCTAGTCTCTCGAAACCTTGCCGATACGCTCCGAACCTAGCTCGGGACAATGATCCGATAATAGAGAAATAATGGGCTGCCTCAAGGCAATGCGGGTACCAGGTGCTTCTCTACAAGAGGGCCTCTTAGTGCATTCCTGACCGTTGCCGCCGTCTCGCAGACTTCGTAAAACACTCACTGGCGTTACTCAGGCACGTCTCTCTGGAGTACTTGGCATGCAGGTGAATGGAGCCGGAAGGACCATAGAGGCTCGGATGAAATTGGCAGAGGGCATTTTGACATCGCCAAAATCCCGCCACGAAGCCATCGCAATAACCCCTCTCCGTGCTTGTCGCGTTGCATGTACATTGAGCGGCTTTCTACTCCTTAGAATGTCTGGTGATCCACATCGGACGAGCTGAACACATCTTCAAGGTAGAGTAGAGTACGGTAGATCCTACCTAAGCAGAGCTATCATTGTATCATGAAGGGTGGAACGTTACGCCGCGCGTAAAGCAGAGTCTCGGTCGACTCGCCGACCTTCTTCACTCAGCTAGCTAAAGTGGAAGCTCGATCGAAGTTCGTAGAATCCGCGCTCCTAAGGTAAGTTACCTACCGTTGTCAGAACTGCCTCGCAGGTCCAGCTAGAGTATCAGATCATTCGGGCGAGCTAGAATTTAGACGGCAACATCCGGCGATGCTTCGGAGTTCCTTCGACGGTGGCGGTTGTTGACGAATCCACGTCCCGTCTGCTTGCCATTGTGGGCATGTAGATTTCTGTCACTGCTCTCGCGCATCTGATGCCACTACCAGCCTCGTCCAGGACAAAGACCTCTCCCGCGCTGCCACATCCTGGGTGTTCGCATTGAGAGCTGCCGACTTCACGAAGTACCAGAGGTTCCAACTGCCGGCAGTTGTGCACGCTAAAGGAATAGCGCCGTTGCCCGCAGCCTCGGCGAGAATTCGAAACGCCAGAACGCGCAAGATGACGGGAGTGGGATGCGTGGATGCATGCCAGACACCTGGCGATTTGCAGTAGTAGTCACTCCCTCTGATTGGCGGTCTGGCCTTTGATAGTGAGTAAGCCGACCCAGAACGCCCTTGTCATCGTCATCAACGCACATGAATCGAAGGACCGCTGATGCTGCCGAGACCCCGCATGGCAAAACGGGCCAGTGCGGATATATTAATCTTACCCCCCGCCTGGCGGCTCCGTACCTTTGACAACCTATCAAAACACCAACCAGAATCTTGATTTACATCCGCAAACATGCCTGATTTCCAAGCACACGCGCCTGACGGCAGGAAGAACGGTGATCTCTTCAGGGAGTATAACGATGACCGCAACGCCACCTCCGAGGACACCCTCTACTGCACCAGCAACGGTGTCCCGTACCCGCACCCGTACGAGACGCAGCGGGTCGGCGAGAATGGCCCCCTCCTCCTCCAGGACTTCCACCTGGTCGACCTCCTCTCTCACTTCGACAGGGAGAGAATCCCCGAGCGTGTCGTTCACGCCAAGGGCAGCGGTGCCCACGGCTTCTATCAGACCACCGACCCGCTAGACGACCTCTGTCTAGCCGATCTGTTCCAAGCAGGCAAGAAGGTCCCAGTCACCATCCGATTCTCCACCGTCGGAGGTGAGTCTGGCAGTCATGACTGCGCGCGGGACCCGCGTGGTTTCGCCATCAAATTCCGGACGGAAGAGGGCAACTGGGACATGGTCGCCAACAACACCCCCGTCTTCTTCCTGAGGGACCCCGCCAAGTTCCCTCACTTCATCCACACCCAGAAGCGTGACCCGGCCACCCATCTCTCGGGCGCCGATGACTCGACCATGTTCTGGGACTACCTTTCCCAGAACCCGGAGTCCATTCATCAAGTCATGATCCTCATGGGTGACCGCGGCATCCCAGATGGCTACCGCTTTATGCACGGCTACGCCGGTCACACTATGAAGCTCGTCAACAAGCAGGGCGAATGGGTCTACGCGCAGTTCCACTTCAAGTCCAAGCAGGGCATCAAGTTCCTCACTCAGGAGGAGTCTGCCACAAAGTCCCCAGACCACTCCCAGAAGGACCTGTACTACGCCATCGAGAATGGCGACTTCCCCGGTTGGGACGTTTGCATCCAGACGATGAAGCCCAAGGAGGCCGAGGAGCTCTGGGAGAAGCAGAAGATCAACATCTTCGACCTGACCCACGTCTGGCCGCAGAAGCAGTTCCCGCTCCGCAAGGTTGGCGAGATCACCCTTAACGAGAACGCCAAGAACTACTTCGCCGAGATCGAGCAGATTACCTTCAACCCTGCCCATATGCCACCCGGCATTGAGCCCTCTGCCGATCCGGTGCTGCAGAGCCGCCTTTTCTCCTACCCCGACACCCACCGCCACCGTGTCGGCGTCAACTACCAGCAGCTCCCGGTCAACCAACCGCGCGTGCCGTACAGGATCGCCAACTTCCAGCGCGATGGCAGCATGGCCTTCTACAACCAGGGCTCACGCCCCAACTATCTCTCCTCCATCCAGCCCATCTCCTTCCGCAACCGCAGCGTCGATCTTGACAAGGTGCATGGCCACTTCTCCGGCAAGGCTATTGCCTTCCTGTCCGAGATCAGGCCCGAGGACTTCAACGCTCCCCGCACACTGTGGGAGAAGGTCTTCGATGACGGCGCCAAGGAGCGCTTCATCAGCAACGTCAGCGGCCACATGGCCAGGTGCAGGAAGGAGGAGATCCTCAAGCGCCAGATCGCCATCTTCCGTGAGGTCTCTGAGGATCTTGCGAGCCGCCTCGAGAAGGCGACGGGCATCAAGGGTTACGACGGCATCTCGGAGCTCCGGTTCAACGGCACCCACAACGGCATGGCCAAGGACAAGAGCTTGAGGAACGCCAACGGCATGGCCCAAAAGGTGGGCACTAGCATCACGGATAACAACGGTGCGCCCACCTATGGCACTCACGCGGAGTACAGCGACAGCGCCTCGAACGGCACCAATGGCCACACCAACGGTTCCAAATAAGAGTTAGATTCGGCGGAGGATGGGCGTTCGCAGTTCAAGCTATGTTAGAGCCAATGATCTCATTGAATTGAAGCGAATACTACAGACGTACTACCATCTTGTTTTTGAGTGAATTCCGTGACATGCCTACCTTATCTTGATTCTTTAATCATTCGACAAATTTGATATAGCTCTAACAATCACCCTAGAAATTATGTATAACTAACGTGAATATCACAACATTGCAACAGACGCGTGGTAGCAATCACGTGATTCTAAGATCAATAGCCTCCCCCTATCCTCGCGATGGCTGATTTCAAGTCTAGGCATCGAACGGCTTACGAATTGGTGATCTCGCAATAACAGCCACGCGAAAGTGTCCACTACTCTTGAAATCCTTGTGGTGTTCTTGATGGACGTGCTACCACATGGTTGCAAATCTACGTCGATTGCAACTTTGTGTCACACACGTTAACATCTACTTGTATCACGGTATAGGATCGCTAGGCAAGAAATGCAATACTTGAGTGAATCACGAAGACCGATAAGATGCCTCAGACAACTGCTGGCTACCTTAAAGATGGACGCCTCCAGACCCGTGACTTTTCCCTTGCATTCACCAGCCGGCCACAGGCTCTCTGCTGCCTTGGAGGCAATTGCTTGGCGGAGTAAGCGACGGGAACGGGAAGTCGTGACTTCAAGAACAAGCCGACAGCCTTTCAACTATTCTGCACAACAGCACCATTAACTGCCCAAAATCGGCCACGGTCTCCCCTTATCACCTTCCTTTGACCTCTCGTCGAAGTCGACAATGCTCTTTGCCCCGTATCTCGCCTTCTCGCTCGCGGCTTGGGGATGCCGGCCTTCGGCTCTCCCGCTGGCTGGCCCTCTGCGGGCGGTGACGCGCGGGAAAACGCTAAACCGCAAATGGACCGCCAAGAATCGATGGAAAAGTTCACGGCGGGCTCACCCCCGCGAATCCTGGCAGCCAAGCCCGCCACATACTTTAGAATCGTCCCTGGCCCTTCTCTGCGCGCTCCCACCTTAGGTTCCGCGAGGACTCGATTCTACCCACCTGGTCCCACACAGCTCGACGCCGAACCTCCACGAGAACCGACTGCGGTGCGCTTGCCAGCCTGCGACAATGACCTTTACCCGCAAGAAATCTACCTAGATCTTTGTACTCGGCGCACCTTGGTCCCTTGAAGCTGACCGCAACTTTGGCGTGGAGAGTCTCAAAGAATCAGCCACCGCTCCTCTCCTTCGTCCACCACGAGCAAATCCGCGAAACCGACCTTCTTCTGGCTTCGGAGAGTTAGCCTGACCGTCTAGTACGCAGCGAACACACCTGAGCACTCCAATCGCACAATGTCGCCGCGGCGCTCCTCGCGGGCCCGCACCACCCAGCCTCCACCCGGTGCTCCAGCTCATAGCAGTTCCTCCTCATCCGTGTCTTCAGCTCGCGACCGAAACGCCAGAACAGCTATGAAGCAGCAATCACCGCAGATCGCGGCAACACCGCAGTCGCAGCTGTCGTCCGAAGACGGCGACGACACCGCCCACGCCCCACCGGCCCCACCTCGTCGCTCCGCCCGCGGCCAAGATACCAACGAGCATGAAGCAGCGAAACCCGACGACGAGCTCGACGACGACGACGAGACGGTTGACGAAGAGGAGATAACGAGATGTGTCTGTGGCCACCAGGACTACCCGGGCCCGCCTTCGGACCCGAAAACTCCGCCGTTAGGTGGACCCGATCCTCAGAGTGACGAGGCGGGCGGCCTGTTCATACAATGCGATGTCTGCAAGGTCTGGCAGCATGGCGGGTGCGTGGGCATCATGGAGGAGAAGGATAGCCCGGAAGAGTACTTCTGTGAGGAGTGTAGGAAGGAGCTGCATAAGCTTATGACTGATCCCAAGGGGTGAGTGCGACACTTTTACTCTCGGTATTGCGCCTCCTGGGCGTGCGCCGCTGCTCACTAGCCGGCTGCACCTCTTCCGAACGATCCAGTCAGCAAAGGTCGAGAACACAAACCGTCACCAAGTTGCGAATTCCCCTCCCAGCAAACTTCGCGAGGCATGCAAATCAGCGTAGCGTCGTGTTGCGTGGTTAGGTTCCGTCCGTGGGCTTGCCACGCAAGCACTGTTCTGGAACCCAGCGCGAGCCCATGTCCTACCGGGCTATAAACCTCGTCCCGACCCAATCTAGCCCCTGAAAGAGTGGTGGTTGACCCATTGCTAACTCATTTGCTGCGTCCAGGCAAAGATACTCTCGCTACATACCCGTCTGGGAGCAGCAGCCCCCGAAACATTCGGCGCGGAAAACCTCCGTGTCGAAAGACGTCGATAAGAATGCGAGAGACAAGGATAAAACAACGGGCCGAGGCAGCGTGGACTCCATCACAAAGAGGCGTTCGACCATGAACAGCAGGGCAGCCTACGAGGAGGACGAGATGCTGCGCAAGGTGATCGAGGAGAGCAAACACGAGGGCGATGGTGTGAAAACCGAGAACGGCAACAAAAGGGGCAAGAGGAGTCGCGACGAGAGTGAAGAGTGCGTGACCACATCCTGACCAACTTGATTGCACCCAGTCGCAAGATTGCAAGCCTCCGCTAACGACGCATCGTCGCAGCACGAGACAAGAGAACAAGCGACAACGAAGAGCCTCCAACTCGCCCTCCCCGCTCTTAGCCTCTGAATCCGAAACCGAGGGCCAGACGACGAAGACGGCAGCAAACAGTCATAAGCAGAAGCCGCGCGGCGCCGCAGCACGAAGCCAGCGCGAGAAAGAGCTACGCGAACAAAAAGAGCGCGAGAAGGCAGAACTGGCAAAGAGCCGTAAGGCACGCGCTGAGCGGAGGCGGGTTGCGGGTATGTCGCCCTCTCCAACTCCCCTCAAACGCACAAAGCCAACGCCAGGTCTCCCTCCAGAGATGGAAATGATCGAGAACAGCCCGGTGCCCAAGGAGCTGGAGGACTATAACCTGCCGCCTGAACATCCGACGCCTAAGCCTTCGAGTACCCCGAATGCCGCGACGCCGGTTGTGGCGGAGAGGATGAAAGAGAAGAAGGGTGTGGCTGGGAAGGCGCCGCACAAGAGAGGCAAGCTGGGTAGGAATCAGTACACGCGTGATCGAGACCCGCCTGCGTCCATATCGCCTGGGAACGGCAATAGTAGCAAAGAGAAGGACAAGAATAAGGATCCCTCGCCGGCGATATCCCAAGCTCGTGCTACGAACGGGACGGACACGAATAAGACGGACAGCGACGGGACCGTCAACGGCAGCATCCACGGCAAGAACGGGAAGCCGAAGGGCGCGAGCAGCAAGCTGGAGAAGACGAGCTTCAACGAAATGAGGCGGAGAGCGTCTGGCATGCTGGAGTTTATCAGCCGCACGCAAGTCGAAATGGCCGGAGACAAGACGACGGTGGCGGGCGCGGCGGTTAGCATGACGCTCAAGGCCGTCGATGCGGCGTCGGCGCCCGAGAAGAAAGACAAAGGCTTCGAGCAGATGAGCAGCTTGGAGATGATGGACCATCTCGCGAGGCGGCTCGTCATGTGGCAGAAGGACTTTGGGACGTGATTCGTGTTGAGAGAACAGGACGCCGCCGTATCGAGACCCGCCGGAATTTTGCTTTGCATCTTGGGTCGCATGGTTGTGGCGTCATCACGGAAGGGCAACGCATGGGCTATCGGTGCTTCACGAGGGCGCTCTTCGTCAGATGTCTCTCGTTTCTGATTCCGCATACAGGTCGCTGGTATGGCTATTGGATCTCTGGGCTTCATGGCATGCTCTGGTTGAGCTGGGCGCGTTTGGAAAGGAATGACTGGCGCGGGCTTGTATATGGCGCCTCGCTACTCTGGATACCTGATGCCGCTCAATGAAATTAGCTTCGTACTGTTCGATTTGCCCATCGCTTCGTGACAACGATTGTCTTCGCAACATATCTGAAACAGGCACGGATAGATGCCTTATGAGCCCGGCATGGCATCAACCATGACTCGAGAGCCTGAGGCGTCCTGGACCCTGCTTCGTCTAGCGTTGAGGCAATCTGGCAGCATGAGCCTCAATAGGGGCGTCATAGGAATGATGGATTACTTGAGCTTCTACGAGTGCGAGCAGCTTCGTCTTCTACAATCCTCTTTGCTAAAGCATTACCCGTGCCACACCTCACCGTTCTCGATAGCGGGGCGGACGCCACGACAGCGGGACAGCACACTCGGCCGGTGAAGTGGCTGCATCTGAATAATCAACCGACCCCGACCTTTTTCCATCGACACGCTGCCGAGCTGCATCCACCCTTCTCAACCACAACCGCACCCTTCCCTGCGCCGACCACCCGCGCATGCTTTGCAGCTTTGGAGCTTCTGGTAAATACCCAAGGTGTCCTCGCCGAGATGAGGAGGAGGCAACGTCGTGCTAATGGCCACCCGGTCACTCAGATATCATAGACCGCGCTCTTGCCTCCTCGTCCATAGACCAGCTTCAACGCACCTGCCTCGCTCCAGGAACGGCACCATTGTTAGACTGCCCACCGAACAGAAAGCGCTACCACGGACATGGCAGCAGTAACAGCGGGTATGCTACCCTGACTGGCCTGACATTCTCGATATCAAACACCGACTCGCTATCACTTCCCCTTCCGCATCGCAGTTCTCAAGATGCAGCGAGCATTGAACGTGTGGCGTATACTGACACTTTCTGCTACTCACACAGCATACGAGTACCGCAGTCCTCACGCTCATCCCCACTCTCCTGATACCGCCTCGCCCATGTACCCCGATCGACCGATCCGTCCGTTACCAAAGCGAAGAATCAAAGAGCGGCTGAGCCCACAGCAGGCCGGCAGCATCATCTACCCCCCAGCGCCAGCGAGCTCCACCCCGATACTCGGCTTTTCGTACAACCAGTCGGACAAGATGAACGCAGTCGGACAGCGGATGAGGGACCACGGTGAACACACTTGCGAGTGTGGCGCCGACCATTCGGAACCGGAGAGCGAAGACGAATACTTGGTCCGCGGCCCTCGGCCAGCTGACAGAGGTCCTCACGTTCTCTCCGACCGTGGGCCAAGAATGAGAAGTAGTATGGGCCCGGCCGGTACTCCTTCAAAAGTCAACTATCCCCCGCAGCCACCGAGTGCGGCCAGCTCAGCGGACGGGTACGAGAGCTTCGAGAACATGAGCAACAAGAAAAAGCGGAAGATTCCGAACCACGTAAACGGTAACGGCAGCCACGCCTCCAGCCTCGACAGGGACATGGCTAGTCTGGATATCGAGCACTCAATCAATGGAGAAGGCAATGCCACCTGTGGTGCGGATGGCGTGCCGATCCCGAATGGGAAGTACAGCAACGCTCCACCCGCCGCCACCACTCCGTCCGCGACAGGTATGGGAATCTCGGGACCTGGACGAGGGCGCAACGGAAGACCGAGTCCCAGGAACGGCGTGGGGGAGCGGAGACCGTTGGGATCGTCGGCGAATGCGATAAACGCTTATGCCGGTGGCCGCACGACCCGGCCGCGGCGAGAACCGAATGGAACGGCCCCTGCGAATAAAGGTATGGTTGTCTGCACCACCAAGCATCTAGCTTTGTTGCTAATCCACCGAACCTCCAGGCCGCGAAGGCATCATCAGCGCCGCCATAGCCTCCGCCGCCGAGCAATCCCCCGTGACACCGCAAAAGGGCGCCGAGAACGTGAGTTTGCTACAACAGCAAGCTCCGTCCCCATCCCAGAAGCCCTCGCCCGCCTCATCCCAGAAGACGCAATTCACGTTCACCTGCGGCTCCGACTCCGCTAACAAGGTGAACTGGCCCCAGAACGGCTCACCGCACACCCCTTCCTCAGCTCCGCAGCCCAGGACTGCCCAGCCGGGACGCAACGTCGCCACGCACTCAACGCAGACGGGCCATGCCGTACCCAACGGCACGCACAACCCCGTGCCCCAGCACTCGGGCCAATACGCGCCGCCTCCGCAGCCGGTCCCAGGCCATGCAACAGGCCAACAAGCGCCCCCGCCCCCACCACCCCAGAAATCCCGCCGCCGCCGCAACCCCGACGCCTCCCTCCGCGCAGCAGCCAAGCAGCGCCGCTTGCAGCAAGAATACACCAACTTCCACTCCAAAACGGCCGAGCTCTGGATCTGCGAGTTCTGCGAGTACGAGGCGATTTTCGGCCGCCCGCCTGAGGCGCTGATCCGACAATATGAGATCAAGGATCGCCGGGAGAGGAGGAGACAGGAGGAGAAGCGGCGCCTGCTCGAGAAGGCGAAGATGCGCAATAAGAACAAGGGGCGCAAGGGCGGGAAGAAGGGGAAGGGAATCGACAACGCGCATGCGCCGCCGCCGACACCGCTCGAGGGGCAGGGCTACGCGGATGAGGGGTATGAGGATGGGGACGGCGACTACGGCTTCGAGGATGAGCAGGACGATAGCTTGCAGCCGCAGCAGCCGCCGATACCCGGCGCCTATGTGGGCGACACGGGCGGAGGCAGGAGCAAGATTCCTCTGCCCCAGGTCCCGACGCAACCGGCGGGTGGGACGAGGCCGGCATAGCAGGGGGTCGGAGCGATGGGTGATGTCTTCGCTCTGGTTTCCTTTGCTGTTATTCTCGTTGTTGTGCTTCCGTGCTTGGCGTGGTGGGTGAGTGGGTTGGTGGTGGAGGTGCGGAGGAAGATTGAGGCGCTTGGTGAGCTTTGAGCGTGCACGCAAGCAGGCCGCTTCCTTCTCCGTCGTCCTTTACCGTCACTCGTCGCGTCGTCTGTTGCGTTTGTCTTTTTGTTTGTACACTTACTGCACCTTCCTCTCCTGCCCTACCCAGAGCGCGTTGGCGTATTTGGTCCTCTCGCCTTCTGTGGCACTCCCCTTTCCCTTTTCTTTGGTTTTTGGAGGCGTCAACGCGCTATGTGTTCTGCGCACTCTCCGCTCCTGTAAATGTATACGCATCCCTGTAAATACGGGCGGTGGAGGTTTGGTAGTCTGGTCCCTCGTTCTCGCGTTCGTCAAACGCATACGGACGCGGGATGGGAGGCAGCATTGGGGATGGCGTGGCATTTGTGTTTGGTATCTAGAACCTAGTAGCCGAACGAAGGTGTCTTATCCCCTCAGGCCTACGGCCGCATCCAGCCCAACCCCCGCAAAATCGCAAGACCGCAAAACCGCAAGACACCGGAGCCAAACTTCCGACACACAAAAGGAAAAAAGCAACAGCACAAGCAAAGCCTCCCAGCCCCCCCCGCCGTCCAGACAAAAGCGCGAAATCGCCCAGCAACAAACCCCCCCATCCCAGCCGCGCAACCGCCCCAGCAAACCCCCCTACGCAAACGGCGGCCAGACACCCGCGTACGCCTTGCTGACCTTCTCCAGATAGTCGACGGTCTCCTCGCCGAGATACTCCGAGGACGTGTACCCGAACTGCGCGGTCCCGTCGCCGCCCTTGACGGGCGGGGCCTCGCGCTTCGGCCTGGCGGCGCTGGCTGCCTCGGCCGCCATGCCGTGCGTCTGGACGATGGTGTCGGCGGTGGTGGGGCCGGTGGCGGGGGCGAGCGTGGCCCAGGGGCGCACTGGCGGGTGTTAGGGTCTGGTGAGAGAGGCGCGGCAGATGTGGCCGGGGGGAAAGAAGGAGAGGGGGATTTACGCATTGGGCGGGGCGTCGTGTCGGGGCTGGTTATGGTGATGGTTGGGATGTTGCGCGGTAGAGGGGCCGCGAGGGTGGTGAGGGGGAGGGCGAAGAGGGGGAGGAGGAAGGTTCGGAGGGTGGTGTTGGTGAATCGCATTGTTGCGAGAAGAGCGAAGAGAGTCTTGTGGTGTTGATGATGGGTTGGACCGTTGATGATGATAGTGTTTATGGAGATTTCAAGTGGTGATGGTGGTGCGGAT
>QQTW01003638.1_pt1 | contig 11421 bp, 12 predicted proteins | sample 1904831 | NCBI WGS metagenome assembly QQTW01 (sample SAMN09435610, study PRJNA476489) | Subsurface metagenome, whole genome shotgun sequencing project.
GATGATACACTCTATGATAGCCATGAAATGTGATGAACATACCGTGGATCAGTAGAGTGACAAGCAAATTTAGGTTGCGAGGGCAGAAAGCTGTATGACGTTTCGACCATAAACTATCGCATATCAACTCGTCGTCGCTTTTCCCGATCCATGTCCCGCTCTTCGTCCCGATATCGACGGGAATGATACGGCGAGGCACTTCGTTTCCGTCGACTTCGTCCATCATCGTCTCGATATCTGTCTCTGGAACGATACCTTCTTGGTGACCGAGACCTAGATCTTGACCTCGACCGTGATCTCCTTCGTCGTGGACTATCCCGCCGCTCATGTCTTCGATATGGACGATACTTGTCCTCCTTATCTCGATGGTCATACTCATCATCGCCATGACGTCGTGCACGGTCCAATGATCTCGGGCGGTACGAATTCCGTTGATCCTCATCCCGTTCCCTCCCACCGGTGCTCGTCATCCCTCTCGGCCCTTCTGGTGCACCATCCACGCCTTTCGACCTCCGCTCACCCACAGCACTCGCATTCGCACCCGTTGCACCATCACGACCAGCGCCCGGCTGATCTGGCCTAAATCTCTCATCGTCGCCTATCATCCCTCCGTTCCAATCCCTCTTTCGATCATCAAACTGACCCCATCGTCCCGTGTCCTCCGTCTTCAGATCTTTATATTTCGTCCTCCCTTTCCTCCCCAGCCGTGTCATGTCCCGAATCTGCATATACTGCGGTAAAAGTTCTCGGTTACTGACATCGTCCTGGAACCGACTCCCCATGATATCCCTCCGATCGAGACCTTGGTCCTTTGCATCGTCTTGGAAGAAAGCGCCCTTGTGGAAATATTTCTGCATGTATCCCATTTTACCCTTCCCTTCTTTCTCTTTTTGTTGCTGCGCGATGAATTCTTGGTCTTCCGCCTCGCGTTCTGCGGTGGAGAGATTCCGGCGGCGCTCAATATCTTCCCGCTCCTTTTCGGCTTGCTCGATCGCCTCGCGCTCGCGTTTCACGCGTTGGAGCTCGCGCAACTTCCATGCCGCTAGTTCACCTTCCGGATCTAATCCGTCCCGGTCATCCACGTCGTCAATGTCCCCAACTTCGTCATCGTCCCAGTCTTTGCGTCCCGCGGCGCGTAATTCGGCTTCTTTGCGGATCTGTTCTTGCACGATCTCGTCCGCGGCTCTTTTGCGTTCCGCCTCTTTGACACGCTGCTGTTCTTCTTCGTCGAGTTGACTCCCTGCACCCGTCGCGCCAGGGGCTCGCTTGTCCTTTTTAATGAACGTAGGTCGAAGGAGCGTTCGTCGAGGCTGGTCCTCTTCTTCACTACTTTCTTCTTCGTCATCGTCTTCGTCATCGTCATCACTACCTGACCCTTCCTCGTCTCCGTCGCTTTCTGCTTCAGACTCCGTCTCGAAACCTTCTTCGGCTGCCGCCTGTTGTGCTTGCTGGGCTTTCAGCCGAGCTGCTTCCTCTGCGGCAGCTTGTCGTCGCCACTCCGTCAGATCGACGTTCTTAAGATTGTTGGCAATCTTGGTCGCATCTGGCCGGAAACTTGTAATCTTGGGTGGTGGTGGCGGCGGTGGCGATGCGTCGTCCTTGGCTTCATTCTCCTCGTCACTGCTGTCATCGTCTGAAGAGACTTCTGGTCCAACTGGTTTGCCAGGGCGGTATCGGGCTGGCCTAACCGGATTGGCGGTCATGCGCTTGGGCGGCATCTTGTCCACCTTTGGTGAGTCAAGCAAAGTCGACTCCGAGGTAAATTATGACAAAACTATACGTCAAAAGAGCTGTTTTAGATTGATTGAGAGCATGGACCTGTCAAGTGACGTTGATGTGGTTCGGCTATCGCGGCTAACAAGCGCTTTTGACGAGATAAGTGATAGAGTTGAGATCTATCCCGGTAACAGCCGCGATGTGAAATAACCAATTAGAATCGGGGACTTGACTTCAATCAAGGGCCAAAGAGGGCTCAGCACCCAGAGAAACAGGAACTGCCACGAACGAATTCATTTTGAAGTCTGACCTACTTGGCCTTGTGGGATTTGTGGCGAGGGATTCACCACCGAGGTGAACAGGAACAGACACGAGCAATTTCATCAGGAAGACGGACCTTGGACCTGTGGGAAATGCGGCAAGAAGTTTACCACAAAGCTCTCCTTGAAAGGTCACGAAAAAATACATCAAAACGATCGACCCAGTGAATCTGTGAGATCTGCAGTAAGAAATTTACCACCATAGTATCGTGCAAGTTCCACCAAAAACGCATCGAGACGACCGCCGCATTTGGATCGGTGAGAGATGCGGCAGAAAGCTTGCTTTAGTAGCCGTATCGGAAGCGTATGAAGTTATCTATCATGCCATTGGTGCCGAACGTGAGAGCTGGCCTTGCAGGATATGCAGGCGTATTTTGATTTCCGAACTTCGGTAGTATCATGACCAGCAGGAATGAAGATGGTTGCTCAAGAGGCTGGATACAATACATGACCCTTAAACTGCCTCGGTCTGGCATTAAGTAGCAAGCATGTAGAATACACAGCTTATCCACTATGCGCTGATGTATACATGGAACTTGGACATGACTGGTTTCTTGTATTTGCTGATTTCTCCTCCGCTACCAGTGTGTAGATCGCTTGAACAACTCTCTTACTGCCATCAATACAGCCGCTCGAAGACATCTCATTCGAGCCTCTTCGGAGTCTGACTTGCTCGGGTGGTTCGTCTCGAGTAATCTGGGTAATGCTTCTCGCATCTTCCAAGAGCCAGTGTTGCATATACATGCATGACCGTCTTGATCACAGCGCCTTTCTTCTCATTCCCGAGAAATGCTTGGCCACAACGGCTCACCGTAGCTTTGCCAACGAACCATGAGGCCTTTTCAATCAAGGGAAAGACTTCATAAGATCTCGTCTAGTTCCAGCTCCTGCGCGGGCTGCATATGTTGCGACTGCGGCTGCTCCTGTTCCTGTTCCTCTGCCGAGATCTTAATCTTTGCCACTCCCTCTAGCTCTTTGGTAATGTCGCCCTGCTCCATCGTATTCTCCGCTGATCCTTCACCTTCCACACCTATCTCCACAGTCTGATCTAGAATCATCTCGATTTCTTGCATTTTCTTCTCTGGGGGTTTTTGATTCATTTGCTCCGCTACCACCTTAGAATTGAGATCTTCCCAGTTCATCTGTAACATCAATCAGTCCACCCAATCTTCACGTCGTCACGCGGAAAAACGCACCCTCCGTCCCTTGATGACTTTGCCTTTACCCACACTCTTGGCAACCTTGAGCTCGAGTTTATCCATCGCCAACTCGGCCCGGGCTACGTCTCGCTCCCGTCTTCTTCGCCTTTTGCTGCTTAACGGCCCTCTCTTCTTCGACTTCTTTGTAATCCCCGCTCCATAGTGAATTGACGGGATTGAAGTTCGTTGTTCAATATCATCTCCAGGCGGCTTGACCGGCTTCCACGACCGTTTGAGACTCAGGTCAGGTGAGGCAGCCCTTCTGGCTGAGCGTGACCGACGAGAAGCTATAATATATATCAATCAAGCCATCGCTAATTACTTTTCAATCTAAGATTACATACAAGCTCTCAGGCCTTGTCGCGCCATCATTCCGGTAAAATCTGATGAATCTGATGGTGGGGCAAATAACGGCCCGCCAGAAAATAGTCATTTTTAACTGAGAGCGCTTAGTCATCCCTCCAACGGCGAACGCCAACGAACGACAACCTGAGCTCATCGGTCCAGTGGAAGAAGAAGCAAGGCAGTCACTGCTGCTTCACCATTCCGTGCGCGGATCTTCAACATGACTGCCGATGGCAGTCGCTTTCACTTTCATGACCCTTCCAGTAGCGGCTCCCTGTATGCAGCAGAGAATGCGCACTTGAACATCTGGCGCTCAGCGCTGACATTGCTGGCGTACCTCTCTATCACCGCCATCCTCATCTACCAGATCACCAGATACCTCCACGTTCAATCAGCAGCCAAAGTAGCTGCTTTATTCCGGTACACAGTCGATATGGTTTCGAATCGACTCAGCTCTCTTATTGGACATTCATATCCCTCGTTCAACCGTGCGCTGAACCATGGACCTGAACGGGATCGGCTTGGGACCGTTGCGGCCGGAGGTGATGCCATCAAGAGGGCATTCGGGCTTGAGACGACCAGTCTGGTGTCAAGATTGAAGGGAAGCTCAGTTGGTCAGAGTAGCAGTACGCAGAGCAGAAATGTTCGGGCGGGTCACCCTCCAGGATTGGGTAATTGGGACAACTCCTGCTATCAAAACAGCGTCATCCAGGTAATCCGCAATTTACCATACATACTCAAACCAATCTTGATAATATTCAGGGTCTTGCGTCAATGCCCTCAATATCATCATATCTCGACCAGTTCATTAATCCTCGGTCGAGCGAGGAGAAGTCTCAACAAGACGAGGAATCCTTATCGACAATGAAGGCTTTGCGGAAGATTATCGACGATCTCAACGATCCTCGAAACAGTGGCCGAGTGTTGTGGACACCAGCCGCGCTGAAATCGATGAGCAGCTGGCAACAGCAAGATGCGCAAGAGTACTTTTCAAAGGTGGTGGAGGAGCTTGATCGGGAAATCAGTCAGGCGATTGGTCGACAGCGAAGATCAAGCAATCCTGGTCTGGAAGCAGTTCCCAGTATCAGTGCAGAAGACGACCAACCCGAAAAGAATGCGCTGAAGGAGCTTTCTCTGAATCAGCATGATCAACGACGATTATCAAGATCATCAAGCAAACGGACAGAAGCCTCTGCTCAGCTCCACACGCATAACCCTCTGGAAGGTCTGCTTGCACAGAGCGTCCGATGCTTGCAATGCGGATGGTCCGAGGGTCTGTCCATGATTCCGTTCATCTGCCTCACGCTACCCCTTGGACGAGGCTGGAGTTACGATCTCGAGGCGTGTTTAGACGAATACACGAAAGTGGATCATATTGAAGGCGTGGAGTGTGCTCGATGCACCTTGATTGCCTATCGAAAGCAACTGGAACAGATCGTGCAGCGGTCGTCAGGAGATCCACCAGAGACGGAAACCGGCGAGCCGACGTCACCCAGCAAGAATGGCAATCCGCTGTTGCTGTCCCGACTCAAGGCAGTTCAGTCTGCCATCGAGAATGAAGAATTTTCAGAAAAGACTCTACGTGACACCTGCAAAATCGGGCCACGCAATCGCGTCAGCACGACCAAAACCCGACAAGCGGTAGTAGTGAGGTCGCCAGAATCGCTGATCTTGCACATCAACCGCAGCGTCTTCGATGACTTTTCCGGACATCAGATGAAGAACTACGCCAATGTGCAGTTTCCGAAGATTTTGGATCTTGCACCGTGGTGTCTACGCTTCGGTGACGATGATGACGAGTCGGAAGAGGAGGAGCTGGATGCGAGAAATCCGCAGCGGGAAGGCGGACCGCTATATGAGATCCGAGCGGTGATTACTCACTACGGTCGGCATGAGAATGGACATTACATCTGCTATCGATCGTGGCCGTATCAGAAGGATGACGAGCAGTTGTCAATGGCCAGTCAGGAGCAGAGCAATGAAGACGAGAAGGAACAACCGGAGCGACAATGGTGGCGTCTCAGCGACGATGACGTCTCGATAGTCAGTGAGGAGGAAGTGTTGGAGCAAGGAGGCGTCTTCATGTTGTTCTACGAGCGGATCCAGCAGACGGGTGTGAAAGAATCGGCTGTCGATGCACCAGCCATCGTTGGGTTGAGCGAGGTTGCCGAGGAAGAAGCGATTGGTCCAGCGAAAGCTGTGCAATCGTCGGGCTCAAGCACTCCGACGTTGCTCGCGGACACCTCTACATCAGCATCTTCGTCTTCAGCTCATACGCCTGAAATGTCAACTGCAGCAACAACACCACAAATCCATCCAGCTGTGTCGTTGGATCACATCGATAGCTCAGAACAAATGGACGATACTCCGGCAGCGACCAAGGAGGATGTGCTCGACGCCACACCAGCAGCAGCAGCATCACCTTCTTCATCCTCACCGGAACCGCTGTCATCACAACATCACATGACCGCCTTACGGCAGCAATATCCCTCCTCCACAGAGTTGCCAAGTTCGTTACAAGTCCCTCAGACCGCGTCTCCTTCTTCGTCTTCGTCCCCGGTCTCTTCGTTGATTATGGCAAGATAATTGCTTTCGTACATTTTCTATGTAACCTTCCTTACCGTCTCTTTTTTTCCCTGGTGTTGGGTCTTGCAGGTTACGCACGTGTACGGATGTACCCTTGGGGAGCATGGGAGGATCGCATTGGCATCGCAAAAAGGATGGGTTTCGGTTCGGACTGGTTGTGGCGGGTAGGGAGGCATTTGGTAGCTTAGTTCATTGGGTGGGGTTAAGTTGCCTTCGCTAGGAAGCACAAAATGTGGGAATGGATGGATGGATGGATAGATGAATGCGGATATAATTAACTCGATAAATTGCTCATACTCGTCTAGTGCTCTTTTCATCTCATGACTTCTTTCAACATCCTTCTCTAACGGCATAGCCGTAGATGGCAATGCGCCCGAACTAGAGTATTTTCACCCCGGAGAACGGACCAGTGTTTGGACCGACCGGGAGTATACCCATTTACATTTCAGCTGGGTGTTCTCTAAATCTCTTAGCTCCTCTCTTCGCCCCTCATGGAGCTACGCCTCGGTACTAGCTCACTTCATCGGATGAAAGTCTACTACCTAGTAGGACTCTAGCTCGATTTCAACTCCAACCAACCCCGATGCCATACCTATATAATCCGCCTCCCATCATCCCCGAATCCCAGATGCAAGTTGTCCATTTCAACTCATCCCCATCCCATCCCAACTTCCAACCCATATCAATCGCCAACATGGTCCTCTCCCACTCCACCCTCATCAGCATCCTGGTGGCTCTCTCAAGCACCTCGTCGACCCTCGCAGCACCAGCGTTACCAATGCCCAACTACGGGCTCGGGATCTTAACCCAGCTTAATTCCTTCGCTCACTCCCCCCTGTTCGAAAAAGACGAAGCTCCTGCTCCTGCTCCTGCTCCTGCTCCTCCCAAACGACCCGTCATTGGCGTCCAACCTCGTAATACGCCCATCATTCAGGGTAAGGTTGACCCGATTCAAGGCAAGATTGAACCGATCACCCAAGACCTTCAACATGACTTTGGCATCCCTCCTGGGATTGAGGACGGGGTTGGACCTATCCAGGTGAAATACAACACTTTCACCATCCCCAGTAATCGGGGCAGGATAGATAGAGAGGAGAAAGCGAGAGCCCAAAGCCAGATCAACTATAACACTCTCCTTCAACACAGTCGAGATGGACCCAACGTTATGATCGGCGAGATCGCTCCCGAACAAGTTAAATATAACACGCTCGTTAGTCATCAGAATGGTAGGGTAAATACTTCCTTTGCTTTGACCTCCTAAATTCCATTCAACGAAACGCTGCCCCCGATACGACGACACTACACCCTACCCTGAGTCCAAAAGGAAGCATGTCACGGTACTGACTTGAAAAGACACAGATGGAAAACCCCCCCCCTCCAACGAAGCCAAGTCCAAGAATCCTGGAAAGGACAAAAGATCGCTTGAAACCCCCCTCACCGAAGAACGAAAGAGAAGACACCCACACCTTGAACTTCCAGCAAACAAAGGCCAAAAGGGATGGTACTTTTACGAGCCCAAAGAACAATATCGACAGTTTGCAGCCTGGTGGGATGGAACCATCCTCCCCAGCAAAGACAACCCCTATGGAGTCCCGCCGCCGGGAAAAGGGAAAGGGGAAGGGAATGGGAAAGGAAAAGAAAAAGAAAAAGAAAAATCCCATGCTTGATATGATTGAATGGTTGAGAATCGATTGGCTTTGGGAGAGTAAGGGGAAGAAGAAGGGGCATGGGATTAGGGATGATGATTTTGTATGTGTTTTTTTGTTTTAAACTGTGCTTGTCCTAATCTCACCTGGATTGTTCGATCCCCCGTGGCTGATAAAGAGAGACAGTGCAATTTGAAGACATCCAAGGGACAGTCGATTTGTGATTGAATGGTTTATTGCAGGAGTTTTCCTAATTCGATGGAGTCGTCTTGTTGATTATTTGGTTTTTCATTTTCTCGGACGGTGTTATTAGACTGCTTCGATGGCTCAGGCGGGTAAAGGGACGGACGTGTTTGAGAGGAGCTGTTCAATCCATCGATTTCGGACTAAATATGATACTCGGGGAGATTCTCGAGAAGGGCTAGTTTTGCGTTCAGCTAGTTCTGTGTAAGATAGTAATTGATTGCTGTTTGTTGTTATTATCGACGAGATCGATCCCGACTTAGCTCCCTTTTGTTTTTATTCTTTGCTGGGTCTCTACTTCTGCTCTTGCTTCGACGTCGTGGGCTTGGGCTTGTATCACGACCTCGGCCGCGACTGCGACTCCGACTCCGAGTCCTACCACCGGGGATGTAGCGATCGATGTCCGGTTGTCGACTTCTATCTTCATCCCTATCTCCGACCTTCTCTCTGTCTCGATCTCTACCACTTCGATAGATGTCTCTTTCTCGATCGGTTTCCCGCGGTCGGTCTCGTTCTTGTTCCTTATCTCTTCCTCGCTCCCGCTCACGACTGCGTTCTCGACTTCGTTCCCGTCGACGACTCCCCTCGCTTACAGTCCCATTACTCCCAGCACCAGGTCGGTAGCTATCGACGTCCATCGGGCTGCGTGAGCGAGAATGACCACCGCCACCACGACGCCATCGAAGAGTTGGTGAAGTTCGAGATCCCGATCTCGACCATGATCTCGATCTCGATCGAGAGAAACTACGTCGGGAACGATAGCGGGGAAGAGGCGATGGAGAGCGACGCCGGCGAGGCGGTGGTGGGGGACTGAACGATCGACTACGTCGTCGTGGACGGCTGTCTGGCCTTCTTCGGTCTATCCTCTCGTCGAACCTTCGCACCGGAGACCGGCTTGGACTCGGACTTCGATGAATCCGCCGATGATCGCGGTACGAATCATGATCTTTCGCCGGCGGAGTATCAAGTCGAGTTCCATTCCTTCCTGGACTGCCATGGTGATCGTCTCGTCCATTCGTAGAATATCGGGTTCGACTTTTACTACGCCGACGAAGCGGAGGAGAACGTCGTCGATAAGAAGGTTCTGGCCCAGGACCATCGACTTGAGACGTTCGACGACTCGGACTTCTCGATCGATCTCGACCCGAGCGTGACAATGGAGTCCGCGAACCATGGAGTAACGATTCTCTTCTCAAATCAGGATCAGCCTTCTTATGCGCTGTGGATTTGGTGATGACAGGCTTGGAGGCTGGATGTTTGCGAGATGGCGGCTCGAGCGAATCGGATCGATCTGCATCTGGCCGCAGTCGAGACTTGGCCGTCATCGCTTGACTTTCTCTGAGGAGCAAATTCAACGCTTCTTCTTCCAAGACTTTCTCTTCCTCTGGTCGGAGCGATATCTTGATTCGACTTTCTTTGCCTGACTTTCGGGATGAGTCAGGAGTGGTTGTCGAATTCGGCGTGCCTTTACTGGATTTCAGTCGTTGGTCACGCTCCCGCTCTCCCTCCTTCTCCTTTGGCCGCTCTTTTTCTAGCCCCTCCCGCTTCTTCTCATGCTCATCTCTGCGCTGCTGCTGCTGCTGCTCCTCATCACGCTCCAGCTCCCGTTGCCGCTGCCGCTCCTCCTCTCTCTTCTTCGCCTTCTGTTCCTCGCGTATTCTCTCTTCTTCCTCTTCTTCCGCACGTCGTCGTGCTAGCTCCTCGTCGCGAATCTTCTGCCGCTCCGCTCGGCGTGCCTGTGCTTCCCGAGCATAGTCCTCTTCGGTTTTACTTCCGGCTTCTTTCTCCTTAACGGCAACATCGGCACCTACATCCTGCTCTCGAATTTGTCGAATGGCCGCCTCGACGTGGCTGAGGTTCGCCTGAATCAAGGCGTCAATGTCCGCTTCAATGGTCTTGTAGATGTCCGTTCGGTCGACGGCTCCTTCGATTAGCGTCGCTGCTTTGCCACGGTCGCGAGATAACAAGGATGGGTCGCGTTCGATCTCAGATTCGGCGAGGTTCGTGAGTGATGCTGCGAAGGCTGCTTTGGCTTCCTGTTTGATATATATGTTTTCGTCAGCTTCATGCGGCCTCGGGAAGATGCGGCACATTTGTTCGCATTCGCCATAAGGGCAGGTATTGATAGTAGACGTACGCTCTCGAGTAGGTTGCTCCAGACCGTTTTTCTCAGCCAATCGAACTCGCCTTTCTTCTTCGTCGTCACGACAAGTCCATCAATCGCTGACCGGGTCGCCGCCGACAGGGGCAGATCCGAGATCTTGAACTTCCTACGAGGTCTGTGATTTGTATTGCCCGGACGCCCATCCCTAGCGCCGCCATCTTGAATTACCACGTCCATATCCATCACAAATTGCACATCCCCAGGATCTGATATCGGCTATGGTGTGTATGGCGGTCGTGGTTGTGTAAGCCAAGCGCGATAGCCGCTCCCGTAGCCAAGATTACCGCGCGGCTGCGTCAAACCCAATCAACATCAACCGCAACTCAAGGGCGGCAATCACCACCCTTCCATTCAGGCACCAAAATCGAGAAACAAGCCACATTGAATTGCTTCCGCTACTGCGGAAGCAGTCACCACTCCATTGATCTCTACTCTCAATAAAACCATACACTCAAAATGCATAAAGTCCTCTTCTGGACCAGCTTCGGTAATAACATCACCCAATTGCATCTCCACGCATTCCTGCTAAACCGTTTATTATCCTGCAGGCATCGCCGTCCGTCTCTGGCAACTCGGTCTCGAGATGCGGCCCCTCTTCAATCGAGAATCACTCTGGGCGTATCCTCTGTTCGGTGGCATTGGAGGAAGTTTCGGCTACTGGATGCTCAACGTGGAAAATCGACAGATGAAGATGCTGGCCGAACGGAGAAATCGGCTGATTGAGAAGCGACGGAGACGGGCGGAGAGAGAGCAGGCGCTGGGGCTGGGAGAACAACCGGACACGGCGTCGGCGATGGTGGTGGCAGGTGCGGCACCGTAGTTCTCGTCCATATGGGTAGCAGATGGACGGACACGGATGGATTGGTGGATGCGGTGGATGTGTTGGGAAATGTTACTGCACTTCAACTTTGAGCGATTCTACTATATTTCATCACAATGGCAGTAAGGGACGTGCGAGGAGATGGAACCCTGGCACTCCTTGGTGGTTGTGGACGGCACGGGGAGTGGTAAATGGGAAGCAGAATCGACTACAATCAGCGAAACAATGAGCTGAAAATGTGCATTGTTCATATTGATGTTCTCATGAATGCCACCAGCGAATATTATGTGAAGTTCACTTCTTTCCATTTTGAAATGCTCTGCTTGAACCAATAGATGTGCGAATATAAAATCACATGGTGAATCGCATCCCGCGTCAATTG
>QQTW01003639.1_pt1 | contig 11420 bp, 8 predicted proteins | sample 1904831 | NCBI WGS metagenome assembly QQTW01 (sample SAMN09435610, study PRJNA476489) | Subsurface metagenome, whole genome shotgun sequencing project.
GCTATCACCTAGTTAAACAAAGCCCTAATTCTAGTGACTGCTCTAGGTGTGAAGCACCCGTGAGCTAGTGGCTTGTATGTAGCTATCAGTTCTCATAAGACTCTCTCACCAAACGGGGTGGCCCATAGATTTCTGTACGGATCTCCGTAACCGCTGCCAGAGGGAAATGTTTATATCTCGAGTTCTATTCCGTAGGGTGGATTACTGTCCATCGAAACTAGGGCAAGTCCGTCATCCGACTGACGACGCTAAAGCTTGTTCTCTATGAGACTCATGGCGATGAAAACTCCTTCATCCGACTGACGACGAAGATGACCGTTTCCCACGTCGAGCTGGCGGCGGGATCAACATCTCATCGGACTGATGGTGACCGATGATCCCCATTGTCATGAATCTCACATGTCACCCCTATTCTATAGTATTTAGGGGTTGCTCTCCCGTCCGGAGCACTCCATCGTTCAATGCTACTATGAGTTACTCTAGAGCCTCTATATGGTACTCCAGCCTACGTCCCAAATCCCATATGAAACCTGTTAGTCACTCTCTCACGTCGTCTTCACACCCTAGAGGAGCTACTCCTCATATACATCAGACTGATGATGACGGTACTTCTTTGCCTTCAGTCGATCGGATAGGCGCAGACTTCTCAGTATGGTCAACCGTGCCACAACGGGGTCGGCCAAAAAAGAGCTGGGGAACCTCAGTAACGATAGGTACATTCTAATTACTACAAAGCAAGATGCTAGCGTCCCACATTTATAGAGATTGCAATTCGATCTTTTTGAGATAGAAATGGAAACAGAGAATGCATGGGCAAGACATAAACAACCGTAGCCGGTCCTGTTCTCTAGTACACCACAAATTTGAGATGTTGAAGATAGTTCAGATCTTTGTCTGCATCGAACACTCAGGCTCATAATTCAGAGCATTCACCTTCGCTTTGGATCTTAGTTCTTGCGTCATTTGGTAGTGCTTGGTGTCTTGATACAGCGCCAGCTACTGCTGGATCGTCCATTTTCTTTGGCCGGCCGCATGCTAGGTTTAATATAATACACAGCTAGGGGGCTTAACTTCATATGTCAATGCATTGCCATATGTGACGAGGGGATGTCAGCAACACCCCCTTATCATAATCATCGTCACTATTGCAAGGAAGGTAAGGTTGACCTTCATCGTAAGAGCGATGAGAGGCCGCCTGATAATAATCAGTATGGTGAAGGTCAGGTTCGTTTGGTCGTAAACTTGGTGAGATCATTGAGAGCGTGCTAAAGTGGTCGCTACAGGGCCGCTCCGTATATTGATGAACTTTCAAGAAGCGCCTGCCAATAAGATAGACATTTACTATCGAGTTGATACTATGCAATGGTAACGTCTTGTAAAGGACTCATATCACGGACCAAGACGTTGGGGAATCAAGAGAAAATGTATGGAATCACTGAGATGAGCATGAGTTGAGGTGCGTCATAAGCATGAGACATCTACTGGTGCTGCTAAGCCTGGATTGGTCTCTTGATGCAGGCATGACTTCTGACACACGAGGCTCCGTGTAACGCAGTCATGGTCATTGCCCCTCTCCCGCCGCCCTGCATCATCGTCACCTCAACCTCCAACCTCCCATCCGCCGGGAGACCTTGTTCTCTCTCTTCTTTACCCTCCACCCCAGTAACGCCTTTCTCTTTCCTATAACTCTCCTCTCCTCAGCTTGACCACTCTTTCACATCGACGATGGCATCGTGGATCGCGTCACGCAGGCCGTGTTAAAGGGACGCCCCTCGAGTCGTTCCTCCAGGTCCACCATCGTCATGTCGTCCCAATCCCCCGCTGCACACGTCTCCGCCAAAGGCATCAATCCGTCAGGATCTACGACGTCCCTCTCGTTGACGTCCTCTCCCGCACAGTCCAGTTCCTCCTTTACGCCCGACAGCCACAGCCAACGTCGGTCAGGGAGTTCCGGATCCGGCGCGGCCAGTCGACAGCACCTCGCCTCCCCACGCAACCATCAGGTCGGGCGGAAGCGCCACAAAGACCAGAAGCGACCTCGCTTGACGGATGAGGATGCCCTGGCGGAATCCGTAAGTGGGCGTGCCTCGAAAGATGTCACGATGCGTGAACTGACCCCTCATAGGCGGTCATGAAGTCCACCAGCAGCCGTAAGGGACAGACGTCCATCACCCATCTGATGAGCTTTGCCCTCCCGCCACGCCCGCAGTTCCAATCCGCGCCACATTTACGGCATGGGCGACGAAATCCCACTTGGGGCCTTGGTTCGGGCTACCACGCAGTCGACAAGGCGAGGTAAGATCAATGTTCGAATCTGGATCACTTGAACATGCCGTTGATGTGCTCGAGGATAGATATGTGCATGCCAATTATCGTTTCATCGTCGACCCGCGAGGCGACTATCATGTCCAGGCCATGGATGCCGATGTCCACTTGGACTGGGATGCCGTGCTGCAGATCCTGGCCTCCAGCCAGACGCAGTGTGCCGCCTGTCCCATATGTCTCTCGACGCCCGTGGCGCCGCGAATGGCCAAGTGCGGCCACATCTTCTGCTTGCCCTGTTTGATCCGCTACATGCACGCCGTCGATGATACCAAGCCCGTACTGGACAAGCGCCCCCGATGGAAGAAATGCCCCATCTGCTGGGACAGCATCTACATCTCCGAGACGCGACCCGTACGATGGTTCGTGGGCCAAGAAGGCCCCCCGCCACGGGATGGCGACGATGTCGTGCTCCGTCTGCTGATGCGCCGTCCGGGAGGCACTCTCGCCCTACCGCGGGATGAGGCCGAGGGCTACGCCGAATCGGATGTGATTCCGTGGTACTCTGACGCGGAGGTCATCGATTACGCGCGGGTCATGAAGGGAACCGAGAAGTACATGACGGAGCAGTACGACCAGGAGATCGAACAGATGCAGACGCGCGAGAGGGAGGATGAGCTGCTGTATGGGGATGAGCCCGAGTGGACCAAGAAGGCCGTATCGGCGGTACGAGAGGCGCAGCAGCGCATTCAGAGCATCGGCAATGCTCCGACCGCGCCGGCGCATCCAGTGGAGAAACAGGCGCGAATACCACATCCGAGGAGCGCAGGACCCAGCGAACAAGTACCGGAAATGTATCTGATTCGGCACGCGGCCACCTCGAATCAGTCGTCCTCCTCGTCTGGGCTGACGTCGCCCAGTCAAGGGCTATCGGAGGCACCGAGCATCTCAGAGGAGCCGCCGTCGGACGGGAATGGCCCTCGGACCAGCCAGGCCGTCATTGATGGAGAGACATCCGAGCGAGCTCCAGAGCGCTCGACGCGGGTGCCGAGCGGAAACGCTGGTTCGACTGCCGCAGTGGCAAGACGATCCAGCAGCGTGCATCATCCTCATCACGACTTCGCGTATTACTTCTACCAGGCCCTTCCGCATTACTATCTCTCGCCGCTGGACATTCGCATCCTCAAGGCGGCCTTTGGCGACTTTGCCTCGTTCCCGGCCACGCTCCTGCCCCGCGTGGATCATGTCTCGACGGGGCACGTGGTCGACGACGACCTCCGCAAGCGTGCGCGGTACCTAGCCCACCTGCCCTTCGGATGTGAGGTGGCCTTCCTCGAATGCGACTGGACGGACGTGGTCGGGCCGGAGATCCTGGAGCGATTTGGACCGGAGATCGAGCGCCGGCGGAAGAAGAATCGCGACAAGGAGGTCCGCGAGGAGAAGGACCGCGTGCGGGCGGAGAAGCAGGAGGAGAGTCAACGCTGGGCGGCAGCACGACGAAGACGGTCCCACGTCTCTCGGGAGAGCATCATCAGCGACGGGATTCAGAGCGAGCTGGCGATGGCGGGCGGAGGAGACGCGGCCGGGGTGGACTTTGGTGGGCTCGCCACGACGCCGCCCTGGTCCATCTCGAATCGGGGCCAACAGGGCTCGTCGTTTGCCGCCTTGGCCTCGCCGTCGACCAGTCCAGTCACGCACCGCACCGTCTGGGGCACGCCCTTGGTTGCCCCGTCGTCACCACCCACCACGGTCGTCAAGGCGCCGGAACCGGAGGACCACGATGACGGCTGGCTGCAGGGATGGGAGCAGGAGCTGTTACGAGAGGTGGACGTGGTCGCCCAAGCGCAGCAGCTCGAGGCCCTGGGGAACGCTGAGACCGCGATGACTCCTTCGAGTGCCGGGAAGAAGAAGAAGGGCAAGAAGATTACGCTGATGAGCACCAACGTGCGTCGAGGAGCTTGATAAGTCGCCTCTCATCGAAGGTCAGGGTATGGCCAACATAGATCAGGTAGTAAACTTCGTCCGCTGAATCGTTCTTCTCCAGCGGTTTGGAAGGCCGAATGCATGATCCCTTTTCCGCTTCTTCCAAGCCCGAATGTGTTGTTCTTTTCTGTAAGCATGTTTCCGGACACTCGAGTATCCGTCAGGTCGATGCTCATTCAAGCAATATCATCGTCATGTAAAGGGTGCAGAGCGTGACGAAAGCTCAATCAGCCCGTTGCTTTCCATGCGTTGGTTGCCGAGTTGTAATCGACCTTTCTCTGAGCCTGATCTGGTGGGGTTTCATACACCATTGCTCGGCTACTTCTCTCCGAGTATCTACACATCCTCGTTTCATTTCACAGTCTCTCCGTCCTCGTGTATAGTCCCATGGATTCTATCTGAGAATCCCGTTATACTGGTGATGCTTCAAACTATCCCGTAATCATTTGTCCGTTTCTTCTCGCGCAGAGTTGTGGGTTTTCTCGGCATCCATGCCGAAACTGAAGTGGAGATGTTGGCTTTTTTCTATTCTACTGATATTCTTACAAAGATCATTCCCCATCAAGACCACTGACGAACAACAGCGTATGTCGAACTACCGTCTAGTACGAACGCAAGGCTTGATACGTCCAATGCAGCGTCATGAGAGGAGAATTTGCCGACCATGCCACGGAATCTGATGTGGTCCCTCCGTATCGTCCGCAGCGGCGCCATACTTGCGTCGAAACAGCTCAAAGACAAACAGACCGGCGCTGGTGCTGGGGATCTGACGCAGTGTCGTCCTGACGAAGCCTCTGGAGCACCACGCCAGCCAGCCGCCAGCCTTGGTAGCTTGCACGCTCGCTCGTCGGAGCGTGGATCGGTAACTTACTCGGTGGGTTGATGATGGAGGCAGGGTGGGCCTCGAGAGGGGGAAGCGATGATCTGGTCCTCGATGAGGACGAGCTTCGGCAAGTCTGAGCCGAGAATGGTGAAGGTACTGCAGATGGTTAAGCGGATGTTGAACGACCTGCTGCGCGACCGAGGCCGTCAGTCCCGCCAGGAGAATAAAAGTCGGTTCGAGCGCAAAATGTGGCCGAATGACTTCATTCTGCTCCTGGCCGGACTGGCTTCTATGCTTTGTTGTGGGATAGTAGTGGGCCGCGAAGGAATAGTACGCCTGTTGTTTGCAGTACTCGAAGGTGGCGAAGAAAATGCCATATCCGAGGGATTCTTTGAGGAAGGATAGACCCCAGCCGGCAAAGATCTTTCGAGGACCCATCTCGTACAGCTTGGCGCGGGCGTACTGCCACATGCTCGTATACGTCCCGCTGACGAGCAAGTTCACGTTGAAGCGCGCCTGGAGCGCATCAAGCGGCGCGGCCACGACGGACTGGATGGTTCCAGCGGCGAAGCCCGCCGCGAATGTAGCCGGGAATGATGGAGGTGGATGGACCCGTTTGATTGACTGCGAAGATGGAGGATGTACGAGGCCCAGAATCTGCAAGTATGAGGTGTAGAGGATCGCACCAATCCTACCGTGACAATCGTCAATGTCTCCATGTTCGCACAAATGGGCGCCAGGTCAACGTACCCCGCATTGGCTAGAAGAGGTGGGAGGAGATGATTTGGGACATAGCTCCATCCATGCGTTCGTATGGCATGCAACAGCAAGCCAGGCGTGGTGGTCCGCCATGACCACCCTCGGTTGGCTTGCAGATGCTGGTGCGTCACACGCGCAAAATGCTGTTCGGGGCCGACATTAGCTATCGCCCATGGGATCCTCGAGGGGAGTAAGAGTCACCAGGTAACTAATCTTCCATCAATGCAAGTTCTCTTTGCTACCTGATGAGATGAATCTTGCTTACTCGACTCGACTGCGCAGGAAAGCTTTGACGGGGATTCGAAAATACAGCCGGATCAGCTGCGCGGTGATGGCTCGCGCTCCGGCGGCCGTGGCGCCGGTAGCAGCATTGGTCGTCGAGAGTTTCTTCGGAGGCTCATCATACTGCCCGAGTGACGAGGTGAGGGCTGGCAGGGTTCCCTCAAAGTCGGTGGGATCATCCTCGAGGGGGTTGCTGGTCATTGGTCCATGAGAATCTCCATTATCAGTCCGAACCGTCAGTTGAAACCATGTCGTCGCGACGCGATAACGATCACGTGCCTTTTGCGGGGTGACGCATCGGATCAAATCGCGTCGGCGTCGGAGAAAGCTAATTCTCCGCGCCGGCGCTAGTTCAATCTGGGAACGTTGATTCCTCCGCGCTTCGCGCTCTCCACCTCTTCACTGACCTCAAATCCACCCTCACCTGGACCTAAACCCTTCTCACTTCTCACTTCACTCCATCAACCACTGAATTCCCACGCAATCTCTCAACGCTCCTGGGATTGGACAAACTCATCGTACACGTTTGAGGCGCTACGCCTCAGTCCCCAGTCATCAACATGGCTGAGGGAATCCACATCGACAAGCAACTCTTCTCAGATCGGTTGTCGCAATTCCTCACTGCCTGGAAGGCCGACAAGCGCGCCAACGACGCGTTGTTCGGTGGCGTCGGCTCCATCGTGGTGCTCCTGGGCAAGACTGAGGATTCCAACGCGTTCCCCAAGAATAACGCACTGCATGTAGGTGGCGGGGCAGCTGGCAGTTTACTTGGTATCAACACGCGTAACTGACATGTCGGACAGTTCTGGTTGCTCGGGTATGAGTTTCCGGCCTCGTTGTTTCTGTTCACGCTTGAGAAGTTCTACGTCGTGACAACGGCAAAAAAGGGTATGGCAATGTGAAGAGTTGACTTTGATGTTTTCTAGCCTGCCGCTGACATTCATTTAGCGAAACATCTGGAACCGCTCGTAGGAGGCAAGGTTCCTCTGGAACTGCTCGTCCGCGGCAAGGATGCGGCAGAGAACACCAAACACTTCGAAAAGGTCGTGGAGGTCATCAAGGAATCTGGGGTATGGTTGCTGTCACTGATCGGAGAGAGCATGTCACGCTGACTCACTTTACAGAAGAAAGTGGGTGTCATCGCCAAGGACACCTCATCCGGCCCGTTCATCGACGAGTGGCGAAAGGTGTACGAATCCGCGGCCAAAGAGCTAGAAGAAGTTGATATCGCTCCGGCGCTGTCCGAGGCCGCCTTGGCCATCAAGGACGAGAATGAACTGGTAGGCGCGGCAATGTCGCATCCTCGTTGCAACTGAGGCTGATTCTCCATCGACTAGCGTGCCATGCGCGCCGGCTCCAAGGCCGTGGCGGGCCTCATGAATCTGTACTTCGCCGACGAGATGGCCAACGTCCTTGACGAGGAGAAGAAGGTCACGCACGCGGCCCTCGCGGCCAAGGTCGACGCCAAGATCGATGATAGCAACTTCTTCAAGAAGATTCCCAAGTTGCCCAATGACTTTGACCCGAGTCAGCTTGACTGGACCTACGGCCCGATCGTACAGAGCGGGGGCAAGTACGACTTGAAGCTCACGGCGCGTCCGGATGACGATCACCTGCATCCGGGTGTCATCATCGCAGGTTTTGGCCTACGATATCGCACCTACTGCTCCATCCTGGTCCGGACGTATCTCGTGGACCCCAACAAGGCCCAGGAGGACCACTACAAGTTCCTCATCGCCCTGCACCAGTCGGTCGTGCAGGACCTGCGTGACGGCACCGTCCTCAGCGATGTCTACAGCAAGGCGCTGAAGGTGGTCAAGTCCAAGAAACCGGATCTGGAGAAGCATTTCGTCAAGAGCCTCGGGAGCGGCATCGGGATCGAAGTGCGAGACCAGACGCTCACCATCAACAGCAAGAACACGCGCACCATCAAAGATGGCATGACCTTCTGCGTCGCCACCGCCTTCACCGACATCCCGAATGCGTCTCCGCGCGACAAGAGGAGCGCGACCTACACCTTGGCCGTCACGGATACCGTCCGGGTGACCCGCGGTGATCCGGTCATTTTCACCGCTAGCGCTCCGTCGGAACCGGAATCCATCTCCTTCTTCTTCAAGGTAAAGATTTTGCATGCTGCGGATTGGGTCTCGATTGAAGCTTGACGCTGATGAATCTCTGCACAGGATGAAGATGAGATCCCGCCGCCGAAGCCCAAGGAGAAGAAAGCTCCACGGACGGTGAACACAGACAATATCACGCGGACCAAGCTCCGAGGGGCTCGCAACAAGGAAAAGGACGAGGGGGCGGAAGCGCGACGACGGGAGCATCAGAAGGAGCTAGCCAAGAAGAATCAAGAGGCGGGATTGGAGCGATATGCGGGCACGGCGAGCAACCAGAACGGCTCGGCGCAGAAGACGTTCAAGCGCTTCGAGTCCTACAAGCGCGAGAATCAATTCCCCTCCAAGGTTCGCGAGCTCGTCGTCGTGGTCGACGCCAAGAACTCGACCGTCAACTTGCCGATCATGGGCCGACCGGTGCCGTTTCACATCAACACGATCAAGAACGCCAGCAAGAGCGACGAGGGCGAGTATGCCTATCTGCGCATCAACTTTCTGTCGCCCGGCCAGGGAGTAGGCCGCAAGGACGATCAGCCGTTCGAGGATCCGTCGGCGCAGTTCGTGCGCAGTCTCACGTTCCGATCCAAGGATGCCGACCGCATGGATGATATCGCGCAGCAGATCACGGAGCTGCGCAAGGCGGCCCTGCGACGGGAACAGGAAAAGAAGGACATGGAGGATGTGGTGGAGCAGGACAAGCTGATTGAGATTCGAAGTAAGATCATAATTTTGTCTGCAAAACATTTCCTGTTCGAAACTGGCTAACACGGGATATAGACCGACGCCCCCAGCGTCTCTCGGATGTCTACATCCGCCCGGCCACCGATGGCAAGCGGGTGCCCGGTGAGATTGAGATCCACCAGAACGGTCTGCGGTACTACTCGCCTCTACGTGCGGAGCAGAAAGTCGACATCCTCTTCAACAACGTCAAGCATCTCTTCTTCCAGCCGTCGGTGCACGAGCTCATCGTCATCATCCACGTGCATCTGCGCAACCCGATCGTGATCGGCAAGAAGAAGACGCAGGATGTGCAGTTCTACCGGGAGGCGACTGACATCCAGTTCGACGAGACGGGCCATCGCAAGCGGAAGCATCGGTTCGACGACGAGGAGGAATTCGAAGCCGAGCAGGAAGAGCGACGTCGACGTGCCGCGCTCGATAAAGAATTCAAGAACTTCGCCGAAAAGATCTCCGAGGCCGGCCGCAACGAGAACGTCTCCGTCGATATTCCCTACCGCGAGCTCGGCTTCCAAGGGGTTCCCAATCGGGCGAATGTGCTGATGCAGCCCTCGACGGACTGTCTCGTGCAGTTGACGGATCCACCCTTCTTCGTCGTCACCCTGGACGAAATCGAGGCTGCTCATCTGGAGCGAGTTCAGGTATTTATCTCTCTCCCTTTCTTTCTACGATCACTACTTCCTCCCACCCTACCAATCTGCTCCGCTGCACGTGATCCATCTCGCTAACCACATCTCAATGTGTCTATCATAGTTTGGTCTCAAAAACTTCGATCTCGTTCTCATCTTCAAAGACTTCCATCGCACGCCGGTGCACATCAACACGATCCCGGTCGAGAGTCTCGAGGCGGTCAAGGACTGGCTGGACTCGATCAACATTCCGATCTCCGAGGGTCCGTTGAACTTGAACTGGGGCACGATCATGAAGACAGTGACGTCGGACCCGCACCAGTTCTTCGTCGATGGGGGATGGTCGGTGCTGGGCGTGGATTCCGACGCCGAGGGTGAATCGGACGAGGAAGAGGAATCGGCCTTTGAGATGTCCGAGTCGGAGCTAGCGGCGTCGGATGAGAGTTCCGAGGAAGATAGCGATTTCGATGAAGATGCCTCCAACGATGAGGGCAGCGGTAGCGATATGGATGGAGAGAGTGATGGAGAAGACTGGGATGAGATGGAGAAGAAGGCTGAACGCAAGGATCGTGGAAGTGCGCTGGATGATGGCGGCGATCGAGGACGGAAGCGGAAACGTTGAGGTGATGAGTGGGGAAATAATGGGTCTCTTCGTGGTTGCTCGTGGCTCGATGGCAGGGGGTTTATTGCCTGAGGGGGTGGGTTAGTAGGGGGAATTCGCTAGGCAGTCGTGAAGGTTGATTACATCAAATCGTTGCTTCATCAAGGTTCCCCCTTGCACTGGCATATCTGACCAGTTCGTGCGTAGTACAGATGACCCTGGGTTCTTGTTGATTATTTCAGCACCAAGTATTGGCCTCACAGCATCACCGTTCCTCATGAAGTTCAGGTCAACGTCCGTTACTGGATTGGAACTGCTTCATCATATTTGCTATCCTCTACTACCGCCTATAGCTACGACCCTACTGTGACTAGGATCAATAGCTCAACGCTAGTTCCTGGACTGGAACTGCTTCTCCATTCTTGATCTCCGCTGGAAGCGTTCATTGTCACCGCGGTAGCCCCCTTTGCTGTACTCAATAGAATAGCTGAACGCCTCTAAGTCAGAATCCATGCTGGAGTGCAACATTATATGGGCATATCGTAGAGCTCTAGACCTTTTGGATCAAAGATCGAATCAAGCATTCAGCGGGCGACAGCCGGAAACTGCGATATCCTAGATCCTCACTCCAACAAGTTGCAATGTGACCCTGCCGCGGAACTGGATGATCAATAACATCGAACTCTTCCTCCGTCATAATGATGGTAATCGTCATTTTTTTTTTCTGTTGAGTTTCAGCTCCAACAACTTGCAATGTAACCCTGCCGTGGGACTGAGTAGTACCACCTACTTCTTCCTCCGTCGACCTGAGGGTGGTTATGTTTCCTTTCTCTGAAGCGGAGTAAGACGAAAACCTCCTCCTGACATCGAACTGGTCATGACGATGCTTGACCGACATATACAAAGTGGAATAACTAAGCCGTCACAATATACCTTTCCACCGTCATTTCTTTCATTCAGATTTCCCGCCTTCTTACTTCCCCGTTCGCCGAGTGTAATGCAAGGTTCAGCAACCTTGAGGCGGCGTCGAAACCTTTTCACGATCCTCACCGCTCACCTCCACCACACTTACTGCAACACACTTTCATCAACACAGCCGTCGAAAATGTCGACGATTCTGGAGTCTAGTGTCCAACGTTGAGAAGCCTGGATCATGTCACGATGACCTCTACACTATACTCTTTTCGTGAGCCAGATCCTTATGTGTCCGATCTGCCGCTGACTTC
>QQTW01003640.1_pt1 | contig 11418 bp, 15 predicted proteins | sample 1904831 | NCBI WGS metagenome assembly QQTW01 (sample SAMN09435610, study PRJNA476489) | Subsurface metagenome, whole genome shotgun sequencing project.
GTCAGCGTTGAGCCCGTATTTTGAGGCTGTCGATCTTTGGTATGGTGTAACGCAAGACTTGGAGGTAATAATATCGAATCCTGTACATACGGGCTCAACGCTGACAGCCAAACCAGTGGTATGATCCAGATGCCGTTACAACCAAGGATGGTACTCTAAACATAAGATTTGATGCTTTTCAAAACCACGGGTTGAACTACCGGTCAGGCATGGTACAATCGTGGAATCAGCTTTGCTTTAAGGGTGGCCATCTAGAGGCCAGTCTATCTCTGCCAGGAAGAGGCGACACAATTGGGTTCTGGCCCGGTTTCTGGGCCATGGGTAACTTAGGACGCCCTGGCTATGCTTCCTCAACCGATGGCATGTGGCCCTATAGCTACTGGGACAAGTGTGATGCTGGCATAACGAAGAATCAGAGCTCGACAGACGGGCTGAGCTTCCTGCCCGGTATGAAGCTACCAGCCTGCACCTGTGCCGGCGAAGACCACCCCACTCCGGGAAAGTCACGCTCCGCACCCGAGCTTGATGCGCTGGAAGCCAGCGTCCTATACCTTGGTGAAGGACAGACGGCGGCGATAGGCTCTGCGTCGCAAAGTGCGCAGTTCGCACCTTTCGATATTTGGTATCAGCCGGACTATGGTTAGTTGTTGGCCTTACGGTCCCACAGCCTTGAAAGACGCTAACAGAACGTCAGACTTCATTGAGGTTTACGATCAATCTGTTACTGGTATGAATATCTATCGTGGAGGCGTGTTTCAGCAAGCACTGTCCGGGGTCACCAATTTGAACAACAATTGGTACGATGGAAAGCAATACCAAACCTACGCGTTCGAGTACACACCTGGTACCGACGGCGACGTGGTCTGGTTTGTCGGGAAAGATAAGACCTGGAAGATGGATGCGAAGGCCGTCGGACCGAACGGGAACATTGGGCAGCGAGTCATTCCGGTTGAGCCCATGACGATCATCATCAATTACGGCATGTCGATGAGTTTCGCTGCGCTCAATCTCACCGGTCTCGCTCCGCTGATGCCAGCAACTATGAAGATTGACTACATTCGTCTGTACCAGGATCCCAACAGTCAAAGTGTCACCTGCGACCCACCCGGTTACGAAACGACGGAGTACATTGCAAACCACATGGACAGCTATGCGAATGCGAACTTGACCACCTGGTATGGCTCAAGAAAATGCTTCAATGACGGGAAGGTGCTAACTGTTTTACGTGCAGGGACCAAACTCCCCACCCCTGGCCCAAAAATTCCCTTGTCGATGGTTGCAAAACATGAGCCACGCCGTCCCTTTTAATGATTATGTTATCTACCGACCATCCTTCGAAGTTTACAATGACATGGTACCATCGGTTCTAGCCTGCTTAATACTACGCTTCATTTTCGTCTATGTGCATAGCGGAGTTAACGCGTCCCCCCAACGACTTGCATATATCGATCGACCGACGTTAAATCCGATCAACAAAGGCAAAACACAGTCACCAATCTAATTCAATTCGCCGTCTGCTCTTTTAAACCGTTGCATGGTGTGGCGGTACCCATTGTTGGCTTTCGAGGCTGGTTCTTTCCACTTTTCCCCGAGCATCTGCCTTACTTTTGCAAAGCCGTGTACACCAATTTTCGCATTTTAGGTTTCCATCACTTTGAGGGGCGGGGTGGAGACTACTCTGTTCTGCTTTCGACGGCGTTTTATATCTACATCAAGGGCAGCGCATTATAGAAACGTGGCAGATGCTGCGGCGCATCCTGATGTCTGTAACTTAGACCACAAGCATGATTGAATATCAAGACAAACTCACCAATAGATCAATCAACATGCTGTAATTGTGACTTTGGTCCCTGACAGAGGGCCACTGATGCTTGGCAGAAAGGGGGGAGGGGACCATGTTACGCAGCATTAGCGCAAATCCCATCCTCTATCAACGGCTCCTTGCCTTCCTTTACTAACGACCGACAGAGCATCATACCGGTTCAGTAGGTAAGTACGTCGTCATCTCATTTTTACCAGAAGGCGTCGTCGCTCCTTGGTGGAAGCCTCGGTGGGATTGTCACATCCCGCTTCTATTGAGCAGGCTTCCTCAGGCTCTCGTACTTAAATCTCTTCCATCATCTCCTTTCCGAGCTGGCCCAAGAACGTGTCTTTGTTTCATCATCATACCTTCGATGTCCCTCTGTCAAGTCTCGATGTAATATGAACATACTCGAATGCTGAGTACCCACTGTATCCCGTTCATAGAGCACCAACCGTGTGGCCCACATAGGTTGCTCGTGCCGTTTATTTCACTCTTGGCCGTCCTGTCCTTTCGTTTATCCTCACATTCTGCTATGTTAGGCTTCATCTGATGTTACTATATTATGAGAATTAATCCCATCTTTTTCCTGAAAAATCATAAGTTTAATACTACCCCATCCGTCCAGCTGACCGGCAAGTCCCAAACCACTCGGCATCAGACATCATACGTCGCACCACACCCCGTTCATAGCAGCCTGGTGTTCTCCCCTGTAACCAATATCACCACCACCAACCCGCTTCTCCTACAAAGGATGAACAACAACATAACCCTCGCCCAAGACCGCCAAGCCCGCGGCAAACCGCCACCTCCACCTCCGCCCACGACGCATCCATCTACGACCAGTCACGGCAAAGGAAAGGGTAAAGCCTCCATGCACACCTCATCCTCGTCTAGCGCCGCGCCACCGCCGCGAAAGACGGCAGATGAGCAATTCGAAGAGCGCGAGCGGCGCGATCAAGCAGCGAGAATTCTGGGCAGTAGGGAGTTGTTGATTTGGCATGCTGTGGCTAACGATGAGGTCCGTCGTTACCTCTTTGTACCTTTTGGATGAAAAGTCCTCGTGCCGTTACACTCGTGCTGATAGCAAACGCGCAGAGTGTACCCCAAACACGCCTGCGTTTCGAGAAGATGATGATCGGCATCGATCCCGATGAGAGTCCGGCGGAATGGGAGGATGATTACGACGACGACGATGGGGACGGCAGTTCGTATGGGAGTGGGTGGGCGAGTAGTAGTTCCGGTGCGGGGAGTATCAAAGCTGGTGCGGCTGGCGCCGGGACGGGAGGGAAGGGGAAGGAGCGGGAGAAAGCGGGGGAAATGCGAGGTGGTGAGGGGGCTTCGTCGGAGAAGGGGGATGCGGGGAGGAAGAGGAAGGCTTGATGATTGTGGGCTAAGGAGGTTGTGGTTGCCGGTTGCATGATTGATGATTAGGGTGAAGGGTAATGATTCAATGATCATCTACGTGTAGCTTTACAGGCTGCTGAAAAACTGTCCACCAGTCTCTATTCCCGAGAATCCTCAACCTCCACAGGCAGGTGCTGTGAAATGTCTGAGGTGGCCTCGACAATTCAGATCTAAGACAGTATTCATACTCCAAAATGTGTGAGAAAAAAACAGACAACACAGTCTGTAGAGTAAAGGAGCCTTGCGTGCAGTACGAGAAACATCAGGATAACTGTAACGTTGTGGTTGGAGCTGCGGTGTGGTTAGGATGGACTTGAGTGACCTTATGAGTGGTGCGAGGGGTCAAACAAGGCACATTGCATGGGCAAACTTCCCGCTGGGTTGCGGGCTCTAGCACATGGTGTCTATCCGCGCTTTTTGTAGGGACTTACTATTGGTATGGCATGGAGGAACTCTACCAACAAAGGAAAACATATTTCCTTCCAGCTAAGCTCCCAAAAAGACTCACCAAGATGCGGCTACGATGCCATGGAGAATTGTATTCCGATATAGCAACACCGTTTGGATTTGTATCATATATAACTTTGGCTCGGTGGTCTTTGTGTAATGAGAATTCCTTGGGCCGGTGCTTCAATAACCCCCCGGGTCTTCCCCCAGATGGAGTTTGATATAATATAAGACTAGAGCCTCACACACGTCGCTTCGATCCATGTAGCGGACACTCCAACGCCGTCCAGAATGCAACCATCCGACGTAGGCCATCCTGTCCGCTTATAAGTGGCCCGACACGCTCGGCGCCAGTGCGCCCTCCTCGTTGACCATACTCTCCGCATCTCCGACCTGCTTCCGCGTGCTGACCTCGCGGTTGCGCAAGCGTGACCTCACCGCCCGCATCATCGTCAATCCTTGGGTGGTTCCCCTCATGACTGGTAATTGTTATTGCAGCGGTTCCGAACTCGAGGACAAGCGATTCAGATGGAGGTATACGTCTGTACCGTAGCTGGGGAAACGAAAGATTAGCTGTGAGACAGGCAAAGCGGCGCAGTGAGCTCTGGCGTACCCTTCCATACTGATCAATTTCAAGTCCCCGCCAAAGTATCTCGCATATAGTCTACTGATGGGTAGACCATACCCGAAACCGGCCATCGGAGCCTTGAAATCACTCTTGTCGAAATCCGGATCCAGATTCGGTGTCGTCTCTACCGTGGTATACATATACGTCCATACAAGCGGGATCGCTGATCTTGGTATTCCGCCTCCTTCATCGGATATCTTGATCGTAATATCTTCCTTCCCCTCCGCAATGATTACCTTTGTCACTGGGAACTCCTCTTTATCCTGCCCGTGCGTTTCCACCACCGCTCGTAGCGAGTTTTTCAGCGTTTCGAAAAGCATATGTGACAAATGTCCTGGCACGTACATGAAGTGCAGGTCGGGTTTACAAACGAGCTGGATCTTCGGCGCGTCAAAGAGACCATAGTGATCCTCGCACACGAATCTTGCATTTTCGATGGCTTCTTGTGCGAGTTCTCGCACGTTCGTCTTTGTACAGATGATGCCAACATAGTTGGGTTCTGAGCCGGTCTTCTGGTCCGTGAGAGCGATGTGTTGTCCGATCAGCATCCTTATGCCTATTCGAGACATATAGAACCGGTCAAGGAAGGCTTGAATATTCGAATCGATCTGCATTCGTTGCCGCTTGCGCTTGTATTCTAATATTCCTTGGGCTGCATTGCACGGCTGTCAGATCTAGGTCTCGTGGTTATCCAGATTGGTTAGCCTACCAATTGTCGTCACGACGCCGTCATGCCGCCTTTTGATCCCTTCCAGTGTTCGCGCAAAGCGCTTGTTGTAGTCACTGAGCTCAGGCGGCCACTCCTTCCCATCGTCTGCGGCTGCAAAGTATCGACGCGCAGAACCCTTCTTAGATGCCCCATTCCCATTCTCAGCGCTGGTGTCTTTGTGTGCTTGCGGTAGTGACCGATATTGCCCTTTCTCTACGCTTGGGTTTTGTGTCGCTTGGCTTAGAATTTTCGACTCTCGGCCATTAAGCTTTGCTGGTCTCATGAGACGTTCTTTCACTTCTTGTTGGAGCGTGGGTCTGGGCAGGGTAGTGATGTCCTGCGGTACCAGTCAGTGATAGCACCTTAGACGCCGCCAACAGCGCCAAAGGTGAGGACTGCAGTATACCTCAAATGATTGCGCATACCAATCCTGCACTTTTTTAATCGAGGGCATTTCGCTGAGGCCATCTGGAAGGTCTCCGAGTTCCCGCACACGGTGGGCCAAACGTATAGGAAGCTCTTCAGAGAGGAATTGGGATGCGCGGAAGAGGGTGCCTTCAATACTCGGCCTTTGTGAGCACAAGCTCGATCATGCAAGCAGCAATTAGCTGGCAGGGGTGCCCATACCGGTTGATGGCTTTTCCCCGAATTGCACCATCTGCCGTAAACTCACTCCTGTCGCTGGAAAGGCCGAGTAATGCTTGATAGTGTCCATCAACTTCTCCGTCTTCTTCCACGACATCTTGAAAAGTTATTCAGGCCGAATGGCCTCCCCAACAATCTGAGATCCAATCCCTGACGACCAACCTCTGTCTTGTGCCGTGTAACGATCTGTTGCTTTCTGTTTAGAAGTGGTCAGGTCGTGTGAGCTCCCCACCAATACTCAGAGATACCGAGGTCGGGTCTGATCGTTCGTGGGTGAGTCTCTCCAAATCGAAGTGAAATGCCAGTGTTAACAGACCACAAGTACAATGAGTCTAGAAGTTAGGTAAGTTGATTGAATGCAAGAACATTGGTGTAGAAGGTAGTGCAAAACCCAAGGACGGTGCTTGAGTCACACACAGACAATCGCTCGAGGTTCCTGTCCGCCGAGATGCGCGGCGGCGCCCGTGCGTCCGAAGGCGGGCAGCTTTCCCCACGGTCTCGGCTCCTATCACATGACTGAATGAAGTATTTCCGAATAGTCTACTTGTAACCCATTCTGGCGCCCAGAGATTATGATACTGAGGAAGCACGTACCGTAGAAGATTGCGATATCCAATAGTGGTTTGTCAAATTTTCTGTGTCTTTTTGTAAATGCAATAACTTGACAAGTAATGAACTCATGACATTGATGCTTTCCGAACAAAGCGTTGCTACCTAGCCCTAATCTTGGCAATCGCTTCTTTTGACCGTGCCATGTCTATCGTAAGGTGGAAGCATCAGTATAATTCCTCTTGCCACATTTAAAATTTCGCATAAAAATGGACTTGAAATTCCTGTCCAACACTTTGTTCGACCAAACTCCGAACGAACAATGGCCTATCCATTTCCAAGACTGAACAGCTCCCCACAAACACCCCAGTACATCAAAGGCATGAGCAGCCCACGCAGTAAGCCAGCAACTCGCCGTCCGCTAGCGACGTACAAAACCCCCATTATCATCACCGCGCTCTCCATAGGCATATTCCTCTGGATAGTTATGTCATTCTCCAGCAGGACCCCAACAACGCAATCAGACCGGGTCCCATTCTCTGGTAATCCCATCAATGAGTGAGTAGACGCCTCCCAAACCTCTGTCACGGGCACTAGAATCTGACCGCCTCAAACCAGCTACTTCATGCACTTCGAAGGCCATCAAGACTGCGGCATCGCTTCCCCAGATCTCTACTTCGCACCTCCGTCTTCCAACCATCGTCCACAAGGCCAGTCACCGTACTGCAGAAACCGAGCCGCGTTACTCGACGCAATGAGTGGAGGCGGCAGACACGGCTTTGATGCACCGTTCACCTCGAAAGGTACGCATTCGCACGAACCAAGCACCAAGACTCCTTCAGATGCTGACATAAATAACAAGGTTGCCATCATCGCTGGTACTCCACCACCGAGATCTGCATGATTCTTGACCGCTTCGATGGCGTCGTCTTCATCGGCGACGATCTGGTCCAGCACGTATATGCCGCATTCAACATCCTGCTGCGAGAAAACGTAGCCCTGGGCAGCCTGAAGCAGTGGGAGATGAGTGAAAGCGAACGAAACGGCTGCAGATGCGATAGTCAGTTCATCAGGGCCGAATGCAAGAAGTATACCGTCACGAGCAGTGAAGAAGTCAGTTACAGTGACGGAGGTGGCGGACATGGTAGCCCATATCTTTGCAATCGTGAGTCCCCAATTCATAGATATCTAGTACATGAACTGTTCATAACATGTTATCTAACGTAACTTCTCTCCAAATAGGCACACCCCACATGTACCTACCCATAAACAGCAGCCCGGCCCCTCAACCCCACCACCACACCTTCACCAAGCTCCTGTCCAAGAACGCCGACTCTTATAAACCGGTCCCGATTATCCACTCTCTCAGCCTCAGCACGGGTCTGTCCTGGCCCACGACCATAGCCTCCATGAACGAATGGCTCGCCCTGGCCGATGCCTCAGGCCGCAATGTCCCTTTCCTCTGGTTGGGACCCGTCGCGGCCGGCCATCTCAAGCCGCCTGGTCAGATCCTCAGCCAGGGAAACAACGCGTTATGGCATTTCACAGCGGAGATGGCCAAGGAGGCGAGGAGTAAGGAGATGGATGCGTTGGGACTGTATAATATGACTCTGCAGGCGAGCAGTTGGGATGGAACCGGGTATGGCGAGAAGGTCGGGCTAGTCCAGGCCATGATGGTGAGTCCACGATGCCAATACGCATGCTTTGTGAAATGACTGACTTGTGGTGACTGCGTACAGGTCATCAACTGGTTATCCCGCTTGGAAACATCCTAGAAGAAAGTTGTCGCTTTCGGTGCTGTAATTTCGCTCCAACACATTTATTCAAATGAACTTGCACGCATCGAACATTGATCTTATAATCTTGCTCCATGACCTCGACAGGCCCTCCTTTCTCTAAATCAACCCATGGGGCGAGGGAGCCTGACGATGACACCGAGCGTTACAGGCAACAAACACGTGCATGGTGCCATTGAACAAGTAATGGACGATCTTGTCTTTGGCTCCATTCGCCAAGTCCGTTGCTTCATATCCCCTATCCCAGAACGCTGCGCACTATGTTACTATTCTTCAACTGTGCAGATCCTGTCTGCATATTGGGTCTTAGTCGGACAATTGCAGTTGCAAGCGTAGAGTAGGTCGTGAATGACAATCCATTATCAAGAAACCAGCAAGATAACCAAGAGTCCTCCAAATACGCTTTTCGTTAATGCTAATGTGATGAACCTAGATCTTAAATGCCTATCCAAGAATATGACGCTGTAAGTGAAGTAAGTTCTTGAACAGTACGTCGAAAGTGGCTGACTATCGTAACGGCTGATGGTGTACAAGCACGGTAGTGAGGAAAACGTGGTCGCGTGATGGTATCCTATAAGTCCTGGAGGCTTACTTCAATATTACCATAAGACTAGAAGGGCCCGAGTGTTTTGGGATAAGAAGCTCAGGAGTATATATAAGTATCGACGTGTCATCGGCGGAAATTGACGATTGCGATCTAGATGTCGTATACTGTTAGTCTCTCTTGCCAGTGGCTGTCCATGATGGACGTGACATGCGACTAACCTGACTGCCCAGTCCGAAAGCCAATTTTCCCCCGTCCGCATCCCAGCTCAGCGAATGATCATCGCCTCTCCCATCCTCTTCCTCTTCCTCTTCCTCGCCTCTCAGTTCCCCGTTCTCGAGCTCGTGCTTTGTCCTTGCTGCGCTGCCCATCCACCTTCCCTTTTCTCCAACCCAACACGCCTTCGGGGGTCCTCCTTCTTCTGTCCTCCATATCAAGATCTTATTGAAGCTCGCCGCGGCAACAAGATAGCCGTCTGGGGTGAAGCTCAACGCCATAGCCGGCGTGTCCTGACCAATTAACAGCTTGTGCAGAAGATTGAAGGGATTCTTGGCATCCCATAGTTTGAGCGTGCCATCTAGCGAAGTGGTGGCAAGAAGCTGGGTATCGGAGGAAGAATAAGTGGAGGGGTTCGGATGAGGTTGGAAGGACATTGCGGTCAGTGCGTCTGAGTGTGTAGCTGCGGTTCGGACGGAAGCGGTGGAGTCGATAATCTACATGTTGTCTTAGGGTTGTGACTGAAGGTCCATTCAGATTGGAGTGGGTACGTACCGCCAGATGGGCATTTTCTTCTGCGGCCACTGCTAAGGTTAACGTTAATGGATCAAATCTGATGATACTCCAACTCTGTCTAATCTCATCTCTCGCATAGTCGTGCGCAACGGCGGCTGTTCGGTCATTGATGACGAACTCAGTAATGACGGCCTCGCCACATACAGCGTACCGGATATCGCCCGTCCAGGCAGCGTCGACGATAGTCCTTTCCAACTCAACCGGTTGCAGTGCTTGGCCGGTGGAGGGATCCCAAACCAGAACACTACTGGCATTACCAGAAGATGCGACAGCCAACAACAGTGAACCCGACGTATTCCACCTCAATGCCAACATCATGTCATGAGCGGCGGGCAGCACATCACGCATGACACCCGCTTTTGTCCAAATGGTGACTTCGCCTATCCAACCTGACTCCAGACTCCGTGTGGCAACAGCGAGAAACTCGCCATCCGGACTCCATGATAACGCCGTCACCATGGATCGATTTCCGGCTTCCAACAAGTCCACGTGCTGTTTTGGGCCTTCGAATCTTGAGATCGTCCATATGCGGGCTAGCGCCTCGCCTGCGGTTGCCAGGACGGTAGACTCCTTCGGGTGCCATGTGGTGTGCATGACGCTTTGACCACTTCCTCGCTTGGGATCCCCAACCTGGCTCCGAGCAGCGCCCAAACCTGTGTCAGTATCCAAATCCAAAATCGTAGTTTCAGGTCCAAGTTCGGTGACTTTTTCGCTTTGCACTCCAACACTATTGCCGTTGGTCAAAGTTAAAGGCCATGGACTCCGAATTGGTTGAATTGGTGGTAGTGCATGAACTTCCTGTGCGTCGGCCTGTGCATATGTCTGTGCATCTTCAGCTTCCACACGAGTCGTTCCGGCAGGGGACCTGACTGCCGTAGACGGTGCAGGGTGCGAGTAGCCATTTCGGTCATTTTCCATTGCACGGTCCTGGCCATTGCCGTTGCTGTGATCGTGGTCATAATTGTCAGCGTTAGCATCTATCTCGACGGCGCCATTGCTTTTTCGAGATCTTTTGGCTGTTGGCGCTTGAACTGCAGGATCGATTGGGATGCCGTTGGGATCGCTATTTCGGGCGTGTTTGCGTGACCGTGAAGTACATCGTGACGGGCGAGCGAGATTATTCTCGTCATCATCGTCTTCGTTCATGTCTTCGTCGTCTGGCGACGGTGCGGATCGTGTGGATCCGGGGCCGAAGAAATACATTGATGATGATGAAGGAGATATTCGATCTCCATTCTGCTCAAGAGTTAGAAAATTGACCGTCCCAAATCAAATGACGAAGCTTGTCATAAAAGCGACGAAGTATCGAGTGACGCGCCTGACTGATGATAGATTGCTCGATCTCGTGATACTGGAGTCCCTTCTGCACCAGTGAAACTAGTGCGTGAGTCCGAATATGCGGCGCGAATGAAAGACTCTGAGGATCCGCATTCCAGTCGCGCTGAAGTTTGACAGCTGCCTCGCCATGACCTAGTCAAAGAAGATCTGTCAATAGACATCTCAATAGACGCAAACGATGGCCATCATCGCTCATCAATTCTTGCAGCTGCTGAACGACTACGGGTACGAACCTGATTCTTGTAGATACCTTGAACCGGTTAGCGAAAGAAAAACGTTAACTGGTAAGGTACCTGGGCCGCAAGCAGATGAAAGTGAGGCAAACTGCGACATACCTCCAGATCAAGTAATTCACATGATTCGAGGTCAAAGATCCGGCGCTCATGATCGCTGCGCCGTCATCGGTCAGGGCGCAAGGCGACAGGCAGGATCAATGGTCTGTCTGACTATGAAAAGTCGCTTCGGAAGTGATGCACAGTAAGGTACGTTGTGTCGAAAGGAGGATGTAAGAATACGAGTAGCTGAGAAAGACAACCGAGGGGTGGAAAAATCATCGAGGGTAAGGTATCATACGATGGGTCTGTCTATCCTTAGTGACTCCCGTTTTCTGGGGTAGTTACTTCCTCATAGTTCCGTACGGTTGGCAGTAAATACCTTAAGGTAAGAGGAGTGGAAATAAGTTACCTACTGAACTGCATGGCTGTTAGAACCTTAAGGTATGAGGAGAACCTTAAGGTATGAGGAGAACCTTAAGGTATGAGG
>QQTW01003641.1_pt1 | contig 11416 bp, 8 predicted proteins | sample 1904831 | NCBI WGS metagenome assembly QQTW01 (sample SAMN09435610, study PRJNA476489) | Subsurface metagenome, whole genome shotgun sequencing project.
CAGCGAACACGCACGACCTATTTTTCTCGTGAGAAGTGTGCAAATCATGGGATTCGCTGCAACCTACAAGCCACCCAGCAGAAAAACGGCGCATAGAGCGAGTTTCTTCCGTATACCCAGCTGCAAATTCCATACTACCGGAGCTGGCAGGATGAGGATCGTGAGGTCCGCAACAATGTTACAGATAACGGATAACAGGAGCCACACTCGTCTCTGAGGACACGTCCCGGGTATTGTTCGGTTCCAGAATTTCTCGACAGGATTGCATTGGAAAATGTTGACGAAGAAAAAGGCGATGCTTTGGCAAATGACAAAGACGAGCACCACGTGGACGCATATTTTGAAAGACCTGGCTATGCTGAAGAGGGAGCGGTAGAAGAGCAGGATCGATACTCTGGTCAAGTTCGATGAAACGATATACAAGCAGTCCATGGACATCGCGTACTGTGCAGTTCAAACCGCTGAATATCAGCAAAGCGACGATTGCAGACCGTGGAGGTTTGCTTTCTTACCTGAAGGTAACTCTTGAGTGCCCCTAACCCTCCCGCCAGAATCAGTCGAAAGCGTCGTCCTTGTCCTACGCTGGTGCTGGCCATGAAAAGAGACAGGTGGGTGAGATTCAGAAGCTGGCAGCGAAAGTTAGCAAGCATCGAGCATCAACGGCGAGGCATTTACCAGCGCAGCTATGATAGTCCAGTCTTCAGCCTTGAGTCGTGTTTTGGAGATGCGCCGAGCCATCATCCGTCCGGCCATGGAAGCCAGCACGGCTATCATGAGCGTCGTGCCAGCACCGAATATCAGCGGTTGCCGGTCATCCTTCTCGAGTTGACGCCGAGTCTCCGGGTCGATGTCGAAAATGTTGGACATCTTGCTTCTGGTGAGTTCAAGGAGACAGGGGGATGAACTTCATGGTCCTGGGGTGCGACAGCAGCTCGCCGTCGAATATATGAAGCTCATGACACTGCACGGCGAATGTTCGTGGCAGAAAGCCCGAGTCTCCACTCGTCGGCAACACGCCACGGTCTCTCGAATCGTGGGGTAAAACCATTAAGTGGCGTCGATAGGGAGAGCACATGAGGAAACGGCCTTCCATGGCGAAGAAAGGCTGTCAGGGATGATGGTGATAACTGGTGCAATACGCGAGAGGCGCGTGCCGAGAACCGCCAAAGTTTGGTTTGGTTTGAACCTAAACCTACATCATTACTCGTGTCGAAGAAAATGCAAAAGGAACAGGACAAAACTGTGCTCTAACCGAAGCGACCTCGACGCGCAATGGTAAAGTGGAGAGCTCATTACAAATCTGGCGTAGGCAATACGAAGGGCAAAAGAAGCGTGTCCCTCTTCTCCTGTGGTAGGTCGAGTGTCGGAAATATGCACGTTGTTTTCTGCCCTACCGAAGGTTCAGACAACCTGCATACATCGTACATGTTTCTAGTCTCACACGTTTACACACTACTCACAAGGCGACGGAAGAACACGCCAAGCCGAAACAAAAGTAAATCCCCAGCACTGCAGGGCTAGCCCCTTACAAAAGCTCCTCAAGCTCGTCGATCAGGCTCTTCACTTCATCTTCAACCAAATGCTCAATCTGCTCAGATAACTCCTCCACACGCTCCGCCACCTGCCTGGATGCATCCCGAACCGTTGGCAGTCTCAGCGCGGCCTCTTTGACCGCTTCAAATGAAGCGATCGTGGCCTTGACAGGCTCCGCCTCGTTGCTGGACTCTTTGGTCATACGATAGCCACCTTCGTGGATGATGTCCGTGTAGTTGGAGGTACCTCCACCATTCCAGGCCAGAATCTGCACACGGTTAGACACACTCGCAGACCGGACCGTGTGTGACTTACATTATGAGTGTTGGATGGAACATCGCTGAGGGCACCTTCGGTGGCAATCGCCATCAGGTTTTCCTTCATCTTCTCTGGTGTGATGTCTGCGACAAAGTACGCAGAATCATGGGGAGGTTGCAGGGAGAGCAGGTATGCCAGCAAGCCTGCAATGTGAGGGGAAGCCATGGAAGTGCCCGAGATGGTGTTGAGGGCGTACTTGCTGCCGATCCAAGTGGACAGGATGTTCAAGCCGGGCGCGAAGATGTCGTTGCATTTACCAAAGTTTGAGAAGAACGCGCGCTCATCAGCAATGGTCGAAGCACCGACGGTAACGGCTTTCTTGGCAGCGGCGGGAGAGTAGTTGCAGGAATCGGCATTGTCGTTGCCGGCGGCAACAGCAAAGTGAATTCCAGCATCGACGGCGGCGTTGACAGCCATGTCGAGCGTCACGGACTTTCCGCCGCCCAGGCTCATGTTTGCGGCACTGCCCTTGAAGCCCTTCTTGCCCTTTCCGGACTTGGCAGCCTTGACGTTCTTGATGTGCTCTTCAGCAGCGTACTCGACGCCCTTGACGACATCGGACATGGAGCCCGATCCGTTGGAGCGGAGGACTTTGACCGCCTTGATGTGCGCCTTCTTGGCCACGCCGTACTTCTTGCCTGCGACAGTGCCGGAGCAGTGCGTACCGTGACCGTTGCCGTCTACGTCTTCGTCACCTTTGGGAATCGTCTTGCCCCAGGACGCGCGACCCTCGAAGTCGACGTGTTCGATATTCGTGCCGGTGTCGATGACATAAACGTCGACGCCTTCTCCGCCTTCGCTGGTGTAAAGGTACTTGTTGAATGTACCGAAGCTCAGGCTGTGGCGATGAGAGATTCGCGCCAAGCCCCACGGCGCGTTTCCTTCAACCTGCGAGTCCTTCATGGTGTGGACTTCGGAGTCCTTCTCGACGTAATCAACCTGTAGATGAGTTCACATAAGCATCTGCCATGAGGTATGAAGCTTCCGAAGATTGAGAGGCGAAAGCTCCTTGGCCGATCACGCATGGGACGAAAGGGTAAGAGAACTCACATCTGGATGCCTTCGAACTTGCTCGATGACATCGTCGTCGAAATGACCAGAGTAACCGAGGAAGCCCTCGGCAAAGTTGTAGGTATGCCTCAAGCCCTCATAAACCTCGTCTGATGTTGGAAAGAGCGAGCGCTTGCGAAGCTCTGTCTTGACATTCTGCGAAGAGAAGTGTATGTCCTGAACCCAGCTGTGATGTGCCACCGCATCCTCATGCTTGACATGCTTCTTGAAAACTACCATGTATGAGTTTGGTATCTCCTTCGCATTCGATGAGGAGAGTATGGGAGCTGCATCGTTGTGGATGGTGTCGACGTGCAGAGTCGGCGACGCTGACGCAATCAGCGGGAGCAGCGATAACGGCAGGGCGACCTTCATGATGGCAGAGCTCTCAGAGCCAGACAGTGAAATGAGAAAACGAAAAGAACAAGCTCCAGAAAAGAATAAAGAGCTCGGAAGGATGGAAATCGATGGAGGATGATGAAGATGGAGTTGTGAGATGGGAGGAGGTTGGGAGCAGGACAAGCTTATCAGTCAGTTGGAGCAGCGACCCTCGGGATCTGCCACGGTGACCGCAGCAACGGGGCACGAGACCGCACCAGGCACATGAGGCGAGTTGCCGTCTGTCCCTGGGCACTCCGCGTCTTCTAACCGTATGGATACTAGCGTCGCCTCGTCTCTCGACTCATCATTCGCCATTCTCTCGTAGCACTGAGTGGACTCTGCAGGCATCCATCAGACTTTCGCGGCTGATAATCGCGACATTTTGAACAGAAACAGACCTCGAGAGTTGTACACAAACTGTAGTGCCGGATTTGTTCCTGTTTGCGACGGATAGAGCTTGCTCGCCTCGTAAGCTGGTCCCGAGGTCTACATAGGTATATACGAAGCCTGGCGCCTCGAGGTCTTAGACCACTTCTGATATCTACATGCACCTACGTGCATGACTGAATCACTGCTTGGTGAATACCCCAAGCGATGCGGCGCGTTGATACACAGTCTGAAACCTAATACCGGACTTGAGAGTCGGAAGTCATGACGTTGGCTGCCAGTCATTACTGCCTTTCGGAACCAGCACCGACTCCCATAAGGGCGCGACATGGATGGCCAACGTCGGCGCGTGAGGTCTGCGACGTTACCCTCGGACGTCTCTCAGTCAAAGAATGTGGATATAGCAAGCGTGCGGACTCTTGTCGAGAGTCTGCAGGAAAATCTATCCAAAGCCCCGGAGTCGGCACGTGGCGCGTCATTTCAAGCTCGATGCGAATATCTTCATCGAATCCGTCAGTACTTGATTGACACGCCCGACGCGGTGAACGCTCGAGACGCATTTCGCAATTCGGGCGGATTCGACGTGCTGTTGAGTACATTGCGATCACTCTCCGGATTCTACGATGGCGCCATCATCACGGATGAAGAGCGAATCGATTTCTTTGCAGTCGTGCAAGCAACGTTGGATGTGCTGTCGGAGGCTTTGCATGAGCATCCTGGCAACCGACGGTACTTTTCTCGGAGAGTAGAAGGAGATGGATGGAGTGCTCTGGAGCTGGCCCTTGCCAGCACTGGAATATGCGGCAAGCGTTCCGGCAACGGAGACATCAATGGAGGCGAAGAGTCCTTCTTCGGTTGTCTCATTGCTTTTGCAATTGGGGAGGAGGCCGTTAGGTCTCTCTTTCGTGATATCACATCACGTCAAATATCGGAGACCAAAAGCCAAAAATCGGAAGAGCAAGGAAAGGCGCCGAAGGACAGAGACAGTGCTTCCAGCAGCGCCAACGGCAGGGGACCTTACAGCCAACTAACCTCAAGGCTCCGGAAGCAAATTCAGATTTCGCTCACTGGCAAAGAACTGCTCCGAAACCCTGAAATAGTCCCGGTTCTGACCAACTTCTGGTTGACCTTGCGCAAGAGTGCAAAGGCGGATTCGCCTTTCCTTCCGCTGGTACTTGCCGTACTCTTGGTCTTGGATGAGGTAACATTGAGGTCGGACTTCAACCGGATTGCGCTCCACGGGACGGGTGTGCTCAGCACATTTCTCCGGCTGCTTCTCTCGGATGAGCAAATAAGCTACGACTCTCAATTGCTTCTAGATCTGGCCACCAGGCTTGCTGAGCTAGGAGTCAACAGACTAGAGGACGCGCACTACTTGTTCCGCAAGGCGATCAGCTCAACTCGCGCAGCAGAGTTTCTGTTGAGATGCGTAACCATCTCGAGAGGCCCTGCCTTCATTCAATTCGACTTGTCACTCCACGGCCACAGCTCGGTGGAGCTACCTAGTCTCGGTAGACCCTTTCCGCCTGCAGCACCAAGCTTAGGATATACGGTCACTGCTTGGTTGCGTGTGAATGCATTCGACCCGAGTTGCCACACGACCCTCTTTGGTGCTTACAATCATGATCATAATTGTTTCGTACTTATATACCTCGAAAAGGATACTAGCCAATTGATACTGCAAACTTCAACAAAGGGCGCGAATCCAAGTGTTCGATTCAAAACCGTGACGTTCAGAGAAGGTCTGTGGTATCACATTGCGGTTGTCCATCGCCGCGCCAAAGGATCCTCTTCCAGCCGTGCGGCGCTGTTTGTGAACGGCGAGTTCAGTGAACAGGTAAAATGTCAATATCCGATGAGCTCAAATGCGCAAGCAGTGCAGGCATTCCTCGGTACCCCTCAGGATCTAGCTCCACGCCTGGGCAGAAACGTCATTTCATCGCGTTGGAGTCTGGCATCGTTCCATCTTTTCCAGGAACCTCTATCCGACGAGCTTGTGGCCGTCTATCAGAAGCTTGGGCCCCGGTATAGCGGGAACTTCCAAGACTGCCTTGGATCCTTTCAGACATACCGTGCTTCAGCAGAGCTCTATCTCTACAACGAGCTGTTGCATCCAGGAAGGGAGGAGAACTCGCAGATCGTATCCGCAATCCGCTCAAAGGCAAGCAGGTTGCTGTCAGAGTCTCAAATCATGATGAGTATATCTCCATACTCCATCATGGATGACGACGATCACAATAATGTGGACGAATCACAGCTCATGAAGTCATTATCTCGAGGAGCAGCCAAGAACTTGCAAAGATATACAAGGGCAAAGGGGAATGCCGTTCTCATCAACGGCGCAGTACCGTCGATCAACGACGCCCTCACTCAGCCTCACGGAGTGGGCATCCTTGTTGGTAACCCCATATTTGTTGTTCCCCAATCGTTTGATGACGCTTGCTGGCGTATTGGCGGATGTGTTGCCGTTTGTCTGAACATGGTCAAGCTCGCTCACACCAGGGAACACATCACCCGTGCTGTCAAGATATTCTTCGAGTGTATAGATTCCAATTGGAGGAACAGTGAAGCGATGGAAGGAGAAAATGGCTTCGGCGCTCTTGCAGCGCTTCTTCGTGAAAAGTTGGGCTTCGATCCTGTACCTACCACCGCTGCCGACAAGAAGATGGAATCAACTTCGGTCGCCAAAGAAGATCAAGGTGACCTAGCCTGTGATCTACTGAGGCTTGTTCTACGATTTACCGGATTCGACGACCGCACGCCAGAGGATTCCGTTCTCCTTAATCCCCTCGCCTACCGGATTCTTCTCGTAGATTTCGACATCTGGAGGAAGGCATCTCTGGCGACCCAAAGACTCTACTACAGCCAGTTTGTATGTTTTGGAGCGGCCAGCAAGCATCATCATTTCAATGCCAAACGTTTGATACGGATGAGTGAGTCGTGTATCTGCACATACCAAACAGCCGGCTGACCATGCATTCAGGGACTGTGAGGAAGTTCATCGAAGCTCTCAAGGGCGACATGTTCACAAAGGAATCTCTGGAGGCCTTCCTCGAGGCTTTCAGAGTGCTTATACGCTGCAATATCACGGGTGAAGTATTGAGGTCCCTGGCTTTGTTCATCACCTACGCTCTACAAGAAGGTCGGGTAAACTTCGATAGAACTTTTCGTTCGAAACATCCTGCGAGTCAGGTTTCCAGCAGATCAAGCACGCCACCAACGATTCTAGAGAGCCAACTCGGGGAGCTTCAGCTCGGAAGCGTGGCTGTCAGAGGTCTTGGATCCTCAGAGCTTGCATTTAGGGTATTGCAGGTCTGTGACGAATTGCTTTGCGATCAGCGAAATGAGCAAAATATCAGGAAGCTAGCCAAGACGGTCACGAGCAAAGTAAGAGCGGTGGTTTTGCGGCTACGATTTACTAACATTCAGTAGTGGATCCTGTTCTTGTTGGCAGAGGAGGATTCTCGCGTTGTGGTCCTTGCAACTAAGATTCTGGCACGCTTGGCTGTCGTCAATGGATCCAGCTACTTCCAAAAGCTTGCGGATACACGGAGAGGCGGGGCCGTCATAAATATGAAGAACAGACTTAAGCTATGGTGGCACGTTCCCGCCGTATGGATCAACTGCCTTGCCATACTCTTTGGTTGCGATGTTGCTTCCGTCGATTCTGGGATGGCCTTTGCAGTTTCTAACTTGATTGATGCCTTCGCCATCGGGCCTCAGTCGGAAGTTGTGCACCCAGAAATATTACCAGTTCTTATGGCGATGCTAGCTACGGGCCTGAAGCGCGTCATCAAACAGGATGCAAAGCCCCTCCCATCAATGGCAGGGCAAAGCCAGGAGAAACTTAAAGCGCCCCGATCGAATCGCTCGTGTTCAGTTCCAGCATACATGACTGAGAAAGCCGGTGTTCCTGAGCGTCTGCGGGCAGGTGAGTCAAAATCTCCTCCGTGCGCAATCCGAGCTTACCTTATAGACATACGTGAGCCGCTTGCAGAGGTCTCTATCCAAAACGCTTCTATCCTCACGGAAGTCGCTCAATTTTTCACCCAGGTCCACGCCAGATGCCCGCCGTTTCGAGACTTCGCCGCAACCTCAAATTATGTGCAGGAATTACTATTCATCTTGTACCCGACCATGATGGGTGAAGAGGTTTTAAAGCCTGAAGCAGAATTGAATAGCCATGGGCCTTCATCAACAGTCAACCAAGAAGATGCAATCACCGACTCCTATACATCTGACATGGTGGAACCAAATCCGATTCGAAGAGTGAGAACAGATATCGAAGAAACGATACCCAGCGAAATCAGATCCAAGAGGCTCGGGGGAAGACGTAGTTCTTCATTCATTCTTGTGACGTCGTCAAAAGTAATGAATCATACTCCATCCAAGTTAGGCAGGATCATGCAACCTCGGATCAGCGCGCCTACGGATTTGCGAACAAGCAACCCTACCGTGGAGGCCATCATGCAGGCAGTGATTGCTGTCTTTCTCGACTCGATGCTCAGGAGAAAAGACTTTGCAGGATTTGGTCTCTTTCTTAAGGTGCCTCCAGATTTTCATGAAGCCCATGCTTCCTTTCAGTCTTACTTTCTTCTCCGCGCAATGTCGGCATTGAAACAGGAGATGCAAACTGATCAGAAGCTGCTACTCGAAACGCGCGTGATCACCAATGTCGCCCGTTACGCGCTCCACATGTCGGAAGCTGTTTTTGAAGGATGGTTCCTCAACGGAGCAGAGCCATTACTAGAACTCCTTGGAACTGTGCTTGACTACCTTCAAAAGCCAAGTGTGGCTCAGCTGAAGAGCACTCGACTTTGCAAGCAACCGATAGCGACCATCAGGAATGTGTTTCTGAGAGTCGCGATCCTACGTCTCTCGGAGCTCAACTCAACTGGCGACCCGTCCGAGGTGGTCGAATTGATGAAGAAGATGACCTACTGGCAAACAGTAATCTTCTCTCCAGACAACCTCGAAGTTCATCATCTCAAGCTACTGTGTTACTTGCTGTACGATGTTCTGATTACCTCGGAGGAACAAGTGCGCACGATTGTGGCACCTTTCTGGCGAATCTTACTGGTTCAGAAGCCGGCCGAATCCTTGTTCGCAGCCAACCATGCCCACAAAAGCGACCCAAAACATGTCTCGGAGAAGTTTGCTGATCTGACGGGGTTAGAAGATGATGCCATCTTGGACTGGATAAACGTGCACCGCACGCAGCTGGATGAAATCTTCTATGGGTCTATATCCCATTCGTGGGACGAGTTCGTTGCAGAGGAGAACCGAAGCACAGAAGAAACGGCAAAGGTCCGGCAAGGCAAAAGACGAGAGAAGCTCAAACAGTGGCAGGCAGATGAGGCCCTTGAGGCAGACGTTTGGCACCGGCATTGCACTTCTGCGAACCATTGGAGGGTCAATGTACATGCCGCGGAGCGCCTGAAGCAGCAAAGAGCTTTGCAAGATCAGCAGGACAACTTGAGTCTGATCAGCATCTCGCTTGAGAGGTTTGACAATCTGCTCCGGGGACCATGTCACATGCTGGAGCCGAAAGCCCCAACCAAGTGGCAACTGGATGAGACTGAAGGACGCAACCGGATGCGACTGCGATTATTGCCATATGTTGCGGCAGAATCTGCGGTGTACCAGCCAAAACAGAAGGTTGCAAGCATGGCATCAAAAGTCAAACTGAAACTTGATACCAGTCTAAGTCCGACGCCTACGGCAGACCCAATGGCCTTAACTCCTGTAGCTCCGCCAAACGTTGATGGTGGCAACGACTTCAGCCGTAGGCCACGAGCCTCCAGCCAATCCATGCCCAATACAGGTGCGGTCGAGGAAGACTTTGAGATTATTGACGATCCCAAAGACGACGCAGAAAACTTTGAAGACAAGCATCGCAAGGTTATGCGCAGTTTGCGCCACGGGGACCAGGTCCAGCATGTCTTCAATGTCTCGCGCATCGTCGGTTTGGAAGCTGTCGAAGGGTTGCTGATCCTTGGAAAGGAGGCTCTCTACTTGTTGGACGATTTCTTCCAAAGAACCGATGGAGAAATAGTACGATCGTGGCAAGCGCCGAACGAAGAGAGGGACCCGTTCTTGCAGTTGATATCTGGACGCCAGTCTAGCAAGCGAGACTCGCAAGTGAGCCGCTCAGAGCGAGGCACACGGCACTGGGGCTGGAGAGAAGTCATCAGCTTCTCAAAACGTCGCTTCTTATTCCGAGACGTTGCCATTGAGGTATTCTTTGGTGACGGTCGTAGCTATCTACTTACCGCAATGTCGCACATCTCTCGCAATGAGCTTTACACCAAGTTATCCGATCATGCACCTAGAGCTCACAAAAAGGTTTCCAGCACCACGGATCCTGAGGAAGCATGGTGTGTTGAGTCACTCAGGAATCCGGAGGAGACGCCGCAGACGTTGGGTTCCAAATTCGCACATGTATTCACATCCGCTTCCTCGAACCTGGCGACCAAGAAATGGCTCAGAGGGGAACTGTCGAACTTTCATTATCTCATGCTGATCAACACCATGGCCGGGAGGACTTTTAACGACTTGACACAATACCCTGTGTTTCCGTGGGTGCTGGCCGATTACACAAGTGAAGACCTGGATCTCACCGATCCACGAAGTTTTCGAGATCTCTCCAAACCCATGGGATGCCAGACACCTTCAAGAGAAGCAGAGTTCAGGGAGCGGTATCAGTCTTTCGCGGAGATGAGCGACAGTCCTCCATTCCACTACGGGACACATTACTCGTCAGCGATGATCGTAGCGTCCTACCTCATTCGCTTGGAGCCTTTCGTCAAGTCATATATGCTGCTTCAAGGGGGCAACTTCGATCACGCAGATAGGCTCTTCCATTCGATAGAGAAAACATGGATGTCCGCCTCCCGAACCAACATGACCGACGTCCGGGAAATAACTCCGGAGTTTTTCTACTTGCCCGATTTCTTGATGAATGTTAACAAGTACGATTTTGGAGCCAAGCAGGCTACGGGAGAGAGGATAAACGACGTCCAACTGCCGCCTTGGGCCAAGGGTGACCCAGAAGTGTTCATTACGAAGCATAGAGAAGCTCTGGAGAGTCCCCACGTGAGCAAAAACCTCCATAGGTGGATAGATCTCATTTTCGGGTTTAAACAAAAGGGCGATGCGGCGATAGAAGCGACGAATGTGTTCCATCATCTTTCGTATGAGGGAGCGAAAGACTTGGAGAGCATAGAAGATCCTGTGGAGCGAGCGGCGACAATCGGGATCATTCACAACTTCGGTCAGACGCCATATCAGGTCTTTCAACGTCCTCACCCCCCACGAGAAGAAACAGAATTCAAGACGAGAAGCGTGGAGGGTTCAGCTGAATGCCTGACACGGTTGCCGCACACTCTACTAGGTATTACCCGCACTTCGGATGAGTGACATGAAGCTAATATTGATCGGCAGAGACTCATGAGCGTGTCTCATCGCTCCTATACTCATCAAAGCATGACCGTCTCTTCGTTTCAGCCGCGTTCAGACTCAATATAGCGCCTCATTTTGACAAGTACCTGGAGTGGGGTTTTGTAGATGGAAGCATCAGGTTCTATGCTCAGGAGAGCAAAAAGGTATGCTCAACGCTGCTACAAGTAATCAATAGCTGATGGAGAATTATCAGCTTCTTGGTCTGTTCGAACACGTACACCAAAGCCAAGTGTCGTGCGCCATTTTCGCCAACCCGAAGACTCTGGTTACTTCCGGGACAGATTGT
>QQTW01003642.1_pt1 | contig 11414 bp, 7 predicted proteins | sample 1904831 | NCBI WGS metagenome assembly QQTW01 (sample SAMN09435610, study PRJNA476489) | Subsurface metagenome, whole genome shotgun sequencing project.
TGTTTTTAGGAAGCAGTCCTGTCTCCATCATTGTCACCCCTCAGTGCTACCCAGTTCTGACGCCAAGAGACAGCATTTCCTGACATACGATGGGATGAAAGCCACTGATGAAAGGTTGATGCTGTTAGCTCAGTCAGCCCTTGAATAGCACATATAAGTAGATGGCTCAGTCTCCACCGCTTGATCTTGCTTGCAAAAGGGGAGGGCTGGCACAATCCAGATTGAGAAGTGATTCTTTGCTAGATTCTGCATGGGCTGGCTGATACCTTGCTGCAGCAATACGACATGCAAGTCAGATGTGGCGACTTAGTTGACTGATAAGTTTTCATTCAAAGAACCAGACATCTGTCATGAGTGATCGCATTACAGCATTCGTCCTATCAGCGACTAATTCTCAACTTCTCCGTCATATACCCATGAGACATGAGTAGCCTCAACGACATGTGGACGAAGGTACAGTGACCCAATGCAGTTAGCGTCGATAGGGTGAGAAACACGTGACGTCGGACCTAAAGACTACCTGAGATTATCCATACCGGGAATAGGAATACTTCACCCTCATCAACGCTTCCTGATCATGTCTCTCGAAGAAGCTTGTTATAATGCAACATGCCTAACGTACGAAAGACCTTCACACCGAGCTAATGCTGGTTAGGACGGGATTTGAATGCCTTGTTAATGGACACAATGTCGGTTGATCGTGACTCCGCTTCACGTTGCCTCCACGGCGCTGGAGGACCGCTGCAGGTATTCGCGATGGGTCAGTCAGAAAGGTGAAGGACTCACAAACGTGATACTATTGCGACATTGGCTCAGACCCTGGTCCTCGACTGCCAGCAAAGCAAGGTGAATCATCGTTGGAGGAGGACAAACATGGTAGATTGTCAATCACCGCTCTGTTATCGCTGGATCTTCGGTGCATGAGTGACCAGCGTATCAGCATCCGGAATCAAGCATACGCATTCTTTCACTGTCCCAATTCATGCCTTGGAGGATGGCCTGGCCACGGAGCGCTTACATCTCACCTTCGACCATATCCTCCCTAAAAGAGCCACGGGGGACAGTGGGTGCTTTAGAGAGCTCCCAAGGCTTCGAAGATCTCCGCAGGAGAATGAGACCGCTCGAGGTATCGAACCATGCGAATCAGCTGGCTTTTCACTCTGAATTGTGGCGTGGATCAACGAGCACTGATACCAAGGAAAGAGAGTTATGTCTTTGTTGTTTGCAAGAACATTGGCCTTATCGGTCTCTCAAGTTGAAGCTTGGTTTTGTGGATGATGGCCACTAGTAGGAGAGGCCAGGATAGCTTGAAGCTTTGAGCTTCGGAAGCTCTGCATTTTATTACACGAGCTATGAAGTACAGATCTGTGATCAAACACCTTACTGTGCGTTTTGAAAGTGAATGGAGCCTTTATGATCCCTTCAATGGCTTTTAATTCAGAACACTGCCAACAGCACCACCGTGCTTACGTGCATATAGTTCTTGCGCCATTGTGATTGATGACCGTTGTGTTAGCTTTGGGTCCTGCCATTTTCAAGAGAACATCCATCTCCGCGAAGACTATCAGTTCACCTACTTAACACACATTATTTCGACGTCATGACCGCACCTGATTGATATCATTGCACATTCACAAATACCTCTCGTACCTCTTTGCGAGTTTGCGGCGGTTTTACAATGCAGAAATCTTCTAAGCTTGAACCCGGTAAGGATACAGCTCTTTCCTACTTTATATTTGATTCAATGAGTGCAGATTAGTTGTTCTCATTTAATCTCAGAACATGTGTCGCTGCAGAACCTGCTTCCGACGGTGCTAAAACCTTTCAATGCCCAACCCCCTTCTGAGATGCCCCCAAACACTAGTCATGCACCACTTCCCTTTGACCAAGTCGTTCACATAGGAGCAGGCGTTGAGTTTGCAAATCTGGCAGGACGAGAAGCACCACGACCACGTCGCCGCCACCGTGAGTTGTCCATCTTTGGAAAAAGCTCAACTACTCATTGTCATACCGCTTAGGTACACGGCACAAAACACAGCAAACACCTGCCTTGATCGCATCACGCCGTGACCCGGTGGGCATTCCGAGAGGAGCAGCTTCGAGTACTTTGTTCTCCCATATTCAGGTGGTCTCTAAGGTCTCTCCCGAAGGTTCGGAACATAGTACACCTCAGCCAACGTTCCGCAAACCTTCCTACCAGCACGAAGCAGAGGTCACAATGTCGGCCTCTGACAGAATTCAAGCGTCCAGCTCACACGTGAGCTTGGCTAATAACGCAGCTTCTGGGACAACATTTGCTGCTAAGGCTAGAGCAGCGGAGCTTAACGCCGCCAGGGCCAGAAGAGAAACCAGAGAGCTTGAAGAAAGTGAGGTACCGGCTGCTTCACCCGTTTCTCTCGGAGCATTGACAAAGTTTGTCAAGCCTCGCAACAAAGGGAAGGCTACATGGAAGCCATTCAATCTCAATGAAGGGCAGGAGAACGGCAGCCAAGGGCGTTCAGATAGGCAAGAGGACAGGGACGACTCGGGAAGCTCCAGTGAGTACGAAGTCCAGCGCCCCGATGCAAAGGAGCTCGTTCAGCGTAGCATATCGATGCTTCGCGACATCACCAACGTCAAAAATCCGCACCCGCTTCGTCAGGAGCTTGTCAGTGACGATCTCAACAGCAATAGTCAAGATTCAGAGCTCTCTCCTGCACTACAACGCTTGCAGCAAATTGGCGTACGGTTTGACGTGAATGAATGGGACGCTCACTTGTCTGCAGGGTCTCCGACCAAGACGAAGTTGCCTTTCAAGAATACAACATCTCCAGCTCGAGAACTAGCCGTTGAAGAGTTCGACGATGCCACTCAAATCGCTACACATGTTCCTCAGGCAGAACTGCACCTTGCTGGAGTTGGGGCAGACACGGACAAGCCGGACCGCAAGCTAGGTTTACTGTCACCGGTCAAAGTAGATTCATCGTCCACAGGCATGAATCAAGCGGATCCTCAATTTGGGTTGAGTACCAGGGCAGACATTTCCAGTAGTCGTACCCTCTCGGCTGACACCATCCTTCCCTTCGGGCAAGAGGCAAAGCTTGCGTCGCTAGGTGTCTTGCCTCCGGTTACTCGCAACCTGAGCAAATATTTGATTCAGCCTGTGCCTCCTGCCACAGATGTTGCAGTCAAGTATGACCAACCCGGCAGCGGGATACATACGAGCGATAGCCAGACCTATGCGTCTGCATATCAACTCGAAGCAAACCCGCCACGTCAGTACTACTCATCCATGAATATGGACTTTCGCTTCCCACCTCAGCAGGAGCTGGCTCACTATCATCAGACCCAGCACCTGAATCATCAACCGCACCACCAGCTGAACCCCTTTGAGGGGCACGGATACTTTCCTGCCATTCCACCCGCTCAGATGGGACCTTATGCACAGGGGGTTCATGATTATTCAGTCAATCCCAGTATTGCCCCGGCATCGAGCCTTGACGCCAGTGGTGGGCACCAGCCATTCTACGGTGGACCTCCCATGACCAATAAACGGGACATATTGCTAAAGTCCTTGCACGACGTAGTAGAGTCTTCAAGAGCGCGTGAATCGACGAGGACGGTCCTGTACGATCCTGTTGCTCAAGGCGAGCTTCTTCACAGCTGGGCGGCCGAGGCTGAACGTGCCACAGAACCTGTTCAGTCGGAACACGCAGTGCTTCAGGATAGTGAGCCATTACCGGGTTGGAGAAGTCGTCCTGTAAACATCCATGATGAGCTAACCCCGGTTCTGACCAACACCGAACTTGCCATTGTGAGCAAAGGGACCCCAGCGGAAGTTTCACCAAGCAACGCCAGTACTGTCGCCGTGCCTCGGGTGAGCTTCCCTCCTACTGACTTTTCAACAAGTTCTTTTCGCCGCAATAACATTTACGAAGGGGCCGAAGAGTGGTGGCGAGCAGATAATCGTGGGCTTGGTGATCTTCGTGTGTACCTCAACCAAGTCGCAGATGAGGATAAGGCCAGGAAGCAACTCAATACAGCCGAGCAAAACAGCCAAGCAGCGCACAACCACGGAAACTTAGGCTATACCTGGCCGGATGTGCCGCGTAAAACTGACAATGACCACCCCGCTGCCGCCGATGTTGCGAATCGTCTGCTAATCGAAGTCCTAGCCAACTTTCAAGAGTATCTTGCCGGTCCGCTCGAGGTTCAACGTAGCCGCTGGGGTAGCTTTGGGCCTGTTCCTGAGTGGTGTATCGACAAGAGCGTCGGAGGATCGTCCAGTTTCTTTGGAGAAGATTGGGGAGCTCCTCCTCCTCGTGTTGGTCGGGATCCACGCTATCGTCCGATGTTGCACGAACCTCGGTACACGCTGTTCGAGGAACTCGAGCGACGTGGGACCGTCGGCGATATCTATGGGAGGCGGTTTCGTTAGTATTGAGAGCCTTCAGGCAAGGTTTCACCGGACCGTGCCAAGAATTGGGGGTCTAGGTGCGAAGGCTTGGTCGGGCTTGACATGGGACCGCTTGCTCCATTCCTTGCACTTGCTAGCTTGCTTCGACTCCACGATAATCCTAAAGCAACATTGCAGCAAGTTTAGTCTCCACGTTGTTATTTGCATCAGACAGCCCAGTGGGATAGCGGGCAGCCATTGACTGTCATTTTAACAATAGTTACAGTATGGGATCACAATATATCTGAGTTCAGACATATGAGACTGTATCTGTTCTAACATTTCTTATGAATGATGCAGCATATATGTACGTTAGCAACTGTTTTCTCGAAGCCCTCGGTCGATGTCGAGAAGCTTGGCCTCAAATCGCAGTGCATTGCTGGCACAAGTCACATGGTCGTGTGCACGCTATCTGGGCACCTCGCCCTTGAAGCAGTCCGATGAGTTATCCCATTTCCTAGTCCACTCAGCAATTCCCAATCTGTTTTGAGAGCCTCACATCGCAACATTAGACGAGGCTCTATGAGACCCTTTACGCAATCCGCAAGAATACAGAACTTCGTGAATGCCATAACCAATCCCCAAGGCGGCATCCTTACGACCATTGGTATTCAGAACACCCACAGGCTATGCAGTATTCTTCCTATCTTCTATAGCATATAACAGCGAGCCTAAACTCGCGTCAGTAGAGCTTCATTCCGTAAATTTAAGTCAGCAGGAAGTCACTACTCCATGGCACGCAATATCCTCTTCTCATCAGTAGCACAGACATGGTTGCGTTTTGAGAGCTTTGCATAGTGAGAGAAGCATTGTCAAATTACGATGTTTGTTGAATTATAGTTCAAGAACACGTAGCTGAAGTGTTGATGGAGAACTTATTGTTACAAAGAACTTGATGAAGAGTACCCATTATCGGGAAACTCGGTGCCACCAGCAGCACACCGACGAATCTGAACAGAAAAAAGGCCTGGAATGGCAGCGTGATGAGACGCTTGAGCAACATGAACCCATCATCATGAGCCAGGGCATACTCAAACAGCCACTCACAGACATATCGCTAACACGACGAGATGACCGCGGTGTCCGCACTCTCGTATCCAGAAGTCATTAAACATTGTTAAGAGGCATAACCCGTCAAGTAAGACAACAATGATACGAACAGACCTATAGTAAATCCACCTCTGCCGTAATGAGTTGATACTCGCTTGTCTCCGAAGCGGGATTCTCTCCAGTCGGTGCAGTCCAGCTTAGAAGCATCTTGGTGCCGCCATTAGTGATATCGTCGTCGCCATAGTATCCTGCGTGAACGCCACCAGCGTAGATGTATTTGCCACTCAACCCGGGAGAAGCCTCGTAAAGAACTTGTTCTTTTGACCACTGGTGATCGACGACAGCCTCGACATAATCCCCCGATGGATCCCCTCCAGGAGCGCTTGGCGGCAAGATGGGACGATCGGTGTCGAGGTAGCGATAATAGAAAGTACTGTCCGCGTAGCTGCTCAGATAAACGACGATAAAGGTGAGGTGGCGAGGCGAGTAGAAGACATCAACATCCAGGAAAGCCCCAGATATGAAGTAGGCGGTCGATGATCTCTGTGGCATAGCGTTATCCCATCCAGTACCGGTCCAATATTCGTACTGTCGCAATGGTCAGCGCATTTCCGCTGGAACAGGACTAGGTACTTTACTGCGTCCACATTCGCGATATCTTCAATCCCAACCCTTGCCAGCAAGAGGCCTCCGGGGACTTTACCAAAGAGATATACCTTACCATCCGTTCCTCCGACACCTGAAGGGCCCCACGAGCGGATACCTCCGATGCAACCCCATTCGACCTGTTCTTGCTGAAAGAGCTTGTCCACTGTGCGTGCGGCGACGGGCCCGCCTTTTCCACCCGCGGAGATGGTGAGTAGCGCAGCCCCAGTATAGGTAAAGACAGCCGCCTTGGTGGCCATATCCACATCGTCATAAATAATAGGAGCGAACATTATCGCAGTCGTACCGTCGAGTGGAATCAATGAAGATTGGGGCCATACCGCGTAACGTTTGCCGTCACCCTGCATCACCAAGTTGTAACTCTGCTCTCCTTGGGTCATTGGAGAGAAGCCACGCATCCGCCCCACATCGTCACTCCACTCACCAACCCCGTCTTCAAGAACCAAAGCTTGTCCATCCAGACCATTCATTTCTTTATCAACAGCTACCGAGCTCGACACAAAGCCAAGAAATTTCCCGTCCGTATATCCGGTAGGCGGCGTGTATGCTCCGGTATCACAGAAAATGAAAAGGTGCTGGCCATTCAAATAACCACCCTTACCACCATCACGGGAAATGTGCGGCATCCCTTTCATATCTCTGAGCAGGTTCTCAGTTGACGCATTGAGCTCAAGTATGCCGGTGTCCAGTGATATGGGATAAGCAGTTGATAAATCACTATTGACACCCACTCTTAGCAGGTCCGAAGGGAGCTCGATGTTCGCAGGAGCTTTCCAATCTATGTACTGCTTGCTGGGTTTATTGAAGCTAGGGCCATGCAAACGCGATGCGCCCAAGGTAGGTATTGCTATTGCCGTAGCAGATGCATAAGGGATAGTGGCTACAGGGAGCGCCGACACACTGCTAGTTGTAGTAACGGCCGCCGTAACGCTTGTAGCGCTTGAAGATTCGATCACGCTGGTCACGGTAAGGTAAACAGAGCTTGTGGAAGGTGCAGAAGAGCTCAACAGCAATATCCCAACAGCCATCCCAAGCTCTGCAGCTGTAGGATTGTTCACCGATGACTTTAGGTAGCAGTTGTCCCTGCCGTTCATTCGGCTTGGCACGAAGAGAGCGGCTGCGCACTGCTTGCCTCCATTCCACCGCATATTGTAAGTGTCGCAGCGCTGTACACAATCCTCAAATGAGCTAGCAAGAATGAAGCGTAAGTCATTGTTCAGGTAATCAACATCACAGACGATTCTGTAGCTCCGCCCTTCAGGCGACGTATACACTGTGCCATTCCCTGTGGGACACCAACTCGTAGATGGAGTGTCGGAGCTAGCTTGAATCGAGGAGCTCGAGGAGCTTGAAATAGCGGGACCAGCGCCCAACTGGAATGACTCATAACTCCCACCAAATGGGTTGATTGTAGGCTCAGCTGCAGCCGTTGGGATTCTCAGGGCCCACGAAGAACCTATCGAGCTGGGCGTGGTTTCCGACTCGGTATCAGAATCTGCAGTTGAGCTAGCATCTTCAACGCGTTTGGCCACACTAATAGTATTGCGAACAGTGATCGACTGAACAGACGTTCGTGTGAGCCGAATGGTCGTGGTTGTAGCGATTTGCGTGTAGCTGAGTTCCTGTGTTGTAGGACCTGACAAATACGGTATCAAGACAGTCGATGAATCGGTAGTTGTGATGGCCTCCTCCACCACAGCAGAAGGCGTCGAAAATATCAAAGAACCGTATTCGGTATGACCGGCCGCGGAACTCGCGCTCGCGACGGCTTTAAGAGGAGGCAAACCAGTTGCGGCCCGGCTACCTTTAGCACTGGTCAGCTGGAAAGATTCAGGAGCAGCTACTCAAGTGCCGATGTAGGTATTACCTCCGATCACATTATATACGAAGCTGCTATCTGATCCAGCAGAGATGTGGTGATGTAGATGGTGAGGCCGCCCATGACGGTGAGCTTTGTCACGATGGTGCTTCTGATTATGCGGCCAGGTCTTCGACATGGTGAGGAAGGTGGAGAAAATTAATATTATCGACACCAGGCCGGTAAGGAAATGTGGTACTTTCATGATGGCCTGCAACGACTGACACGAATAGTCAGCATCACTATAGAGCAGCACTCATAGACAGGATAACAGAGAACAAGGAAGTCCAGTGGAACAGGATATGATGCTCGAAGGAGCTACTCACGCGTATGTTGTCTTATTTTCGAGGATAGCAGGTTGCCTCAGAAATAGCACAATATCTTAAATGAGTGTGGGAAGTGAATGAAAGGATTGGAACGATGTAATGAACGTGTCGTGGAAATACCTAGCGGCTCCTATGAGCAGCAAAGGATACTCGAATTGTTCAATGTTTGAGGTATTCAGGAGTCGAAGAAGAGATACGAGGTTGGAGGTTTAAAGAGAATATGCATGACTCGGAGTCGCAGTGAGGGAAACACGAGGATATAAAGAGGGCGCTTAGGGTAAAAGTAAGGTACCTAAGATAGATAGATGTAAACAAACAGCCAATCTCTCCTGCGGTCCTCCATTCACTTAAGCCCATGTAACTCACCTTGAGTTAACCTTGCTTACTTACCTCGGACTCTTGATTGACATGAAACGACCGACTTCATCTGTGCAACCTTGGCATCATCCCGATATGGACGCTGCCTGCCAGTACCCGTAACGATCACACGTGGAAGCAAGTGCTTTTTGTTGTTAGTGTTACAAGACGGAGATTATCCACGGACTTCATATACATGCAATCAAGCTCGCTCTTCCCTGAAGAGGAAACAAGTCGAGCATTACCAAGAAGAGTTCCCAGGAAGATCTCACTTTCACCGGCTCGTCTCGTAGATATGCTGTTCGGGAGCTGTGGATTGGCCATGCTTTAGAACGGCAATTCCTAGGTAGGCACTTGGCTTGTATTATGAATTCTGTGACGCTAGCCCAAAGCTTTGGTCACGGACAGGAGTCACTGACGGCAAAATGAACATGGTAATGAAATAGCAGATTTGCACCTAACTGTGCAATGATCTCTCAAAGGCTCTACCCATCTTTTGTATTTGGACGGTGACTGACTGCCAATGGTAAGATGGACGTGATTCCGAGTCTTGTCAAAGTACTATCCAAATTGTCCGAGAGGCTCCTTCGTCTAGACGCCTTCACAAAGACGCCCATAATCGCAGGAGGAAATCACTGTACTTTCTGGCTAAAAGTATAACATGATCTGGGTTGATTGCCATGGACTGGACGATGACCATCGAATCACCAGTAACTGAGAGATCAAGAGGAGACGTCAATCTATTCTGCCTTCTTCGCTTGCTCTCTCAGGTTCGGTGCTGTCCCATGAGCTGTGATGTGTCCATGTTCTAAATCCGCCGCCCAAAGCGCTGCGCCAACGGTATTGGTGAACGCGAATAGAATCGAGGCAAGCGGCACAAGTTCCAGAAGAACAGTAGTAATACCGAAACTGAGTTAAGGTGAACAATTAGCGACAGCCACCATGGGAATATCACTGATGAGACACTAAAGGAAGGGAAGCCCAGCCGAACTCACCTAGTGTAGGCGGCCTTGAACTGTTCGATATGCTGCTGACGCTGTGAGTTATTCCATCCCTTTAGTTGGAAGTATCTCTCATGCGCCACTGGGCCTGCCCTCTTTCCTTGGAAGATCACGAAGAGAACCGTCCCGACCACTGGGATGAAGTTTAGAGGGAGGAACATCAGATACCTGATAAAGGCCTTGGGGGTGAACTTTGTGAATGGTTTCTTGACTAGTTTCCCCAATTTTGCCATCGGATCACCCCCTGCCTGTATCTGCCGACCTCCTGAAACGAGATCGGTGGTGTTCTTTGAGAGCAGGACGCCGTCGAAGGTGTCGACCAGCGCGTCATCAATGAGGAAAGACTTGCTCAACATGGTGAAGATGGTAGAGCTTTCACTTAGAACGAGTAGCGCTGCGGAGATTGCAGCGAAAGGTCCATTGCTGAAAGCGAGGACCGCAGCTTGAGGAAGGTATGTAAAGACGAACATAAAGGTCGTAATCCCAAGACCTAAAGTGACGGTGGGAGCAAGCTTGGAGATGAGAGGCTTCCAGAGCGCACGGTGTGAAAGAAAGTACGCGATACCCTATAAGTCCACCATGTTAATGACTGCGGAATAGTAGCGTCGCAGAGGACAACAGACTCTGATGGGGTAGAGGTATGCGCCTGACCGGGCTGCATCGGCGGTAAGTTTCTTGATGCGCTCGGCCTCTTCGACGGCCACTTCCTTGACTTTGTCTGCCATGACTAGTTGGTGAATGAGTTGTCCAGGGAATATTGTAAGTCTCGAAGGTGAAGAAACGGATCGATTGAAATCACATCTTGTTTTGTTGTGATTTGTTGTGGAACGCTACGCCAGACGAACGTCATCGCGCCTAACGTTACTGGGTTGAGGAACGCTAGATGGCGTCGGAATAAGGTCGGCCCGATCCAATTAGCCCTAGCCCTTCACTTTGCGACTCAAGATCTACGTAAGATTAACCCACATGAGTGCAGGAGATGATACACACGGCAGTACTATTGTCCCGCCTTTCGGATGAAGCAATTATTAGTTGTTGTGTTATCCCAAACGTCATTCAAATGACGATCACAGCCAGCAGCGAATCTGTGGAACATATGCGAAGACACACCGCTGCGAAAGCGAAGCAGAACGATACATGTCGTACCAAGCAAACGTCCCGAGTCGCCCTACGCCCGCTGCAGTTGATGTCAAGGCATCCTTATGCTTACACGACAACCATCATGTATCCTTACCTTACTTTTGATGATCTCAATAGCGACCAGCACTACGCGAAACATATCGACCGCTTTCAACATCAGGCCCTCTTCGGTAAGAATCATGGGAACTCTTCGGGATGTAGTTCCCAGGGATGGCACCGTCCACGGCGGTTTGGACCGGGTAATCTCTACTCCTTCGCCCTTGAGGAGAGCGATCTGGGTGGCCTCTGCTTGCCGAATGCGAATGCGGACGACCATGCGAATGGTCACTGTGTCTCCCATCTTGCCTGCCCTGCTCGCCCCCAGCGGGATGAACCTTGCCATCAGGTCCCATGACATATTCATGTTCCGGCAAGGCCACATTTGGCCTTTGTGTGCTGACCTCCGGATTGAAGACCTGCGCTTCCTTATCATCCAAATCCTGTCCCGGATTCGCAGTTTCATACTCGAGCATCTTGATGAACAAGTAGAAGCCTGACGCTAAGATGGAACCGAGGATTGGGCCAACCCAGTATATCCAGTG
>QQTW01003643.1_pt1 | contig 11413 bp, 4 predicted proteins | sample 1904831 | NCBI WGS metagenome assembly QQTW01 (sample SAMN09435610, study PRJNA476489) | Subsurface metagenome, whole genome shotgun sequencing project.
GACGTCTCAGTAATTTCATTGATGCGAATAGCTCTCTTCTAAAATTCAACCACTTTAATATCTCAGTAATTACAACTAGATAATTAATAATCTTTAAATTTAAAACCTACTAACAGCTGTATTTCTTCAGTATTTTTAGCAAACTGCTCATTTTATTTAGGAAAAACGCAATTTACTAAAAAATTAATATCTGCATTACCTCAGTAATTTTAATTATAACTTTTTTATTTAATAAATTATTGCTTAAAACAGATGAGCAGTGTTTAGCCATAGCTATAGCCTTGAAGCTTCAGTATTTTCAGTAGATTTCAACAAATAACCAGAAAAAGTTCCGTAAATTCTGTGAGCCGTTTTTAATTGGCTTAGTGAATTATTAGTTTGTAGCAACTTGAGCTAAGTCTATTAACGAGGCAGCAAGCCGCAAGGCTAAAAGTTTCTTTTCTAGTAAATCCACAACAAGTAGCTTTTCGGTATTTTTATTTCAATAAACTTGTTTGCCGAAATTCACTTTGTTGATAACTTCTAGATTTTATTCTGCCAAGTATTTCTATCTTCCCCTCTCTTTTACTACTAAACTCTCCAGGGCTAGTGTATCCATGAAAAACGTTCGTAAAAATCGGCTTTCCCGCCAACTTCTGACAGCAACTCTGCTACTTGGTGGTACTTTCAATCTTGTATCACCTGTATTGGCGCAAACTGCAACAACTACTACTGCTGGCACGCAGATCAGAAACCAGGCAACTGCAACTTATGAAGACCCAAATAACACGGGTGTAAGCATTAACGCTACGTCTAACACTGTTATCCTCACAGTGGCAGAAGTGGCAGGTATTACAATTAGTTCTGCGGCTATCACAGACACTAGCCCAAATACCGCAGTTATTACAGGTGACGTTCTCAACTACGACTACTTAATTACCAACGTTGGTAACGACCCCACAAAATTCTTTATTCCTGGCGTAGCTACTGTCACTGGCGGTACTGCTGGAACGCTTCAAATTAGTACAGATGGCGGTTCTACCTATAACAACATCGCAAGTACTGGCATCACGACAGGTTCAATTGCCCCTGGCGCTTCTGTGAGGGTACGAGTTCCTGTCACTGTCAGTGCGACTTCGGGTCAATCTGTCTCCGTTGTTTTGGGTAACACTGGCGCTAACGACAACAGCGCTGGTACTCAAAACCAACCCTATTCCACTGCTCCTTCTGGCAATGATGTATATACAGTTGATAACGCAGATGGCAGTGTCGCAGGTGAAACAGCTGGCGCTCCAACCAATGGTGCGCGTGAAGCCAGTTTATTAGAGAGCATTCAGGTAGGGGCTACACCTCAAGCTTTTGCCACTGTCCTCAAAACTCGCGCAAACTACACGAATTCCGGTACTGTCAACACCCTCAACGATGACGTGCTGACCTATGGGTTGGGCTTGAGAGTTGAATCGACTGTGCCATCGGGTATCACAGGAGCAGTCGCTGCAAACTTGGCAGGTACTAACATCAGCGTTAATGGTATTCAAGTTAGCCGGGTATTGGTATCTGATGCTATTCCAGCAGGTACAAAACTGAGAGTCGCCCCCACAAACCTTCCATCTGGCTGGCAAGCAGTCTACACTACAGATGCCTTAACTACAAATGCCAACGCTGCTAACTGGTCAACCACTGCACCTGGAGATCTCACAACTGTGACTCGCGTTGGTTTTATCAATGCTGGTCCAATTGCTACAGGCACAGCAGTTACAGGTTTATCGTTCCAAGTGGTGACAAGTGGTGTTACTCAATCGACGGCAACAGTGAGTAACATTGCTCAAGTATTTGGTCAATCAGAAAACGCTGGCACAACTCTAATTTACGACGAATCTGGTGACCAAAATCCCGACAACTTCAACGACGATGGTACTCCCGGATCTAACACTCCTACCAACGGTGTAGCTAACCCAGCCACAGATGGATCTGACCCGAACAACGACAACACTGGTAGTGGCCCTGGTGGTGAAGTTAACGCATTCACGTTTACAGTTTCAGGCAGCCTCGTCAATGGTCCGAATGGTCAACCAGGGGCAGTTGGACCGACAGACAACAACAACGACTTTGCCAACAAATCTACGTCTGTACCTGCTGGAACAGCACCTGATGCCACGATTAATCCCGATGCTGTGACATTTACTAACACCGTCAGCAACCCTGGTGCAACAGCTATCAGCAACGTGCATATAATTCCTGATGATGGTAATGCCACAGGTAGCTTGCCGACAAATACTACTGTCACCATGTCTTATAACGGCAACGCATCAGTTTATACCTACAACGGTACAGACTTCGCTTTCACATCCGGTACTCCAATCGTAATTTCTAGCATTACACCAGCAGGACAGATCAGCTACACAGCAAGTGTAGATCTGCCTAATGGTACCACCCTATCTAGCACTACCGGAAATCCCTTCGCTGTGCCGCTACGGGCTTATATAGATAGCAACAATGATAATACTTTTGATGCTGGTGAGTCCAACAACATCACCATCAATCAGGTCTACACTGGCTACTTGAAATTGGTTAAGCAAGCGCAGATTCTCTCTCCTAGTGGACAGCCTTTAACTGAATACTTCACAACCCCGTCTGCAAACGACGCACAAAAAATTCAGCCAGGGAACATCATTCAGTATCGCATTACCTACACCAACATCTCTTCTGGCGCTCCCCAGGGTGGAAGTGGCAACGCTACTTTAAGAGCGGACAAAGTAGTAATTACTGAAGATGGTGCAACAGCTCCTAATAACTGGGCAATCGATCAAGATAGGAACAATACGATCGATACCAGCAACGTTGTTGGTTCAGCGTCAGACACAACAGGTACTGTCACCTACTACTCAGGCACATCCTTAGTATCAGATCAAACAGGTACAACCCCAACTACGGACGTTACCAAGTACCTTGATACTTTGAATGCACCTCTAGATCCAGGTGCAACTGGAACCTTCACTTTCCAACGCAAGATCAACTAGTGAGTTTTAGGCAAGATTGGGGCATCCTAAATCATGAGATGTCCCCAATCTTGCCCAAATCATTGTGACTTAATCATTGGAGAAATCGACATGAAACGTGTATCTATTGCTGGTCTGGGAGCGATCGCTGTAATTGCAGCTATACCATTCATGGGTCAAATGCCCGTATCAGCTTATCTCAAACATACTGGAACCACAATTGCTCAAAATGTTCAACGTCAACCTCAAGTTCAGTTGCGCTTAATGGCTGAAAAGAAGGTAATGCAAAAAGATCCTCAAGGCAAACAACAAGTTAGTTGGCAACCTCTGCAAGGAAATGTGACTGTTCATCCGGGAGATGTGATTCGCTACAACCTCAAAGGTGAAAACAGCACCGATCGCCCAGTGGCAAACGCAGCCTTCACTCAACCAATTCCCAAGGGAACAGTTTATTTGTTAAATTCTGCCAGTTCTGGAATGAACAACGGCGCAAAGATTACCTACAGCATTGATAACGGCAACAGCTTTGTCGAAAAACCAATGGTTAGAGTCAAACTGCCTAACGGCAAAGTTGAAATTCAACCAGCACCAGCGCAAGCTTACACCCACGTCCGCTGGAATATGGGAGCGGCTATTAGCCCGAAAGCAACTATGAATGCAAGTTACCAAGTGATGGTGCGCTAGGAAACACAAACAGGCGATCGCGCTTTCCTTGCTTCAAATGCGATCGCCTTCTCCAACCCTAGTAAATTACTTACATCGATTGACTCTGATAGATAGTAAGAGCTATTCACCCGAAGATATTTGTCACCTTCCCAGAGTCAGTAACAACAAGTCTTAAAGTTCTTTTCAATCAACCAGGTGTTGCGCTCCGGCAATTTTCAGCCGCGATCGCACAGGTACTTTATGCCTTGTTTTTGCTGTACCAGACATTGTGTTAGCAGTCAACTGCTGCCATCAACCCTAAATCCTAGGGTCAAACAGAAAAGTCAAGTGGTTAAACCTCAAATGCTTTCCTCAACTCGCTCACAAAAAAACTGGTTCCAACTGCTAACGGCTATTGCTGCGATCGGCAGTATGTTGCAATCCCCAGCAGTTCTGGCTGAGGGAAATGCCCCACGATTGATCAATCAAGCTGCTTATAGGTACAGCGATTCTGCTAGCGGTGTGACGATTGAGGGAAGTTCCAGCGCAATTGTTGCCCAAGAATTGGTTGACCCTCTGGGAAGAATCACAGGTTGCAATGGAGAAATTCTGCCTGACTATAACGGGTTTAGCGTTAATGTCTACGAAGCCGATCCAAGCGACCCAACAGGCGCAGGCATAAAGGGGCTGGTGCCTCTAACGCGAACAGAAGTACCAGATATTCCCAACAACAATATTTCTCTAGGACTTGCTCCCAATATAGAAAACAGCAACCCTTACTTCCTTGGCAATAGCCAGGATGGGACTTATAGTTTCTTGCTCGATCCTAATAAAGGGCAGTTAGATCCAGGTAGAAGCTATGTTTTGTTGATCCAGCCACCTGAAGATTCGATCTATCAGCAACGGCGAGTCAGAATTGTCATCAATGAGCGTAGCGGCGACCTCGTTTCTTATACTGCGACTTCCCTAGATGGCAAAGCAATTAGTAGCACAGATGATGCTACGACTGAAAGCGAGACAATCAACATTAGGGATGCGGCGCGGGTAGGGCTAGTTTTCGCCTTACTGGATTTTGAATCAAGTATTTGTCAATCACAAGAAGTTCAAATCATAAAAACAGGCGATCGCGCAGCGGCTGAACCAGGAGATACAGTAATCTATCGCCTCTCACTCAGAAATCTTGCTAGCGCTCCTTTAAACAATATTGTTGCCACAGATACCCTACCTTTGGGTTTCGACTTCTTACCTAAGTCGGTTCGAGGTCAAATAGGAAATACAAATATACCAATTAATGTTAGTCACAATGGCTCGGTAGTTACCTTCCGAGCAGAAGGCGTAACTCTTCCTCCAGCGACAGAAGGGGAGAACCAAGTGTTGAATATCGCTTATGCAGCGCAGTTAACTGCTGATTCTATTCGAGGCACAGGCGAGAATTCGGCGATTGTAACTGCTCAGCGCCTCGGTAGCAACCAAAGCATTAAAGATGGTCCTGCAACTCATAAATTGCGCATTAACCCAGGAATTCTATCAGACTGCGGCACAGTGATCGGTCGGGTGTTTGTCGACAAAAACTTTGATGGCGAACAGCAAAAGGGTGAACCAGGAGTTCCCAATGCCGTGATCTTTATGGATGACGGTAATCGCATTACTACCGATCCTAATGGTCTTTTCTCTGTCGCCAATGTGTTTTCTGGTTATCGAACTGGCGTGTTGGATTTGAGTAGTCTTCCTGGTTACACTCTTGCCCCTAATCGTAAATTCAGCGAACGCAATAGTCAATCCCGTTTAGTGCATTTAGAACCTGGTGGTTTAGTGCGGATGAACTTCGCTGTTACTCCCACCTTCCAGGAGGGAAATCATAAATGAAAAGTAGAACAAAAGTTTTCAGCGCCTTCCTGGTGATAGCTACAGTTGAAACTCTCAGCTTGTTTATCCGCGCTGGTGTCGCTAGAGCAGAACCGCTGCCATCTGAACAAAATTTCGGCAACTACATAGCATCATTACCAATTGAATTAAGCCAAGAACAGCCATCTGAAGCAGAACAGCGCTTCCGTAACTTTTTAATCGCATCGCTTGATCCGACTCTAGAAGCACAAACATCGACAACCGAACCAAACTTCGGTAACTACGTAGCAGCATTACCAATTGAATTAACTCAAGCACAGCCATCTGAAGCGGAACAGCGCTTTCGCAACTTTTTAATTGCATCGCTAGACTCGACTCTAGAAGCACAAACATCGTCCAGCGAACCGACTTTTGGTAACTACGTAGCAGCATTACCAATTGAAGCAAATCAAGCACAGCCATCCGAAACAGAACAGCAAGTCGCATTTCTTCCCCTGGAAGCAAATCAAGCACAATCTGCTCAAACAGAACAGCGCTTCAGTAGCTTTTTAGTTGCATCACTAGACTCGACTCTAGAAGCACAAACATCGGCAACTGAATCAAACTTTGGTAACTACATAGCAGCACTACCAATTGAAGCAGATCAAGCACAGCCATCGGAAACAGAGCAGCAAGTTGCTTTTCTACCTCAACCTAGGGACACATCATCATCATCTACAGTTGAACGTAACTACATCTATGACGTTCCCCAATCAAATACTGAAGTTGCCCAACCCAAGAAAGAGGAGCTATCTGCTGCTGTACAAAACTATAGTAATTACCTTGTTGTATTAAGAGCGCAACAGAGTAGTGAACAATCTCAGTCTCAAGCGGAGCCTGGAACTGAAACAACCAACGCTCCAGTATCAACAGAGTTAAAAATTCTCTCACCTCAACAAAACACAGTATTAGATGTTCCGGCTGCCACGATTACTGTGCAATACCCGTTAGGTAGTCAAGTGGAACTCCAAGCTAATGGTGTATTAGTTAATTCATCTTTAATTGGAGGCACTGAGACAAATTCTGCTACTAAGGTAGTAACGCAGACATGGTACGGTGTTGTTCTCCATGAGGGAGACAATATTATTACTGCTCAAACCAAGACAAATGGTGGTGCTGGGCAATCTACATCAGTCAAAGTACAGGTTCGCGGGTCTGTCCAACAACTCAAAATCCAAACAGTAGAGGCGCGGATTCCTGCGGATGGGCGTTCGACGGCTAAAATCCAAGGTCAACTGCTAGATAAAAATGGCAATCGTTCTAACAGAGATGCGCTCGTAACTCTGGCAGCTAGTGCCGGAGAGTTTGCCGGGGCAGACGCTGACGAGGATGAACCAGGATTTCAATTGCAGGTGCGGGAAGGACAATTTACCGCTACTTTGCGCTCTGATCTCAAGGCTCAAACTGTGCGGATTCGGGCTACAACTGGTAAATTAGAGGCATTTACTCAACTTCAGTTTGAGACAAATCTGCGTCCCTCAATTGTGACTGGTGTAGTCGATGTGCGCCTAGGTCGTCGAGGCACAGATTTTTTCAAGAGTTTTCGAGAATTCTTGCCGCCTGACGAAGACAACCGTACCGAACTAGACTTCCATACATCTGTTTTTGCTACAGGTAAGATTGGGGAATGGTTGTTTACCGGAGCTTATAATAGCGATCGCAACCTGAATCAAAACTGTGATGGCACAACTAGTGTATTTCGTCAAGATAACCAGTTTTGCGATCGCAACTATCCGGTTTACGGTGACAGTTCCAAAGTTGAAAATCTAACTCCTTCCCAAGATAGTCTCTACTTGCGGTTTGAGCGCAACTCTCGCATTCCCAACGCTGAGCCAGACTATGCAATGTGGGGTGACTATAACACCCAAGAGTTTTCGCGTAAATCTCAGGAGTTTACCGCTACTAACCGTAATCTGCACGGCTTCAAAGCCAATTACAACTTGGGCAAGCTGCAAATCACTGCTCTTTATGCTGACAACGTTCAGGGTTTCCAGCGCGATACAATCGCCCCCGATGGTACTGGCGGATATTACTTCCTCTCTCGGCGGTTACTCCTACCTGGTAGCGAGAACGTAGCTATTGAGTTAGAGGAACTGAATCGTCCTGGTACAGTACTTGATCGAAAACAACTCAGCCGAGGGCCAGACTACGAAATTGATTACGATCGCGGTACCTTATTATTCCGTAACCCACTATTACGCACCGACATAGATAAATTCGGGCAAGTCTTGGTGCGGCGAATTGTTATTACTTATCAATATGAAAATCAAAACAATGATAATAACTTCTATGGCGGTCGCTTACAATACAACTTCTCGCGCGAACTCAACAGTGAAAGCTGGTTAGGTGCAACATACATTAGGGAAAATCAGGGAGTGCGCGACTTTGAACTTTACGGTGCAGACGCATACATCTCTGTAAGTCCAAAATCCCATCTAATCGCAGAATACGCCCATTCCAAGAACGACTCTGAGATGATGGGACAAGTGAGCGGTTCTGCCTTTCGTTTAGAAGCAGAGGGAGAAATTGCTAAGGGAATTCAAGGTCGAGCTTACTTGCGATCGGCTGATAGTGGCTTTGCAAATAATGCCACAATTAGCTTTGTTCCCGGTCAAACTCGTTATGGAGCGCAGATTACAGGTAATGTTTCTCCCAGCACTAACGTGCGGTTGCAATACGACCATGAGGATAACGAAGGAATTGCACCTCAGCCTATAGATACTTTTGAGAATTTGTTTGCACCCCGTTCTGAAGCAGTTCCTGGTAGCAGAGTTGATAACTCACTCACCACTATTACAGCAGGCGTTCAACAACGCATCGGTAAAGCCGATCTAACAGTGGATTTGATTCATCGCAGCCGCAAAGACCGGATTGATCCAGAAGCCCTCAGTGGAAACTCGGATCAGTTGCGATCGCGCCTCAATGTTCCCATCACTGATAATCTATCTTTCCTAGCACAAAACGAACTGTCGTTCTCTAGCGACCAAGATGCTATCTACCCAGATCGCACCATCTTAGGACTAGATTGGAAAGTGGCTTCAGATCTGAGTATCCGTCTGGCTCAACAGTTTTACACTGGCGGTCAGTTTGAGGGTAACTCGATTACCAGTCTAGATTTCATTGGCGAACACAAGTTCGGCAAAGATACTACAATGACCGGTCGTTACTCGATTTTGGGTGGGGCTGATGGTATTAGTACCCAAGGAGCGATCGGAATCAATCAAGGTTTTACCATTAGTCCTGGCTTAAAGCTGAGCCTAGCTTACGAACACGTATTTGGTGATTTCTACGGTCGCACTGCGGCTGGAACTCAGTTTGCTCAACCATTTGCTGTAGGTCAGAGTGCCGCATCGCTAGGGTTTGGTTCGGGTGATAGCTACAGCATTGGATTAGATTACAAAGATAACCCCAATTTTCAAGCTAGTGCTAGGTACGAACATCGCAATTCTTCCGGTGGCTCCAATACACTAATCTCCGCTGGTGTCACGGGTAAAATTTCTCCCGCACTCACAGCTTTATTACGCTATCAACAAGCAAGCTCTTCTAATCAAAGACTAGAAGGACTAGGGAATACAGCCAACCTTAAATTAGGTTTGGCATACCGCGATCCTAATAATGATAAATTTAATGCCTTATTACGTTACGAATATCGTAAAAATCCATCTACAATTCCCGATTCACTTTTATTAGGAACTGGTACAGGTTCAGAAGATCATACCTTTGCATTAGAAACTTTATATGCTCCAAATTGGCGGTGGGAGTTGTATGGTAAGTATGCAATTCGCCACAGCACTTCTTACCTAGCTCAAGATTTAGTCGGCTCCAGTACAATAAATTTGGCGCAATTACGCGCAACTTATCGCCTGGGATACAAGTTTGATTTGGTGGGTGAAGCTCGTTGGCTCAATCAGCCTTCAGCTAACCATAGCGAGACAGGCTTTGTAATTGAAGGTGGATACTACCTCACGCCTAACCTCCGCTTATCAGCTGGCTATGCCTTTGGCAATGTGGATGATGAAGATTTCAGCGGCTCCCGCTCCGCTGGGGGATTGTATGCAGGCTTAACAGTCAAGCTCAACGAATTGTTTGATGGTTTTGGGTTACAAAAGCCAGCACCAGCGCAGCAACAAGAATCTAAAGTCAAACCCGTTGCTTCTAAAGCAACTGAGCAGCAAAAACTTAAGGAGCGGCTTGCTCACCACACGCCAGCACAACCAATTCAGCAGCAAAATGCTACGCCAGCAACAACTGATGGGCAAAAACTCAAGGATCGACTTCGCCAAGCCCCAGCGCAACCAGTTCAGCAACAGAATGCTATGCCAGCAACATCAACCCCTGCTGTTGCACCAGACGCTCTCCAGTCAGTTGAACCAGCAACACCAGCCCCCGCTTTCACTATAGCCCCAGAAACCATACCAGATCGGTTAGGTGAACCAGCAATACCAAGTCCTGCTGTAGCGCCTGAAAATACTCAAGCTCAGCCAGGTGAAATGTCATGAAAATTAACTTTTCTTCACGCTCAACACGCTCGGTCGCAACTTTTCCGCGTAGTTTTGGTTACAGATATTTCAAACTCGTCTGCTTGTGTTTAGCTGAAACTACTTTACTACCACTTGTTGCGATCGCATCTCCCTCCCCAGATATAAATCAACCATCTTTACATCTGCAAGTAGTGGTTAACAGCGATCGCGATGGCGTAGTGCAAGCTGACAATGCCCTTACCTTGCGCGAAGCAATTCATATTGTCAACGGTACATTACCGCTGGATAAGCTGAGCGATCGCGAAAAAACTCAAGTCCAATCTCTCAGTTCCAATGCTCCCTCTCGGATTGTATTTAACTTACCACCACAGCAAACCACAATCCGACTGAGCGAAATTCTACCAGCTTTAGCTACTCCAGGGTTAGTTATTGATGGCACAACTCAACCAGGATATGTAAGAGAGCAAGAGAAGAAATTACCTCTGTCCTCTCGCCTCTTACCTCTCGCCCCTTCTTTGCAAATTCCAATGCCTGTTGTGGCAATTACCCCAGCAAAAGATCGAGAAATCTTTCGTGGTTTGACAGTGGTGGCAGATAATGTCACCATTCGTGGTTTAAGCCTTTACGGTTTCACTTCCTTTCATCGTGATACCGCCACCACTCCCCCAGCAGACATTTTTATTGTTGATCGCCTTCCACCATCAGCGGATGTAGAGCGACAAAACAATCTTTCTGTTTACGAACACAATAACCCATCCAAAGGTGTGTTGATCGAGTATAACTGGCTGGGACTTCCTCCCGACGGAAGTAAGCCATCAACCACTTCGGCTTTTGGAGTGTCTGTTTTCAACGGTGTGAACGCAACTATTCGCCGTAACCGTATTGCCAATCACGACGGTAGCGGGATTATTACCTCAGTCAAAGCTGAAAATTTGCAAGTTACACAAAACATTATCCAGAACAACGGCTTTGCTGGAATGCCGGATGCGATCCGTCTAGAAGGATCGATTAATGGCGCAAATGTTAGCGCGAACTTAATTTCTGGGAATGCTGGTAGTGGAGTGTTTTTGTTTAAACCAGAGGGTGCAGTGCAAATCCGTAATAACACCATCAAATCTAATGGTCGTCGCCTAGAAAGAGCGGCGATTTATCTGATGGGGAACGATCATCAAGTTATTAATAATCTTATCAGTAATCAACCTGATTCAGGTGTTGTGGTTACATCTTATCCCAAGAGCGATCGCAACATTATTCGCGGCAATCGGTTTGCAGCAGTCACAGGATTAAGCATCGATTTAAACACTCAGGAAAATGTCGATGTGCAAGATTATCAGCGGGGTGATGGTTCTAACCCAAAACGCAATTCACCCAACCGCCGCTTGGAAACTGGTAACTCTGCTATCAATGCACCCCAATTTCTCAGCC
>QQTW01003644.1_pt1 | contig 11412 bp, 8 predicted proteins | sample 1904831 | NCBI WGS metagenome assembly QQTW01 (sample SAMN09435610, study PRJNA476489) | Subsurface metagenome, whole genome shotgun sequencing project.
ATAGGGCGGTTATTAATGGTAAACGGGTCTTTTATAATTGTCCTTCTCCTTATATAATTGAACCAGTAAAATATAATCTTTACAAAATAGATTGAGAAAAGAAGAAATCTGACATTTAAGTTAACAGCAAAATAGCCAGCAGCAGAAATCCGCCGGCGTAAAGGGCGTATATTTTTTTATTATTGGTGACAAATATACCTACCGTTGCCAGTACAAAGGCTATAGCGGTTTGAAAACCTACTACCCGGTAAAAGGCCAGGCCGAGGAGTATATTTTCGTTTTTCTGTTTATAAAAATTATTATCAGTATCGGGATTGTTGAGGTATTCCCAGCCTTGCTTTTGTATTTGCTGGGCTTTGGCTTCGCTGATACGGGTATTAACCTGAGGATAGATAATAAAGCGGTACACCAGCAAATTTACCAGCAACAACATAAACAAAATAAAAGGGCCTTTTACAAACCTTAGCTTATCTTTAAAAAGAAACAAAGCTACCACGTTCAGTAAAATCAGTGAGGGCAGCACAAGTTTAAGGTTGGTAATGATTGAAACCATTGGGTAATTCTGGGTTGAGTTAAAGTAATAGCTGGTTATAAATAAAAAAGCTCACGCAAAGCATGAGCCTCATCGAAGATGATATCCCCTAACAGGTAAGGGTAAGTCTATTCCCACTTTAACTCATCGTCGAGTGTGGCAGGTTCCTGGGTCTGGCTTTCCAGCTCCGCAAGGATATCCTCGGTGAGGAGTTCGGTTTTTACGTGGTCGATGGTGCCTTGTAACGCTTCAACAAACTTAGCGAAATCTTCTTTATACAGGAAAATTTTGTGCTTTTCGTACGAGTACGCATCGTCTTTAAACTTGCGTTTGCTCTCGGTAATGGTCAGGTAGTAATCATTTGAGCGCGTTGATTTCACGTCAAAGAAATACGTCCTTTTTCCTGCTCTTATCCGTTGCGAATAAATCTCGGCTTTTTCGTTGTTCTCTTCCACTTTCTTGCGTTTCTGGTTTAAATATAAAGCTAAAGTAATATATTGTTACCATTTATAAAAATTTTGAAAGTTAATTTTAGGTTGTTTTTATAAAAAATGTTCTTTATCAAACAATTCGCCCGGCAACTAAGAGTTAATACAAGATAAGTTTTTACAATATACCCCCGGGCAACGTACAATTGCGTATCTTACCGGTAAATCCTGCGCTTATGAGAACCACGCCTCCCCTGGATCTGGCGGCTATCCGTCAATTCGAAAACCTGGAGTTTTTAGCCAAACAACTGGTAGCCGGTTTTATTACCGGTTTACACCAATCGCCATATCACGGGTTTTCCGTGGAGTTTTCGGAACACCGGCTTTACAACAGCGGCGAAAGTACCCGCCACATCGACTGGAAAGTGCTGGCCCGCACCGATAAGGTGTTTGTAAAGCGGTATGAAGAAGAAACCAATTTGCGCTGCCACATTTTACTCGATGTATCGCCATCTATGTATTACCCCCTAGAAAATTACGGTAAAGTGGCATTTAGCGTACTCAGTGCGGCCGCTTTAACCGTGATGCTGCAAAAACAACGCGATGCCGTGGGGCTGGTTACCTTCTCGGATAAAATTACGCTGCAAACGCCGGTAAAATCTACCAGTACGCACCTGCACACTTTGTTGCTGCATTTGCAGCAGGTATTGCAAACTCCTATCACGGCGCGCAGCACCCAAACCGCTACCGTTATTCACCAGATTGCCCAGCAAATACCCAAACGATCGCTCATTATCATATTTAGTGATATGCTGGGCCGCGAAGAAGAAGCTACCGCCATTTTTGCAGCCTTGCAGCACCTGAAACACCAAAACCACGAAGTACTTTTATTTCACGTAATGGATAAGCGTACCGAAGAAGAGTTCGACTTTGCCGAACGGCCCTACATATTCGTAGACGTAGAAACCGGCGACGAAATAAAGCTCCAGCCCTCGCAGGTAAAAGCGCAATACCAGGCCGCCATTCAGCAGTTTAAACACGATCTGGCGCTTAAATGCGGCCAATATAAAATTGATTTTATTCCGGTAGATATTTCCGAACCATTCGATAGAGTGCTGCAATCTTACCTCATTAAGCGGGCGAAAGTACGTTAAGGTTGAAGGGTTATATAGTTGGAAAGTTAAATATTTGATTGTTGATCAGTTTGAGTAAAAGATTAAATAATCTTATGGCGTGAGCGTCGCTCGTGTTAATTATCGTCCGGCCTCTGTCCGGCAGTACCTCCATTAATATAAAATTCAACCATGCAGCAATTCAGCCATTAACCAAGTCCCGTTCGTGTGTTCCCATATCGGGGTAAAACTTACGGAGATTAATATCGAATACGTTGCCTTTGGCCAGGACGTGCATGAGGATACCCTCAATAGAAAGTGGTTCCCCGCGATTGGCCGTGGCCGCGTTGCTGTGTTTGATATGGTAACCATCCACTATTATTACCAGGTTTGAACCGATGGTTTCAATCAGATTGCCCTTAGTAATGAGCACGCCGGTGTCCTCGCCGAGGCCAATGCCTATTTTGCGGGTGTGCAAAGCCACGGCTTCCATTAAGCGTCCGAAACGGCCCCGCTTTACAAAGTGCGAGTCAATGATTACCTGGGGTAAAAAATTGAGCCCGTGATCTAGTTTTACGGTTCCCTTTAGTAAAGCCTCAAAACTGCTGCCGCGCCTAATCATAATCCCGGACATGGCCATAGCCCCGGCGCTGGTACCGGCAATAATAAAAGATTCTTCTTCGTAGTAGCGTTTTTGGCAGATTTGCAGAAATTTAGTACCGGCAAACATCCGGGTCAGGCGGGCCTGGTCGCCGCCCGAAAACCAAATGCCATCGGCCTTTTCCAGGCGGGCTATATAAAGCGGCAGGTCAGTTTCGGCTTCCATCCGGATGTGCATAATGCCGATGTTGGTTACGTTTAAAATTCCGAACGCTTTTTGGTAAACCGCACCTACTTCTTCGGGAATCATGGAAGCGGTGGTAATTACTTCGATGCGGGGGTTGGTTTTACCTAGTTCGGCGGTGAAACGTTTTAATATACCTAACTCAAAAAAATTAAGATAATATTTTCGCTGCGTGCGGGAGTTGGGGTAGGTACCTTTATCTTCGTTGCCGCCGATGGCCATTAATTTTCCTTTGGGTATATTCACGGTGGTAAGGAGGCTGCTCTTTAGCGCTGGTTTATCAGGTATATTGTGGCTCTTATAAATGAATGAGATTTACAAAACTCCTGGTTCTATCATTTGTTTTAATTATTCCGGGCGCAAGTAAAATCTACCACAAAGATTATCATAATTGCATTTAAATAACACATGCTTCACAAAAGACATACCGAATTTAAGCGAATAATTAGTTGTATTTGCTTTTTTTAGGCAGCCGGCAAGTTTAACTTCATTTACCTGCTAATCTTTTCCGAATAACCAACGGTTTAGTTCCGGTATATTAAGCAAAGCTATATTGTTATTTAACTACTTATTGCTATTTTTAGCCGGCTTAATTCCTGTTATCTTTCCGGTTGGTTCAGGAACCCTGTTTATAATCGTTTTTGCTCTCCTTTATATCAATGAAACATCCAGTAAAAACAGTGTTTCCTAAACTGTTGCTATTTTTTGCCTTGGCGATTTGCTTTCAGATTAATAGGGCGGGGGCGCAAACCTTATCACCGGATGCTGCTTATTTGCAACAGGCAGTACAGCAGCTTACGACTACATACCGCAATGCCCGGGGGGGGCACGCCCATTTGTATAACGGTACCGAATACGTAAGCAGCGATAAGTACCACCTGATCGGCCATCCGGATTTTATGGTAGATACTTTGGTTACCGGCGCCGTACTTTACGACGGCAGTTTATACGAAAATATACCTATGCTCTACGATATGAGAGAAGACGAGCTGGTAATTCATAACTACAATACCAACCTGAAAATCAGATTAGTAAAAGACAAAATAGAACATTTTACTTTAAACGGTCATACCTTCCAAAAATACGAAAAAGACTCAATTGCGGAGGCACCGTTAGAGTCGGGGTTTTACGATGTTTTGCAACAAGGTTCAGTAAACTTGATTGTGAAAAGAATCAAAAATATTTCGGAAACGGCTACTACGCGAGGTTTAAACGGCGAATATTTATATGCTACAAAGTTCTTTATTCAAAAAAACGGCCGCTATTATCCTGTGAAAAGCAAAAGCTCGGTGTTTAAGGTATTAGCCGGCAACAAATCGCAGTTGCAAAAACAACTGCGGGCCAATAAACTTAAATTCCGCCGGAACCGGGAAGAGGCCATCCAAACAATGGTGCAGTATTACAACGCTAACCCTCCGATAAATATGATGTAGCTCCGCTAAGCCTAAATCTATAGGAAGGAGTAGGTTTTAATTTCAGATTGGTACGGGTAATTACGATTATAAATAAAATTAAAAATCTAATCGAGTAGGAGTATTTAGTTCTACAACGCTCTAAAATATACCCCTGAATGTGCCGGCTGAGCCATTTAGTTGGTAAGAAGTGAGGATTGTGCCGGCAGTAATAATTTGTTTTAAGCTTTATTTAAATGTCGTATGACACAATTTTACCGGGCGCTGTTCTTATCTGCTGGTTTATGCTTATTCTTTTTAACGGTAAATGCACAAAGCAATACCCGTGGGCTAATTACCGGCAGTTTCCGGGGAATAAAATTTGAGCAGTTTGTGCGGCAAATAGAAGCCCAAACCGATTATTATTTTTATTATGATGTAGCCGCGGTTGATAGTTTATTAGTAAACGCCGAAGTACAAACCCAACCCTTAGCTGACGTCCTCACGCTAATTTTTAAAGCCACCGACCTGCAATTTGCCATCGACCGGGATAATCACGTTTTTGTAACCAAAGGCCGCCGGATCAATCCCGATTTGCCCGCCAACTTCTTCGACGAAAATAACAAAGGAACCGAAAAGAGTGCTCCGGTAGTAGCCCAAAATTCCGGTTCAACGGAGAGCAAAACCCAAACGAAAGCTGCATCGGAACTAAAAGTTTACGATATTGGGGCCAAAACTGGAGCTAAAGCTGATAAAGCCAACCTGGCTGGGTATATTCGGGATGTTAAATCGGGTGAGCCGGTTATTGGCGCGGCCATTTATATCGAAACGCCGTTTACCGGCGCCAGCACCGACCAATTCGGCTATTATTCTCTAACCTTACCTACCGGCCGCCACGAGTTAAAAATCAAAGGTATCGGCATGAAAAATACCCGCCGCCAGATTGTGCTGCACGCCAATGGTAAACTAGATATTGAGTTACAGGAAGATATTACGCCGTTAAAAGAAGTAGTAATTGAAGCTGAAAAAGACCGCAACGTGGCCGGTTTACAAATGGGCTTAGAAAAGCTCGACATCCGAACCATGAAGCAGGTGCCCACGGCTTTCGGCGAAACCGATATTTTGCGGATTGTGTTAACGCTGCCGGGAGTAAAATCGGTAGGGGAGAGCAGTACCGGTCTGAATGTGCGGGGTGGCGCCACCGACCAAAACCTGATCTTATTCAACGATGCCGTTATCTTCAATCCTTCGCATTTATTCGGTTTCTTTTCGGCCTTTAACCCCGATATGCTCAAGTCCGTGGAATTGTATAAGAGTGCCATTCCGGCTAAATTCGGGGGGCGTTTGTCGTCGGTGCTGGAGGTAAATACCCGTGAGGGCAACAGCAAAAAGTTTTCCGGTTCCGGCGGTATTGGGTTGTTAACCAGCCGGGTTACCGTGGAAGGACCGCTGGTAAAAGATAAAACCTCTTTTATGCTGGGTGCGCGTTCTACTTATTCTGACTGGTTGTTGAAAAAATTACCGGACGCCAGTTTAAAGCAGAGCAAAGCTTCTTTTTACGATCTTACCGGCCACGTGAGCCACAAAATCAACGATAAAAATTCTCTATACTTAACCGGTTACCTGAGCAAAGATCAGTTTAAACTCAACACCGATACCCTCTACGATTACAGCAACCAGAACGCCACCTTTAAATGGAAGCATATTTTCCAGAACAAATTATACGGCGTGCTCACCACCGGCTTGAGCCGGTACAGCTATTCGGTGCTGAGCGACCAAAATCCGGTAAATGCTTTTAAATTAACTTACGATCTGAATCAAACGAATATTCAGGCCGATTTTAGTTATTTCCCGGTTTCTAAACACACCGTTGATTTTGGGGCGAGTACTATTTATTATAAACTGCATCCGGGCAGTTTTACACCGCATCAATCCGAATCGCTGATTGCGCCCGACGTGCTGGACCCGGAACAAGGTTTGGAAAGTGCGCTCTATATTTCGGACCGGTACGATATTAACCAGCGCCTTTCCGTATCGGTGGGTATCCGGTATTCTTATTTTAAAGCCTTGGGTCCCAAAGATGTTTACCGTTACGCCGAAGGCGTACCCCGTTCCGAAAATACCCTGATTGATACGGTTTCGTACACCAAAGGAAAAGGCTTTGCCACGTACCACGGACCCGAATGGCGGCTCTCGGGGCGTTATAACCTCACGGAAAATTCTTCGGTAAAAATCAGCTTTAACCAAACCCGGCAGTATATTCACATGTTGTCTAATACCGCTTCCATCTCGCCTACCGATATCTGGAAGTTGAGCGATGCGTATATTTTGCCGCAATTAGGTAAGCAGTATTCGGTGGGCTACTATAAAAACTTTAAGTCCAATACCATTGAAACCTCCGTGGAGGCTTATTATAAAACCATGGCCAATTTCCTGGACTACCGCAGTGGCGCTTCGTTGCTGCTAAACCAGCACATCGAAACCGATGTTATAAATGCGGAAGGCAAAGCGTACGGGGTAGAAGTATTGATTAAAAAAGTAACTGGTAAGATTAACGGTTGGATGAGCTATACTTACGCCCGCACCCTGGCCCGGATCGATAACCCAAAAACCGCCGAAGTAATAAACCGGGGCGAATATTACCCGACTAACTTTGATAAACCCCACGATTTTACCATGATCGGGAATTACCGGTTTAACCGGCGGTTCAGTACTTCGCTTAATTTTACTTACAGCACCGGCCGCCCGATTACGTTGCCGTTGGCCAAATACCAGATCGGCGATGCCAAAAGGGTATATTATTCCGACCGTAACCAGTACCGCATTCCGGATTATTACCGCCTCGATTTTGCCATGAACATTGAAGGGAACCACAAAGTTAAAAAACTGGCCCATAGCTCCTGGAGCCTGGGAATTTACAATGTAACCGGCCGCCAGAATGCTTATTCCGTATTTTTTAGATCCGAAAACGGCAATATTAAAGGGTATAAACTTTCTATTTTCGGCCAGCCGATTCCTTCCATCACCTATAATTTTAAATTTTAATAGTAGCATGAAACCAACTCAATGGTTTAATTACGGGTGCGGCAGCCTTTTATTGTTTTTGCTCGGATGCGTGGAACCTTACCAGCCCGAAGTACTGAAAGGCGGCGCCGGAATTTTGGTAGTAGACGGCTATTTAAACAGCGGCGGGGATTCCAGTTACATTAAACTTTCGCGTTCGCAGAATTTAGAAGACCTTACCACTCCCCAGCCCGAGCCTAACGCTCAGGTTACCATTGAGGAAGAACAAGGCATCCAGTCTAATTTGTTTCAAATTAAAAGCGGACTTTATGCCGCGTCGGGCCTGCCAGTAAACCCCGCCAAGCGGTACCGGCTGCGGATACAAACTCAATCCGGTAATGAATACGTGTCGGAGTACATGGCGGTAAAAGTTTCTCCCCCCATCGACAGCGTATCCTGGACGGCCGAAAACGACGGGCTGCACCTTTACGTGAACACCCATGACCCGCTCAATAATAGCCGCTATTACCGGTGGGAGATTGAAGAAACCCACGAATTTACGGTCCCTAACCCATCGGGTTTAGAGTATATTGAAGCCGAAGACGTAGTAGTGCCCCGCACCGAAGAGGTATACCGTTGCTGGAGTTCGAATAAACCCCAAAAAATACTGCTCGGTACTTCCACCAGGCTAACTCAGGATGTAATCTCCCAACAACCCGTAAACCTGGTGCCACCAGAATCGAGCCGGTTGGTGGTAAAATATAGTTTGCTGGTGCGCCAATTTGCCTTAACCAAAGAAGCTTACGATTACTGGGAACAAATCCGGAAAAATACCGAGAATATAGGTACTTTGTTTGACCCGCAGCCTACCTCGGTTACGGGCAATTTAAAAAATGCTACCAACCCGGCCGAACCGGTACTGGGCTTTTTTAGTGTGCAGACAGTCGCCGAAAAACGTGTCTTTATTTCCCGGGATCAGTTGCCCCGGTGGCGCATCCGCAGTGGTTACGAAGATTGTAAAGTCGATACCATTTACACGCTCAAAGACTTAAACGGATCCTTGATTGTATCTAACTTATTGCCATCCGGCTATACCATCAGTCCGCCGTTTTGCGCCGATTGCCGGACCCGCGGCACCAATGTAAAACCTACTTTCTGGGAATAACCGTGAAAAAATATACCCCTGCTTTGACTGCTTCTTTCTTTTTGGTATTTTGCCGGGCGGCGCTGCTGCTAATCCTTTCCGCGGTAATTACAATAAAGACGTACGGTCAAACCGACACTTTAAAAAGTATCGTAAACCGGCTAGCGCAATACCAGGCCCAAACGGTTCCCGAAAAAATATACCTGCACCTCGACCGGCCTTTATACCTGAGCGGCGAAACCGCATGGTTTAAACTTTATTACGTAGACGGCGCTTTTCATAAACCGATAAATTTTAGTAAAGTAGTTTACGTAGAGGTAATTGGCCCGGATCAAACGCCGGTTTTACAAACCAAAATCGCCTTGAACCAGGGTCGCGGCAATGGCTCGCTGGTAATTCCGTATGCCATTTCATCGGGCAATTATGTTATCCGGGCTTATACGCATTATATGAAAAATTTCAGCCCGGATATTTACTTTCAAAAAAGCTTTACCATTGTCAATACCGCCGCAGAAACTATTGGAACAGTCGAAAAATCAGCCCCGGAGTACGACATAAACTTTTTCCCGGAAGGTGGTAACCTGGTAACCGGCCTGCAAAGTAAAGTAGCCTTTAAAATAACCAATAAAGCCGGGAAAGGAATTAATTACCAGGGCGTAGTATTGGATAATACCAATAAAGAAGTGGCCCAACTAAAACCGACTCGCTTTGGCATGGGTCATTTTGTGTTTACCCCGGTGGCTGGCAGTAATTACCGCGCCGTTATTACGTTACCCAACAAAAAAGTACTGACCCAGAATATACTCCCGGCCCAGGAGCAAGGTTGGGTAATGCGGCTGGACCATACGGATGTAAATCAGCTTAAATTAATTGTAAACGCTTCGGAATCAGCAGCCGTAGGGCCCATATATTTGCTGAGTCACGCGCGGCAAATCGTAACGGTAGCCGAAACCGGTTACTTCCAGCAAGGTCAGGTTACTTTCCTGATCGATTCCAAAAAACTGCCAGAGGGAATCTCCCGCCTCACTTTATTTAACCAGCAAAAAAAGCCCGTATGCGAGCGGTTGTACTTTAAACAACCTCGGCTTACCGCGCCCATTAAGGCCGCTTTCACAAAAGATACTTACGCCACCCGCGACAAAGTAGCCGTAGATATTGAAACCCAAAACCAGCAAACTCAGCCCGCGCCCTTTAACCTGTCCGTGGCGGTATACCAATTAGACTCACTGGCGGCGGCCGGGAAGGGAGATATCAATAGTTATTTTTGGCTGACTTCGGAGGTAAAAGGGTATATTGAAGATCCGGATTATTACCTGAAAAATACCGGGCCGGAAGTAACTACCGCCACCGATAATTTAATGCTGACGCAGGGCTGGAGCCGGTTTAGCTGGCAAGATATATTAGTGAAAGAGCGCTCGCCCCTCGCGCACTTACCCGAACTGGGTGGTCATTTAATTACCGGCAAAGTAATTAAGAGCGGCACCCAAACGCCGGTGGGCGGTATTCCGGTTTATTTAACTTCGCCGGGCAATCCTATTCGGGTGTATACGGCTACCAGCAACCAGCAGGGTCTTATCCAGTTCGAAACAAATTATTTTTACGGTTCCAAAGAAATTATTGTGCAGAGTGATACCCGGCAGGATAGCACCAGCCGGATTGAAGTTTTGAGTCCGTTTTCGGAGCAAGCAGTTACCGGTTTTATTCCCCCGTTTGCCTGGCTCAAAAGCTGGCAGCCCGAGCTCACACGGCGCCATTTACAAAATCAGGTACTGCAAAATTATCCGCAGACTAACCTCCGAAAATATATTTACCCAATTATTGATAGCGCTGCTTTTTACGGTAAACCCGACGAAAGTTACTTGCTCGACGCTTACCAGCGGTTTCAAGTAATGGAAGAAGTGCTGCGCGAATACGTGCGCGGGGTATTGGTGCGCAAACGGCGCGATAATTTTTATTTCCGGGTCCTCAATACGCCTTACAAATCGGTTTTTCCGAATGATCCTTTCGTGTTGCTAGATGGCATGCCGATTTTTGACCTGGACAAACTCATGGCGTTTGATCCGTTAAAAATTAAGAAAATAGACGTGTTTACGCACCTATACGTACTAGGTCCGCAGGAACACCAGGGTTTGGTAAGTTTATCTACGTACCAGGGAGATTTGGGTGGCTTTGAACCCGACTCGCGCGCCCTGATGACCGAGTACGAAGGGTTGCAGATCCAGCGCGAATTTTACGCTCCCCGCTACGAAACTACCGCGCAAAAAGCGGTGCGACTACCTGATTTCCGCCATTTATTGTACTGGTCGCCGGAGGTAAATACCAATGCGCAGGGCAAGGGCAGCTTTGATTTTTACACTTCCGATCAGGCGGGAGATTACCTGGTAGTGATTCAGGGTATGTCAGGGCAAGGCGAATCCGGCAGCGCCGTATATCAATTGAAAGTAATAAAAAGTTTATAGGTATGGTATCCGGGCGATTATTCCGGCACTATTTTGCTCCCGGTGGTTAAACTAAAGCCTTGTTGCTGAAAGATTTGGCCTGCTAAATACAGGTTAAATATTGCCAAATCAGAGTATATTTATTTGATAATAAACAAATTAGGTAGATTTTTTTGCTAACTTAAAGTAAGGCTGGGCGTATAGTTTAAGGTATATTTTACTGATACATCTAACTACAAAACTTTAAAGCTATGAAATTGAAATCCTTGAATGATTTGTTTATTCACCAGTTACAAGACCTTTACGGAGCAGAGCAGCAGTTATTAAAAGCCATGCCCAAAATGCTGGAAATGGCACAGTCAACCCGGTTGAAAGAAGCTTTTCAGACGCACTTTCAGGAAACCCAAAATCAGGTAAAAAGACTGGAGCAGGTTTTTGCTTCGTTGGATATAAAAGCCGAAGCCATTAAGTGTAAGGCAATGGAAGGTTTGTTGAAAGAAGCCGAAGAATTGATGTCGGA
>QQTW01003645.1_pt1 | contig 11410 bp, 16 predicted proteins | sample 1904831 | NCBI WGS metagenome assembly QQTW01 (sample SAMN09435610, study PRJNA476489) | Subsurface metagenome, whole genome shotgun sequencing project.
AGTTTATCGAAGCTATCTTTGGAGTGGTCGCTTAAGACAATGAGAACGACACAGTTCGTTTGTCACTAAAAAGTATTTGCGACAGAACCCAGGTGCTGCCTTGACATCTGTAACATTGGCAGCACTGACAAAGCACGAGATCACCAGTCCTAAAACATCGACCATCAGGTGCCGCTTCCGTCCTTTGACCTTTTTGTTGCCATCAACGCCGGTAGTGCTAAACAGGTAAGGATTCAGGTTGTGTTGCAAAAATTGAGGGAGATGGTAAGGTGGAGAACTTGCGCCCTACTTTAACCTCTATCCATGTCAAAGTCCAACCCCTTCAAGTGGCGTCATTATCAACCTGAGAGCATTCTACTGAGTGTCCGCTGGTATCTTAGTTATCCGCTGTCGTACCGGCAAGTGGCAGAGAGGGTAAGCGAGAGAGGAGGGGCGATTCATCACACAACAATTTACCGTTGGGTACAGAAATATGCTCCAGAATTAGACAAGCGATGCCGCAACTGGCAATCGCAGTCGCCTACGGCGGGAAACCCTCCTTACGAAGTTCCCTACGGAGGGAGACCCTCCTGCAGGACTTCGCGCTCCTGCAGCGCTGTCTCACCGACCTCACCTGAAGCCAACTAATGACTCACGGCGGGTAGATGAAACGTATATCAAGCTCAAAGAAAAGCAGAAATATTTGTACCGTGCTGTCGATTCCGAAGGAAACACCCTAGGCTTCCTACTGATGGCGAAGCGAGATACTGAAGCGGCAAAATGGTTTTTCTGTAAAATATTGAAAGCACTTCCAACAAACTCTCCACAGATCATTACTGTGGATAAGAACGTGGTTTATCCGAAAGCTATTGACGAACTCAAAAAGAAAAAAGAGCTGCCCAAAAAAGTGAAATTAAGGCAGAAAAAGTGTCTGAATAACATAGTCGAACAAGACCATCGCGGCATAAAACGATTAGTCAAATCAGGGATGGGAGCTGCGTCATTCAACACAGCACAGGCGTTCGTTAAAAGGGTACGAGATTATGAACATGGTGAAGAAAGGACAAATTCAAGGAGTTGCGTGCATGTGCAATTACCGACCGGATCAAATTCATTGCTAAAATCTTTGGATTGGCTGCATAGCTAACTTCTTTTTCGAGGAGTTTTCTGTCCTCAACAAGTTTTTGCAACACAACCACTTTTGGCGCCAGTTCCACAAGTAGGTGTAGACGGTTTGCCAGTTGGGAAATCTGCTGGGTTTGTTGCGCCAAGTCCACCCCTGCGTCAAGACGTAGAAGATGGCATTAAGGACCGCCCAAATCTCGACTCTTCGGGGACGACCACCGGGTTTTGGAGGCGGAACTAAAGACGGTTGTGTTGCAAAAAGTTGTTGAGGACGGAAAACTCCTTGAAGAAGGAGTGGCTTATACAACCACTCCGAAGATTTCAGCTATAAATTTCACCCGTTCTCTGACGGCCCCTTTTTCAACTTTCTTCACTTGTCCCTTCCTCAACATATTCATAATTTCGTATCCTTTCAGTGTTCGTCTTGCTGTGTTGAACGAGCCAAACCCCATCCCAGGTTTGACTAATCTTTTTATGCCTCTGTGGTCCTGTTCGACGATGTTATTCAGATACTTCTTCTGTCGTAATTTCAATTCTTTGGGCAACTCTTTGTCCGCTTTGAGCTCGTTAATAGCTTTCGGATAAGCTGCATTCTTATCTACAGTGATAACTCGTGGGGTCTGAGTGTGAAATGCTCTCAATGTCTTGCGGAAGAAGCGTTTGGCAGCAGCGGCATCACGTTTAGCCGTAAGGAGAAAATCCAAGGTGTTCCCGGCTGAATCGACGGCTCGGTAAAGATACTTCGGCTTCCCCTTGATTTTGATATAAGTCTCATCCACTCGCCAAGAATTGTTTGTAATAAGTAGCTGGGAGCGGCAGCGTTTGTCTAGTTCTGGTGCATACTCTTGTACCCAACGGAATACTGTTGTGTGATGCACATCCATTCCCCGCTCGTTTACCATTTCTGTCACTTGGCGATAACTGAGTGGATAACCGAGGTACCAGCGCACGCAGCGGAGGATGATCTCAGCTTGATAATGTCGCCATTTAAAGGGGTTGGACTTGGACATGCAGAGCGGTCATATCAGGGTACGAGCTTCCCACTCTACCACTTCTCTAGTTTTTGCAACACAACCCAGCTTTAGCCCTAAAGACCATGATATTGAAGGTGGGTCATCAAGTCCAAAACGTAACTTTCTGCACGACTGCTCATTTCACACCAAGAACGAGAATCAAGCGACTAACCCGTAAGACAATCTGTTTTTCGCTCATCGAAATTGATGCATGACTTGGGGAAGCGGATTATTCATCAACCGATATGATTTTGGGCTACCAATTTAGGCGTGGCACAACAAATCTAAGACACTACCCATTATTTAACCATGTCTGTTCAGCTAACGCCATTCGCGTCAAATTTTGAGCATCCAGCAACTCTTGCAGACGACAGCGTATTTTGAGTTTGCTTTGTTGCATGGCTCGCCTATCGGCAGACTTCATATACCTTGGAAGGGGTTCAGCATTAAAACGTGGTTTAAACCAATTTATTAGTGCTAATTCAATATTTCACAACAAGGATTTGTCACTAATCTCAATCCAGGCTATCTTTGCATTTTTAAGGTATTTAAATTGTTTAAGCTTGTGGTGTGCTTGCCACCTTAACAAAAGACTATTATTTTTCCGTATATATACAACCTCGTCGCCCTCCAGCACAAAGTATATTGCTGGGCAGTGAGGCAACTGCCGCCGCTCAATCAGCGACACCGATGGGAGGGCGAGAGGATTGATGTTAGCTACCTGCATTGTCTGCCTCTGCTTCTGCATCTCCGTTAACTTCTACATAGCCAAACAATTCATTTGGGCTGCACTCCAAAGCTTCACACAGCTTAGCTACCCGCTCAAACCAATCTAAACCTGTTCGACCGTTTTCCCAATTGGCAATCGTATTTTCAGTTAAATCCAATGCTTGAGCTAAACGTCGCTGCGACAGCCCCCGTTTTTCTCTTAACTCCCTAATTTTTGGCACAAGTATCTTTCCCATGAAGACCTTATACCAAATAATATACCCTTAAAGTCTTTGCGCCAACCTCTTTATCTCTAAAGCTCTTTGGGGTAAAATGAAAATACAAAATGCGGTCAGCCCTCAGCTTGCAACCCTGAGCTAACCGCCTTGCTCCTGCAATCACAGGAAATTTAAATTTATCATGATACAGACAACCTCAACGATCGCATCCCAGCAGTGTAGCCCAGCTAGTGTAGACAGGCACTCTTCTTTCCAGCACGACGCTGATCGGCACCATCCAGAACACGAGAATCCTCTCTTCCGGCAGCAGACGAACACTGCATTTGGGGAAACGTCGCCAGAAGCGATCGCGCCCTTCGGCAATCCTTCGGCGGAGTTCAGGAACCAGGCTCAGGTGTTCCCTGAACCCCGCCGAAGGGGAACACCCCATAACTTCGGGGATTCAGTGTTCGAGTTTCGTAGAGAACACAGCGAACATGTGGTTTCCACTGCCGAAAAGACTTTGGCTGCTGGAGCATCGGCGACCGAAACCATACTACAAATGGCAGGCTGGATTCAGGAAATGCGCTCGCGGCTAAATCGCAAAGAATTTGGCACTTTTGTTAAAGAATTGTTACAATGGGTCGGAGATGAAGCCCGAAAATACTTAGACATCGCCCGTGCTTTTGAGAATTTCGACCTGAAGCGGCTGCTTAACCTGGAACCGTTCACGATTTTGAAGCTGCGCTCTTCGAGGTATGCGCCAGTAGTGGCAAAGCTTCGAGAACAGCCGATCATCACTTCTCAGGTAGTTCAGGACTTGATTAAAGAATTGCTACCAAAGCAATTTAGAGAGAAATCGGATGAGCCTATCAGTGGTTGGAAGCAGTGCCGTTCGGGTGGGGGAAGGTATTACAATATTTTGCTGCATAACGAAGAAGTTGGCTTGTCGATCGAAAAACAGGCTCAGACAGAGGGGATATTACCTCACAAGGTAGTAGAAGAAGCGATCGCACTCAGATCGCAATATAAATCGTCCCCGGTGCAAATAAATGAATATGTTGCCGCCCAACTTGAAGAACTTCCAACCGTAGTGGAACATGCACGAGCGCTTGATAGCGAGAACAGAAAGCTTCGCCATCAGTTACAACAGCAAGAGCGCAGGATTGCTGAATTAGAAGAATTACTAGCTAAACGTGTAGCAGCTTTTTCAGTGGGCTCAAACAACGTTCAAGAAGATGGGCGGCGCTTTTTTGAAACTGAAGTGGAAGATGAGGTAGCGATCGCATCTCGTGAGTTGAATGAATACCTGGAAGACCAGGTTGTCGCCAGCACTCCGAAACGGATAACAAGAGATAAGTTCAAGAATGTTGAGGGAAATGACTGCTCAAAGCCAGGACAAGAATCGAAGCATCTCGAGCCAGTGGGAGAGGGCGATCGCTTGATTGAAGAGGAGGAGAATACGCAGAGCTTGAAAATAGAACCACAAGCAATTCATGTGGGCGATTGCGTAGAGATTGTTTCCAGTCGCCAGGGAGCTGAGTTAGTTGGCCAGATAGGCGCTGTCAAAGTTGCTAATACGTCAGGTTGTGTAGTAGAGGTTTCAGGTAAGACAAAGTGGTTTTGTAGTGATGAGCTAGTTTTATTTGGGCAACACTTCCCAAAAAGATTGTCTCTAATTGAGACAAGCTGAGAGATGTTTGGCGCTCATAAAGCCACGCACTTGCGTCGTGCTGTGTTGAATCTGACTTTTCCCGTTAAGTCTTGAAAAGCTTACGGTTAAAGGATTTAAGAAAGAGCATGGCAGATACGGTAAAGTGATGAAAATTTGGTGCTAAAGGTGACAAGCAATGCTTACCTGGTGGGAGAAAAATTTTGCAACTTTAGAACTCGGCGATCGCCGATTGAATGAGCGCGCAATGTCAATCGGGTATGTTCTAAGTCTTGGATTCGGCAAAGCACTGTCAGAAGTTTTCAGTAGTGGAACAGCACTCAAGAGAGCCTATGAGTTTTTGCCAACCCAAAAGTGGAATTTTCCAGCGTGATAGAACCGCACTGTCAAATGACGGCGGAGAATGTTGCAGAACACAAAGTGGTGCTATGCGTTGGAGACACGACTTTTCAAAGGTTATGGCAGTATTGAGGCGAAAAAAGAAGGTTACGGCCCAATTGGTAAGGCAGGGAACGGTCTAGTATTGCACAGTGCTTTGGCTATAGAACCGCAGAATGGTCAATCCTTGGGCTTGTTATCGCAAAAACTGTGGAATCGGGAGCCAAAGGCAAAGCCACCACAAGATGAAACCCCAACGCAGAAAAAACAAAGACAAGCCGCAGCTCGTAAAAAAGCCCAAAACCGCCCGTTTGAACAAAAAGAATCTTACAAGTGGGTAGAAGCGATGACCACTGTAGAAAGCCTCATAAGTCAGCATACACGAGTGATTCATGTTTTCGACCGTGAAGGTGATATCACAGAAGTTTTTGATAAAGCTCGTCAACATAAGCACTAAGGAGTTCTTGTTCGTGCGGCTCATAACCGGAGCTTGAATCATGATAGTGAGCGTCTTTGGTCAAAGTTGTCAGCACAACCTATCAATTTTGAACAAGAAATCGAATTACCCCCAACTCAAAAGCGTCCTGCCCGTCAAACTAAGTTGGCTGTAAGATTTTGTCAGATAAATCTCCGTACTCCTTATCGTTTTGATAACCGTGACCCACAACAGGTCTACGCTGTTTATGCCAGTGAACTTGATTGTCCAGACGGTGAATCACCTGTGGAATGGATGTTGTTAACAACGGAAGTTATTGCAGATATTCAGATGGCTTCTACGATTTTACGCTGGTACACTTATCGCTGGCGTGTTGAAGAATACCATAAAATTTTCAAGTCAGGATGTCAGGTCGAACGATACAGGCTTGCGGCTGATGGGATGAAGGCTTTAATTGGTTTCTTAAGTGTGATTGCTGTTGAGCTTTTACAGTTGACTTATCTCCACCGCACTCAACCTTCAGCCTCTGCCCTTGAAATTCTTAATCCTCTTGAACTCAGGATTTTAAAAGCTAAATCTCCCAAATTACCCATAGTGTTAACAGTTAGTTGGGCTGTGGAATCTGTTGCGCGTCTTGGCGGCTACCTAGAACATCGAAGTAAAACACCCATCGGTATCCAGGTACTCTGGCGTGGCTGGTTAAAATTACATGACCTCTGTGAGGGCTGGCAGCTTGCAAAAGACACTTAACGGGAAAAGTCAGGTGTTGAATGAGTCCGCATCTCATGCCTGGATTGACCAGTCGGGGCGATCGCGGACGTGGTAAGCGTTCCACAATTTGTTAAGGTACTTTACCGAAAAATTGGGCAAAAGCCCCGTTCTTCAGAACGGCTTTAATTTTATTGTGCTATAGTCTTATCGTAGGTCGCTAATGATAAGATGCTCGTCTACGAAGCAAAGTTAAAAGGAGAATAAAATCAATATAGGAAGTTAGACGAAGCTATTCGGACTGGCTTGTTTGTTCGCAATGCTTGCATTCGTTTCTGGATGGACGGGCAAGCGAGGAGTCGTAATGACTTGTACAAATACTGCAAAGTATTAGCAGATAATCCAGATTTTCCTTGGGCTAAGCAACTGAACTCTCAAGCTAGGCAGGCAAGCGCTGAAAGGGCGTGGGCAGCCATTAGTAGATTTTTTGATAACTGTAAGAAAAAGCTACCGGGAAAGAAAGGTTTTCCCCAATTCAAAAAGAATCGTAGTTTTCATGGCTCGGTCGAATATAAGCAAACGGGATATAAGTTATCGAGCGACCGAAAGTATATTTCTTTCACCGATGGTTTTAAAGCTGGATTGTTTAGACTGTGGGGAAGTCGTAATCTGCATTTCTACGGGTTAGACCTCATCAACAGAGTTAGAGTGGTGCGTCGCGCTGATGGTTACTATGCTCAGTTCCTGATTGACCATAACCGAGTAGAAAGCAGGGAAGCGACAGGTAAAACGTTAGGCTTAGACGTAGGTCTAAATCACTTCTACACTGACTCAAACGGAAAAACCGTAGACAATCCAAAATACTTCCGTTCATCTGAGAAACAAGTAAAAAAACTCCAAAAGCGAGTTAGCAAGAAGTTCAAAAAGGGACGACCCCAGTCCAGCAATTATGCAAAGGCTAAGAAAAAACTAGCACTCAAACATTTAAAAGTATCTAGGCAGCGTAAAGATTTTGCTGTGAAGACAGCGAGATGCGTAGTCCAGTCGGCAACGCGAGTTTTGCGGGAAGCAGAGCTACACCGCAAACTCGCTTGACTTGGTAGCCTATGAAGATTTGCAAGTGCGAAATATGGTTAGAAACCATTGCTTAGCCTCGTCAATTAATGACGTTAGTTGGTCGCAGTTTAGGGGATGGGTTGAATATTTTGGCAAAGTATTTGGTGTAGCTACAGTTGCTGTACCACCACATAATACGAGTCAACAATGCTCAAGCTGTGGCGCAATAGTTAAAAAAAGCCTAAGCACTAGAACGCACACTTGCTACTGCGGGACGGAACTAGACCGCGACTATAACGCCGCCCTGAACATTCTAAGAATTGGGCTGAGTACGGTGGGGCACACCGGAATTAACGTCTGGGGAGAGGATGATCTCTACTTGAGCAGCGGTAACGAGGCTCAAGCAAATCAACTCATTGAACCAGAAAACTCTAGCTGCGAAGTTGGAATCACAGCTCTAGACGGGCGGTGAGGATGTCAAGGTGTGCTGTGGCTTTTGCGGCGCGTCGAAGGGTTGGCTGCGATCGGTTTGAGATCCTCTGCCAAAACTTCCTTGGGAAATTTTCAAGGGTCCCCTAATTTTTGGTTTAAGTACAAGACGCGAACTTTGGCGGCATAGCCGAGGCAGAATAACCACGCCCGGCGATCGTCCACATCGACGGGACTAGTGCGGGTCAGTTGGTCAATGCGATCCGATTCGGATAGGACAGAATTGCCTCGTGAGGACAGGCGAGCGTGACTTTCCCCGCTCTCTAGTAATACAGACCGTACCTTAGCTAGCATCAATGCTTCCATCCAGCGCCAAGACAGGATACTTGACTACCTGTTACGCGATCGCGGCGGGCGACCAAACACAGCCATTGTCAAAAAGTTGAAATGCTGAGTATTTGAATTTTTGAGTACGCAAAAACTTAAAAATTTACTCCTCGGGGCTAGTCTACCAGTTACTATAGCAATTTCTAACTCTGTGTGGTACAGTAACAGCAATGAGCAAACCAATTTCTTAAATCTTTGAGAGTGACAGAATCTATCGCAGCAACTAATGCCGATTCAAGAGCATCTCGACTGCGAGCTGCTACTGAGCGGAGGTATTGCTTGAGTTTAGACCAACAGTTTTCAATTGGATTAAAATCTGGAGAGTAAGGAGATAGATAAATTACCTTGGCTCCAGCTTTTTCAATCATTAACTGTATATCTGCTAGTTTATGTGCGCCTAAATTATCCATTACTACTATGGCTCCAGGCCATAAGCAATTTACTAATATTTCTTCGACAAATACTCGGAATACGTCTCCATTAGTTGTGCCGTCAATTGTCATACATCCTAAAAAACCTTTGAGTGCTATCGCCCCAATTACACTAATATTTTTACCTTTATACGGGTTGCTACTGTAAGCTCGAGTTCCCCTTGGCGCACGAGCATGAGTTCGACATAGGCTTAAATTCATTCCCATTTCATCTATGAATACTAGGTCTTCTGGATTAATTTCTCCTACCTGTTGCCAATATTCTACCCGCAGGTTTTGCACTCGCTCAGTTTCAGCTTGGTTAGCGTGAAGAGTTTTTTTTTTCGAGTTAACTTAAGGCGCTGGAGATAATAGTGCAACGTGCTCACACTCACACTGATGTCTAAATTCTGTGCAATCATCAGTGTTAATTCTTTCAATGTAGCATCTGGATGGAGTTCCACCAGCTCTTTAACTGCTGATTCCTGGGCAGCTAGCTTAGGTAAAAATCCATTCAGCTTCGGTCTGGGCTCAACCGTACCATCCTGACGATAGCGATTGAGCAGGTTTTGAATAAACCCTAAACTTACCTTAAACCTTTTAGCTAATTGTCTTTGCGACCCTTCACTATTTTGATAAGCTTCAATAATTTTTTGCCGCAGGTCTATCGAGTAAGGATTCATACGCACCACTTAGTTTTATAATCGCTTTATTGTAATATACGGAGTTAGAAATTGCTATACCTTTCAACGGCGAGAGTGCCCACGCATGACACAAGTGGCTTCAGCCACGATGTTTCTGGCGCTGGGGTGGAGTCGAGACCGAATTTGCGCAACTTGGGACATGGCGATAGAAAAAGAGGGGCAACCGTATGTAGGTTGTTGATCGTGCCGTGTTGTTGAATGCTCAATAACCCAACCGTTGGGTTATAATCGACAAAACCTACAAATAGTGCTTGTCGGTGGCACAGCAGGGAGTGGCTAGCTTCGATACCTATACACCTTGCAGAGCCGACATTCCAGTAGTTTTTCAAGATCTATATCTATTAGAGGTTAGAGGTAAAAACCATGTTATTGATTGCAATTTTTCTAAAAAAAACCTATGCCTAAAGTTCTAGAAGACCTAGAGAACAACTTGTTTATTTATATTTATACGAACGAGCATATTCCAGCTCATGTTCATGTCTTTAAAGGGAGGAAAAAGGACAAAAAGCAAAAGAAAGTAAAGATAAATATTGGCAGTGAATCAGAACGCCCTTCTTTGGTTTCTGAAGCTCGAGGACATGAAAAACAAGGATATAGTAAATGCACTAAAGCTAATAGCGGCTAATCAAGAAATGTTGTTAAGTAAATGGCAAGAAATTCATGGCAGAAACAAACTGGGAACTGGAGCTAACTGAGTCAAATCTAAAAGAAGAAATTGCTAAAGCTCATGCTGCCGGAAAAAAGGCTGCCTCAGAAGAGCCGCGTGCTGAATCTGTGTACTACGATAAGGGAAATGATTTAATTGTCATAGAGCTGAAAAATGGTGCTATTTTCAGTTTTCCTCCAAAACTTGCACAAGGCTTAGAAGCTGCAACTCCCGAACAACTTGCTGATGTTTGGATACCCCCTTCTGGTAGCAGTGTCCACTGGGAAAGCCTAGATGCTGATTTCGGCATTCCCGAACTTTTAGCAGGTATTTTTGGTACAAAATCCTGGATGGCTGAACTAGGCCGGAAGGGAGGACGGGTAACTTCAAACACCAAATCGGCGGCAGCGCGAAAAAATGGCTTGAAAGGGGGGCGACCTAAAAAGAATGCAGTTTCCCGACGCACTCTGACGAGCTAAGCTATTGCCAACGCAACGCTCGCGCGATCGCCGACTCCCTACTTCAAAAGTGCAACTTTGACTCCCACCTACTTCCTGAGTTTTGGAGCGCTAGGGACATTGAGCACAGCAACAGCACGCCGCTTGACTTCTTCTCCGCGTCTGTCGTAGCGCGAAGTAGTGGCAGGATCTTGATGACCGGCCAGCTTTTGAACCGTCGCCATGTCAATACCGGCGTCCAACAGATCGGAAACGAATGTACGACGAAAATCGTGAGGACTAAATGGCGCAACTCCCGCATCATTTGCGCGCTTTTTGAGGAGAAACAGCACTGCCTGCGGTGTAAGCCGTCGCACCACAACAGTACCGCCCCTCTTGACGTGGCACAGCAGGGGACCAGCTGAACCGCCTCTAATATCCAGCCACGCTTGCAAAACCAATACCGTCCCTTCCGGAACATACACAGTGCGGTCAACTCCCCCCTTTCCATTCCGTACAGCGATCGCACCGTTGCCAGGGTTGAAGTCGCTCAAGTTCAAATTCACCGCCTCAAAGCGCCTCAAACCAGACCCCCGCAAAAGCGCAATCAGAGCAGCATCTCTTGCGCCAATGGATCTTACGTCATTAAAGCAGACTTCCATAAGGGCAGCTATCTCCGACTGGTTTAAAGCCCTGCCTCGTAGCCCCCTAATAGCCTTGATATTCTGGACATCTACAGCACGGGCATAGTTTTGGGCATCAATCAGTTCCAGCCTGAAAGCCTGCCTCAAAGTACCCCTCAAAGCAGACAGCATTTTGTTGACACTAGCCGGTGCATATCGCTCCATCAGCGCAGAACGGACGGCAGCGGTATGACGGTATCTTAAAGCCGCCCAGTCCAAGGTGAGCCGAGTGCAACTCCCATCAGTCAGGAGGCGAGCGATCGCATCCAGAGAATGCCGCATTGTTCTTCGAGAACCTGGTCTTAATCCCGACAAATAAACCGACGCTGGCTGTTCTGTCAAGGACAACGGCTTTTTCAGCGCCAGACTATGAACGGCATTTTCGGGCATTCTATCGTTCATTTATCTAAAGAATCTCATC
>QQTW01003646.1_pt1 | contig 11405 bp, 8 predicted proteins | sample 1904831 | NCBI WGS metagenome assembly QQTW01 (sample SAMN09435610, study PRJNA476489) | Subsurface metagenome, whole genome shotgun sequencing project.
ACCGAAAACAGGGTGGCTAGCACCGCCAGGAGAAATGCCCATGATGCCCAGTAGAGCTTGAACCACAGCCACGGTTTGATGAAAGGTTCGAAGCCGCGCATGTCACTGTAGGACCAACCGGTATCGGATGCATAAATAAGCAAGTTGTGCTCAATGCCGATTCTCGAAGCAAAGAGTATAAAACCATAGGCGCCGAATGCTACCAGGTGACCCATGTATTTTTGATTTACCACGACATGTATTGCCAGGACGAGCAGCGCGAAGAGGAGGTAATTCGTTAGCTGAATTCCGAAAAGCGCCTTAAAATATACATCGATTTCGAAATGGTGATAATCCATGACAAGTTGGTTGATGATTCCAGCCACCATCAGAAAGGCCACCCAAGTAGTGATAATAAGCGCGAATCCCACGAATTTGCCCAGGAACATGGCCCATTCGGGTACAGGCGTGGTGTCGGAAAGCTCATGTAGTCCTGCTTCCCGTTCGTACCAGACGAGCTCACCAGCGTAGAAGATCGTGAGCAGGGGAATAATGATCCACTGGGTTTGGAAGCTGCTCAAGGAGGGTATTAACACTCTTAATACCTCCTCAGTTCGGGCAAAGAGGGGAACTCCCAACCATTCCATGTACTCAGTCGCGAACAGACCTGTGCCTATGGCTAACACTGCTACGAGGATAATTCCGCCCCGGCTTCTGGCAATCATTCTGAATGATGTCCGTGCAATGGCTAATACCTGACGAGCATACGTTTCGAATACAAAATTACGTGTGATTTCAGACAGCGTGATCGGGCTGGTGTCATAATTACTTGTATGCGAGGCATCCATTGAGGTCGGCGCTGCCAGCCCTGAGGATTCTGTTCGGGTCTTGAAAAGCTTCCACCTGCTGACGTTCGTAACGTGGGCCAGCTGAAAGCGGAAGTAGGTGAATGCCAGTGCGCTCATCGAGACTCCAAACCACATCAGGCGGTTCCAGAGCCACGTTCCCTCCAGCAGAATGAGCCGCGTATTCTTATCGATTGGTGTCCATCCCTCCATATCCGCTACAATACCGAAACCCAGGAGGTCCAATAAACTGCCGAATATCGTCCATTTAAGATCGTGCCTTATTGTGGCACCGAGGAACTGGGAGACGAGCAACAGCAACATGCTGCTGACATATCCAGCGATGGCCCGACCGCTCAATGCTGCGAAAGTAAACTGGACGGCTGTAGCGGCAATGACAATAGGTAATGTAATGAAACCATAGGCAGTTAAATAGGATATGAGACGGAATGGACTGATATAATCTGTTTTTGCGCCGGGACCATAAAAGGAGAGGAGAAATCCGGCATAAAGGGTGAGCAGAATCAATGCATTCAGTGCCAAGGCAGCAAGGAACCGCGGGCCCAGGTAGCTAACCTTGCTCACCGGCGTGGTGTAGGTAAGCGGATGTATACGTATCTGCCTATCCCGGGTCGCCGCATCCCCGGCAACGACCCCGCCGATCACAACCCATATTACACTGCCAAAGACGGTGAAGAAGGCAATGGTGCCAGGGGCATTGAGGTGAGTTCCGTCAGACAGCGTGACGATTCTCAGGACAATAAAACCGAATAGCAGCAACACAGCGAACAGCACCCAGGTAGAAACATAGCGCAACTGATACCTGAACTCAAAGCGAAAGATTTCCCGGAATTTCATCGTTATGCCCTCATTGATCAATCCTTAGGTTCTTCATGTTATCCTCAGAGCGTTCCTCCCAGTTGAGCACGTGGTACGGATCAATGCCAGCACGGGCAGGCTTACCTGACACCGTTACCTGTATCGTCTGCTTGCCGGAATGAATGCGGTGTTTCTTTAAGTAGAGCGGTTCCTGCCGCTCCCGGCCTTTGGCTGGCGCGAACACGCCGACTTCTATCCACTCATCCATTGGCACCGGGATCTTCACACCTGCGCTGTCAATGCCCACCTTGTGCGTTTCCACTTCCAGCCTCACCTGCCACGCGCCTGTTTTAGTTGGCGTAGCGGTGGCCCGTTCCGTCTTGAACTTCCAGTACGTGTTCGCCTCAAAGAGATCGTGGAGCAGATACTTTAGTGAATCCGGCGTCACCGCCCCAAGCTCACGGTACAGAGCCAGTGTCGTCGCCAGCGGAGCCTCTGCCGGCCGGTGGTTCTCCAGCAGGCGCCGCAGCGCACTATTTACCTGCTTCTCGCCGATGTTCTCGCTCAGAGTGTATAGTGCGAAGGGCCCCTTGCGGTAAGACATGTACGGGTCAAGCCCGCGAAGCAAGGGCTCACCCCGGAAGATCGGTGCGTAGGGATGGGGCTGCCATAGGTAGTGGAAAAGCTGCCTGAGAGCCTCTGGTCCCTTATTGTGCTCTACTGCCTTCATCCCGTAATACCAGGCCAGGCTCTCCGACATCACCGGGGCGCCCTCAACGTTTGCATAAGGGACCGTCCATTGGTGGGCCATCTCGTGGGCCATTATCGCATACGGGTGATCGTGGCTCCCGTCTTCCGGCCTCCAAAATGTAAATCCCTCTCCATGTGAGAGCATAGCGGATTCGGCGTGCATGCCCGTACCATTCCCGGGACGTTCGACCACGTTCAGATAGCCGCGCCGGTAGGGACCGAAGTTTTTTGTATAATAATCCAGGGAGGCCCGGATGCTGCTGAGCATGCGGGCCAGGTGCGCCGTGTGCCTGGGGTCATGGTATATCCGGATGGCAACACGCCGTGCTGCTGTCGATTCTTCCTCAGAAGTAAGCGAATCATCGGATGAAATCCATTCTGCCTCGCAGACCGCGTATCTGGCCGAAAAGAACGACCACTCGCCGCCAGTAGCATCAGTCGAATAATGGAAGTAGCGGCGCCCTCCTTTGTTCCATGTGCCACGCAGCATCCCGGGCGCAACAGCGACCTGATCCTGATGGGTTCCCAACACTGCATTAAGGGCCATTCCCCGGCCACGATCTTTATACGCTTCTTCGTCGTTGAGAAAGGCGATCAATGGGCGGGGTGAGAGTCCGTGCTCGCGCCGGTCAGTTGCGGTGATGAGTTCACGGTGGCGTTGATAGCCAACTGTGGGGAAATAATTCTTATTCATGAAGAAGGTTCCGTTCGAGGTCACTGAGGCATCTACTCCATTCTCACGGAAGCCCCGCGGCTTGATAGTCACTTTAAAGTCCAGTCGCAGCGAGTCGCCGGGTTGCAGTGGCTCCTTCAGCGCGTAAATCCGATGGCCGTGGTCCTCGTCGGCGACTACGAGAACGGCCGCCCGGTCGAAGCATGTTTCGGTCGTAACCCTTGCAGTAGCCATGTGGATGGAGTCAATCGCCACCGCGCTGCGATTCACCAATTGGTACGAGCCCCGGATCTCGGCTTCCCCATGATCAGGATAGATCTCGATGTGCAGATTAGCTCGCATCGGCTCGGGCTGCGGGATGCCGTTGTATTGTTCATATCGTCGTTCATACTCGACCTGGCGCTCCTTCATTTGGGAGGCGGTGAGGTATTCGTTCAGAATGTTGGTGTTGTAGAAAATGAACCCGCCAAGCGCAAGGATGAACACCACCGCAGCACTGGCAAGCCAGCTTGTGGGACCGGTGAAACGACGTCGCGCCAACTGAAGCCGAAACCTTAAAGTGCCTTCCTTACCTCGCACCCAGCCTAGCCTGGCCGCTACCGCGAGAAGCAGAGCCCAGGTCGCCCAGTAGCCTTTGAACCAGAGCCAGGGGCCTAGGGACGGGCCGAAGCTCCGCATCTCCGTGTAGGACCAGCCCGGACCGGCGCCGTAGACTAACAAATTATGTTCGACGCCAAACAGTGTGGAGAGAGCGATGAAAACGTAGGTGAGGGTCGCTGTCAGGTGACCGATGTACTTGTGATTTACCAGCACATGCACCACGAGGGTAAGCACCGCAAAAAGGAGGTACTCGGGAAGCTGAAGCCCGAAGAGAATTTTCAGGTATAGTCCTGGTTCAAACTTATTATAACCCATCAACGATTGAGCGATCATTCCCGCAGACATCTGCAGCGTTGTGAACGCTATAAGCAAGAGACCGAGTCCCAGGAACTTGCCCAGGAACGGAGGCCATTCCGACCCAGGCATTGCATCGGTGATATCGGCGAGTCCCGTTTCGCGTTCCCGCCACACCAGCTCGCCGGCGAAAAAAATGAGGAGCGCAGGTACGATCACCCAGCGGCTCAGTTCAGCAGACAAAGGGGCTGCCAACTCGTTGATGACCCGCGTGGTCACCGGGAGCAGTGGAACGCCGTTGGATTCCATTTGATCGATCACCACCGGTATGGTCAGGAGGGGAATGAATGTCAGCAGGGCTAGTCCTGCCCAGCTGGTGGCTATCATTCGAAATGATGCCGAAGCGATGGTGAGCGTCTGACGTGCCTGCAGGGTGATGCCAAAAGTCAGTGGGGCCTGTGGAACGCAGACTGGCCTGTCAGACCTGATGGCGATCCCCGGCAAAGATGCGGTTTTCTGGTAACCTGCCGTGAGTTTTCCTGTCCTGAACTTGTTCCGTACGCGATTCCACAATAGAGTGCTCCCGGTGCGATGGGTAAATCGAAAATTCAGCCAGGTAACCGCGACAGCGATCAGACCGACGCCGATCCAGAGGAGGCGATTCTCGAGCACAACTCCCTCCAGCGAAAGCAGACGCTGGTTCTTTTCGATAGTGGTCCATACATGCGCGATGTCTTCTACGATGAATCGGATACCGATGGGATCCAGCAGCGTCCCCAGACCGCGACTGAAAAGCAGGACAGAAGCCACGAAGAATCCCATGAAGAAGAGGATGAAACTTCCCAGGTAGCCTGCCATGGCACGATCGCTCCTGGTTGCCACAGCGAATTGCATTACCGTAGCGACGAAGGCGTTCGGCAGGGAGATGTAGGTGAAGGCGGTCCAATAGGCAGCGGGCCGGAACGGGCCAATAAGTGCCGGATCCACGCCGGGCAGATAAACACCCAGCAGGATCCCCACCTGCACGCCGAGCAGGATCAAGGCATTGAGAACCAGGGCCGCAAGAAATCTGCCACCAAGGTACTCAGTCTTGCTGATGGAGACGGTGTACAGGAGCGGATGCATGCGTGTGGCCACATCTCTCGCTACCGCATCACCTGCAATAATAGCCGCCATCATTAGCCACATCAGACTACCAAATACGGTTGTATTGGCGATGAGGAATGGTGAGTTAACCAATAACTCTTCGAACAGCGCATCGGTGACAGCCCGGTCTCTCGTCATCAGGAAATCGACTACGATCAGGACAAAGACGAAGAGCCAGGTCCAGGGACGGCGTAGCTGGTAGGCGAACTCGAAGCGGAAAATTTCCCAGAACTTCATACCGCGACCGCTGGTTTACGGTTTCCGATATGGCCTGCCATGGTACTGAAGTAAACATCTTCCAAGTCAGGGGGCACCAGCTCAAAACCTCCGGGTGCTTTCTCACTGTAGACATGAACGACCGTGCGTCCACTCAGCAGTTTGGTAGAGATAATGTTATGCTCACGTTCTAGCTGAGGTAATGCATTTTTCTCAATAATCCGGCGATAGATCCGCCCTTTCAGTCCTTCCATTGCCTGTAGTGGCACCGCCTCCAGCAGTATTTCTCCCTGGTTAATAATGGCCATCCGGGTACAGAGCTCGCTGACGTCTTCGACAATGTGGGTGGAGAGGATCACCACACTATTCTCGCCTAACTCACTAAGCAGATTAAGAAAACGCACCCGTTCTGCCGGGTCGAGCCCGGCTGTTGGTTCGTCCACGATCATTAGTTTGGGATTTCCCAGCAAGGCCACTGCCACACCGAAGCGTTGCTTCATACCACCCGAATAGCCACCGAGTTTCTGTTTGCGCACATCCCACAGGTTTGTCTGACGCAGCAAGGCCTCAACGGCCTCCTTGCGGGCTGCACGTGTAGTGATTCCTTTCAGAATTGCGAAATGATCTAACAAACTTTCTGCACTCACCTTCGGATAGACGCCGAACTCCTGGGGCAGATAGCCCAGTGTTTTGCGTACTTCTTCCTTCTTCCTGACCACGTCGATGTCACCAAGCTGAATGCTGCCCTCATCCGGCTCCTGCAGCGTAGCCAGGATGCGCATCAGGGTGGATTTACCCGCACCGTTCGGGCCCAGCAAGCCGTACATACCATTGGGAATGCTGAGCGTTACACTTTTTAAAGCTTGAACCCCGTTCGGATAGGTTTTAGAGACATTTCTGATTTGTAATTCCATAAATCTTCGACAATAAGTTGAAAAGAATGATAATCTATTCGGTCACTGCGAGCCCCAATTGTTGGCGTCTGAGCTTTCACTGGTACCCTTTTTATAGCTCACTCAATGTTTAATATTGAAAGTACTTTGTATTTCAAAGTAAATGTTTATAAAATAATCCTGACGCGGAGGATTCAAAAGAAGGTTGCATGCATGCACGTTTAGTAAATTCTGGAACAATTTTATTTAGCAGACCCCCTCTACTTAGAAGCAGGTACTTCGCTCAGGGGGATTCTGCATGCTCCCTGCGCTAAAGAAGCAAAAGAGCCAGTTGGCCTTTATTCTATTCAGCTTTACGCTTTGGACATATTTCACCAAATTTCAATTCCCGTGCTTCCGACAGGAGTAAATTTTGTAATACAAAAAGTACTTTGTTGTGCAAAGTTAAAAATGCTTTTCATTTTGTCAATAGCAGTCCTAGAAATGTTTTCATTAAGTAAATCCCAAATATCTTCTTTCTTCACAATGGCCGATATAAGGCACCCTGTTTTTCGGACAGAAATTTAATCGAAAATCGACCCTTTTGTGTGACGGTTTTTAGCTACTATCATTACGAATGTAAACAGTTGCTCAGCAAGCGGCAATAATTTCCTATTTTGCCTGTCTTACTACTGGGTCGAAAACACCCATTTCTTCGTGGATTTAGTCTTCTACAATTACATCTTAAAGTGCTTTGTGCTGGTTGACTTAAAAGTAGGTGAACTCTCCCACCAGGACCTGGGCCAGATGGATATGTACGTTCGGATGTACGAAGAGCTTTATAAGCAACCAGGGGATAATCCTACCATTGGCCTTATTCTTTGCTCCGAGAAGAATGAAACAATGGTCAAATATTCTTTCTTGAGTGAAAGTAAGCAGCTGTTTGTATCTAAATATATGAGCTACCTCCCCACGGAGGAAGAGCTACGAGCCGAACTGCTTAAAGACCGGCAAATCATCGAACGTGAGAAACGACTCAAGCCTCCCGCTTAATTATCTTTTTATACCAACGTTATTGGTTACGAATAATCCTGTCAAATTAGCTGACTCCACTATTGCTGCTTTTCCTAAAGAGAAAGTATTTTATATTTGTTAAACAAGGGGAAAGATAAGATTTCAGAATTTGCTTCCTGCCAAAAACGGGAAGCAACCCTTCAGTAAAATTCAGCCCGGCAAATGCTTTAACCAAAAACCTGTATTCACTCTCCGAACCTGTATTGACCTATGAAAACATTATTTCTTTTTCTGGCAGTGATCCTGATAACTGCCTCTGCCATTGCCCAGCCACCAAAAGGACCCGTAACTCCTGGCACCACTTTCGGGACTAAAACGAGCCTGACAGGGGCTATCCCTGCAGCTCAATTATCCCAACTATTGCAGGAGGACCAGACCCGTGAAGTAAAGGTGAGCGGTAAAGTAACGGATGTATGCCCTAAGAAAGGCTGCTGGCTGTCGCTGGAGATGCCCGGCAACACAAAAGTTTTTGTAAAGATGAAAGACTATGGTTTCTTTGTCCCCGTGGAACTGATCGGGAAGACGCTGGTAATTGAGGGACAGGCTAAAATTATAACCACTTCCGTAGCAGAGCTTAAACATTATGCCGAAGATGCCAAAAAAAGCAAACAGGAAATAGATGCCATCACCGAACCGGAACAGGAAATAAGGCTAACCGCCAACGGGATTGTAATTGCTGACTGAAAGCAGGCAGCAGGGCTATATTGTCCATAAAATTGACCAGGGCTTCAGGGTTTGGATACGTATCCGGATAAGGGTCCCTGGTATTTCCTTGCAGGAAGGGGTACCCCTCTTTTTTTATCAGGGTTTGTTAAAAGGTCACCTCAGTATAAGCCTATGAACCCCTACCGGATATGGGTCCACAGGCTTATTTTATATTCTCTGTTTTTCCGGATTCAGGTTACCCTGATAAACTTTTCCCTGGCATGATGAAAGTTCCACATCCTTTCAAGTGCTTCCAAACCCTACCCTGAGATGGGGCCTTTATCAGTAGCCCATTCCTTTTTTTAATTACACCCTGGAATAAGGTGGCACCTGGCATTTCAGTTGGACTGGAGGGAATGAGTCCGGGAAAAGTACCCCGGCGGAACAAAAGTACAATACGGTCTGCAGGGAATTAGGTGATTCCTTTTTCTTTGACAGTCAACCTGTCATGAACGTAACTTCCATGCATGAACAAATATTAAAGTCCCACTTTGATCACTACTTCGAAGCTCCCCTTGAAGTCTGGAAAAACTTTGCCGGCTTGAGTGAAGAAGTATCTTTCCGGAAAAATGAAATTATCAAATATGCCGGCCAGAAAGAGGCAAATGCCTATTTTATTCTGGAGGGGGCGGGTGGCGTTTTCCTGTGGAAAGAAACCAATTATGTCTGTCTGGATATTATCCTCGAACATGATTTCTTTGCCGATCACATGTCTCTGATTACGGGAAAACCTTCCCCCCTTGAAACCATCGCCTTAGAACCTACCAAGGCACTGAAGATAAGCCGATCCAATATAGATAAGCTTAAAAGCAGCCAGTTCGGGGCTCTGTTATTCCTTATTGGGGCCGAGCATTCGTTCGTCGAAAAACAGCAGCAACAAATTGATCTGCTGCTGCAAACCGCCGAAGAAAGATACCGTAACCTTCTGCTTAAAAATCCTGAACTCATTCAAAGAATTGCCCAGAAACACATTGCCTCCTATCTGGGAATTACGACCCAAAGTTTAAGCCGGATCAGAAAAAAAATGCAATCCGTTTTTTTACCTTAGGGTAACTTTTTAGCCGGTTGGTATTCTCATTATTGTATCTCATCCATACAATAACAGAGATAATGAAACAAGTACTGTTGCTCTTAATCGCATTCATCAGTTCAGAGGCAATTGCCCAACCCGCTACCCCAGTCATCCGGAAAGGATTCCTGTTTGGCGCTGCCCTTGGGGCAGCAAATGCAACGATGAATTTCCCGGCCAGAAGTCAAAACCAGACCGACCTGGCAATAAACTGGAAAATTGGGTATATGGTACGGCCAAGGCTGGCGTTGGTATTAAACGGGGCCGTTTCTATGTATGATTATACTGGAACCGGAAGAACCAGGAAAAGAGATTTCGGCGGCATTTTTCCTTCGGCCCAGTACTGGCTTTCTGGCAATTTGTGGGTATTGGGCGGCGTAGGCTTAGGCACGGATGCCCCCGTTTTTTACGACATTCAACCAGATCAGGTGGCCGAAACGCAATACCACCTGGGAGCCGGGCTCATTTCCAGCGTGGGTTACGAAATGTATCGGAAGAAAAATTTCACCCTCGATTTACAGCTGAGACTCAACTACAACCGGGTAAAATTACCAGAAGGGAAAACCCATGGATTCAATACGGGATTATTGCTGGGCTTTAATTTTTACTAATCTTTTGGTTGACCTGGTTTAAGCAGGGTGAATAATTTATAAGGAACGTTAATTATAACCTTTTATCTGCCTACTGCCCCTTATTTAGCAGCCGGTAGAGCAGGCGTTTGAAGGGAGGTGTAGCGGATAGCGGCTTGCAAAATCTGTTTCACAACGGTTAGCTCCTGCTCAGTGCGCGGGGAATAAATCATTAGATAGGTAGCCGGTAAGGTGTGATTGAGCTTATACACTTGCCCGGCTAGCCCGTGCAGCTCTCCCCACCCTTTTTCCACGACCTCCTTGGTATCACTGAAACTCAAGGAGAAATGCATCGACCCATCACTAGGGTGCAGATGCCCTATTTCTCCATGGGTAGTGGGTAGTACGGTCTGATTGCCTTTCGTGCTGTCATTCAAGAAAACAGCCTCATGATGCATTTCAAAGTAACTCTTCTGGAAATGCACTAGCGATTGGTTCTGCTCAACTACTTGCTTGAAGAGGGCTTGCTGCCTCTGGCGAATAGCAATACTGTTGTGTTGATTGGTTTGCCGGTGGGGAATGGCAAAGGGGGCAATTGAAGGTCTGCTCCCACTGCGTTTGGGTAAGTTGTGGAGTGTGGTTACATCGCCCGTCTTGCCCATTTTAGCAGTAAGTTGGGAGAGATCCACTGGATTTCTAAGCTTTTTATTGAGTTGTTGCAAGGTGCGGTAGCCTTCCAAGGTGTGCGGCAAGCCCCCTACACCGAGGGCTACCCAGTTTTGATAGTCCTGAAATTCCTTTTCTGTGAGTTGAGTTTTAATCAAAGCAAGATCCGCCTGTTGCCCCGGATCTACTCGAGTGGCCGAAGGAGTGGGTTGGGCTTGTCCCTTCAAAAGAGGGAGTACCAATAAGAGCAGGGCGGGTAGGAGTCTGTAAAGGAGTCGGCTCATGATTCTTTGGATTGATCCCCATAAAGGTCAGATGCTTGCCTGGATGATCGGTAATACTTTTCAGGGCAATCCTTATCCTTTTTACGGGTCCAGAGCCGGGGATGAGCTGTAGCTGAAAGATTGCAAGCAACTATCTTTGGTATTGCTGGCGGAAGGCTAGTGGAGTAGTGCCGGTATGCTTGCGAAAGAAACGGTTGAAGTAGGGCACGTTCTCAAAGCCCAGCCGGTAGGCCACCTGGGCTACTTGCTGATCTGAATGCAACAGATAGCTTTTGGCCTCCAGCAGCATTTTCTCTTGCAAGTGCCCGGAAGCCGTTTTGCCCGTTAGGCTTTTGATGCTTTCGTTTAAGTAATTAGCACTTACCCCTATCTCCTCGGCAAGCAGCGAGACGGAAGGCATTATCTTCCGCTGTCCCTCAGCCAGTTGCTGGAAATACTGCTCACTGGCTCTACGGAACCGGGTAAACAAGCGCCGGCTGGCTTTGCTTTCCGGTGATAGCTCTCCCATTTTTGCTGAATACAGCCGCCTGATTTTATGCAAGTACACGGAGAGTAGCTTTTGGAGCATACTAAGCTTATCGGGATAGTAAGCGTAGATTTCCTGGATCATCTCTTCGGCCTGCCGCTTGAGGAGCTCTGCCTCATCTTGCTCTAATGGGAGCAGTACATCCCCTTCAAAGGTGAAATAGGGGTACTCTTGATCAAAGCCAGCTTGCGTGGCATTTAGTGGCAGAAAGGTGTCCGAAAAATAGATGACTGTGCCGTAGAGGCGTCCTTGGCGTTCCCAGGACTCGAGCTTACCATCCCGATAAGCTTAGTATGCTCCAAAAGCTACTCTCCGTGT
>QQTW01003647.1_pt1 | contig 11404 bp, 13 predicted proteins | sample 1904831 | NCBI WGS metagenome assembly QQTW01 (sample SAMN09435610, study PRJNA476489) | Subsurface metagenome, whole genome shotgun sequencing project.
ACTAAACTCCCCGAGATAAAACCCCACCATCTCCGGCTTGATCTCCACCTGATTGAACTCCTTCCCGCTGTAGATTCCAATCACCGACCCGATCATCTCCGGCACAACAATCATGTTTCGCAGGTGCGTCTTGACCAGGTCGGGCTTTTCGTTCGGCTTGGCGGCTTGCTTGGCTTTTCGTAGCTTCTTGATCAGGCCCATGGGTTTGCGCTTCAGACCACGGTTGAACCGGCGGCGGGCACGGGCGTGGACGACGTCGCGGAGTTGTTCGGAGCTAAGGTCGAGGAGTCTGAGGGATGGTGGTCAGAAATGCTGCATGGATAGTAGTCAAGTCAAACGGAATGGTGGATTGATGCTGGTCCCTGATGCTAAGAAGATCAGGAAGCGACGATCACATACTGGTCAAGGTCGATCCCTCTGTAGGAAAACTTTCTAAAGGTTCTCTTCTTCTTGAGCTCGGCGGCCTCTTCGGCGTTCTGTGGAGGTTGTTGTCAGTGATCGCAGCTCCCACCTTCGTCTCGATGGATGTCTCTTACGTAGTCGGCGTCAGCCATGATTGCGATTGTAAATCAGTGGCTTCTAAGGCTTTGAATCACACTCAAGAAAGAGATAAACGACGATAAAAGCGCGACTAACGTTGATGTTAAAGTAATGTTGCTGAGACGTTGGATTGGGGACGAGTGCGGCGCTTGGCGGCTTAAAACTAGCTTAGGGCTAGGGCTTGAAGACGAATAGCAGCGCTTAGAGAGCAAGTACTTGTGAAAGGCTACAGCTGTTCATAGAATATCAAGGGAGACTATTTGTAACCGAAGTGCGAATGGTATGGAGATGGAGAGCTTCGTCTCATAGATATTTGTGAAGCCTCGCTTTCTAAAATTAGTCACAGACGCAATGACAAGTATACCAGGTTGATGGATTATTTAACTTGGATAGGTCTGGTATTGACTGTCTCCTTGATGAAGTAATTATCAAAAGACAGACCCTGGTATCAGGTCAGGGTTCGCGGAAATCACAGCTAAGACCTTATGCGACTGGTAGCCCCCTCCTTGCGAAGCTGTTATGGTTGAAGTCCAATTGGTTGGTCTTTCACGCGATTGTGCCATAGAAAGCTTCTAGTCGAAGAGACCGAAGCCCATATCCTCGTCAGACTCTTCTTTCTCTTCTTCCTTCTCAGCAGGTTTTTCTTCCTCAGCGGCTGCGGCACCATCAGCGGCAGGAGCTGCACCTCCGGTACCTGCACCACCGCCACCACCACCACTCGGAACGGACGCCAACTTTGATGATCCTTCTTGGATTAACTAAAGTAACGGGTTAGTAATGCATCCTGTCCCTTTGCAAAGCTGATCTCAGCCCACTGTTGAGATGTCTTTGTCCTTCAACTCCGAGAGAAGCTTCTCCAATCGGTCATCTTCCGCATCAATACCGACAGATTCAAGGACGCCTTTGATATCGGAAGCTGATGGAGATGTGTTGCCAGCAAGGCCGAGGAGGAGGTAAGCTGCAAGATGCTTCATTTTAAATTCGTGTCTAGATCGAGTTAGTTTCAGGGACAAGAAAGCGAATGTGCGTGACAAACGTAGGATGTCGACTTTGGTGAACGAGAGAGACAATCGATTTAACCGCAGAGTTGCGCGGAGACTGAAACGTCAAGTTCGTGATGTTGAGTCTTTCAAGAATTTTGAATAACAACTTTTTGGGTTGTGGGCTGAGGGATGTCAAGCTCTTGGCATATTCGGCGCTTGGCACTCGGGACTATCCGCCGGTCACGTATAAAGTCAAACAAATGGGGTGGCTGCAGCGCTGTAATCAGTGATCAAATAAACAACAATCCCTTCAATATTTATCCACCACTTTCGCCTGCACGTCCTCACTACCTTGGTGGTCCATTCTCTGCCGGTGCTTCCACGTGGTTAGCGAAATTGTGACCAGTCCTTGAAGACTGGGCCAGGCATTTGACCCCCGTTCTTGGACGATATCATGACTTTTACCGCCTTCACAAACCATCGACGGTGACACTACAGCGAATCTACGATAACACCCAAGACTTTCTATCTAGCCAGGATGAGCTTTCTTGATGTCCTCGATTCTATCGGAACAGGTCAGCGGGTAGCTGCTCCTCAAACGCCGCCCACTTTTTCTCCTACCCCAGAGCCGCCACATCCTTTGTCTAACTCCACTACAGCGAAGACAAACTTCGCAGTCTCTAGAAACTCAACCAACGGAGTGTCTTTGCCAGAGAATGGAACGAAGAGAAAGGCCGGTGAGGCCTTCAAAGCTGTTTCCGGAAGGCCAACACGACCATCTCCAAAACAAGGCCCCCACTCTAGGTTGCAAGATAGAAGTGTGCCCACCAATGCCTCTTCTCAGGCAGCCTCTAAGGTTTTACCCGCCAGAGTCGGTAGTCCGGCTCCCTTAAGTGCGACCACCAAAGCCCCGCCACCAGGCTCATTTGCTGCTCTTATGGCAGAAGCAAAAGCGGCCCAGGAACAAAAGGCGAAAAGTGAAGTTGGTTTAATCAAGCACCAAGCCACGACTAAGGTCCGGCAGTCGAAGTCTGAAAGGAGAAAACAAGAAGAGAACGAAAGAGCCATGAAAGCAAAGCTGGGCAAGCAGCCTCAATACAACAGTAAGGTGGACAAGAAAGCCCGTTTGGATCCCAAAAAGCGAGCAGAGTCAACATACAAAGGGACCGCGAAGCCAGCAACACCGATGTCTTCCTACAAAGGCACTGCTGGTCTCCCCAGCCAACATCGGCCTTCGTCGGCGGATCTAAGGCATAAGGGTGGTAAATCATCCAGCAGATATGATGAATATCTCGGGACCGATGAAGAAGACGAAGGTGACGAGGATATGGTGGATGACGGATATGAATCAGATGCTTCGTCTGACATGGAAGCTGGCGCATTTGATGTTGAGGAAGAGGAGAGCAGGGCGCTTCGTGAAGCTAGGGCTGACGACGCAAGAGAAATGGCACTAGAGAACAAGCTAAAGCGAGAGAAAGAGGAGCGGAGAAGAAAGTTGGAAGCGCTGGCGAGAAAGAAACGTTGAACTGCTGACACGGCAGTTGGTGCCTGGTTCTCAGCAAGGAGAACTCGAGTCCCGCGACTCGATGGTACTTGTCTGAGCACCAATGTGGATGACGAATTTTTTTAACGGCCTACTTTGGGATTAGCGAGCATTAAGAGGTTAGAATTCGGATTTGGGGCATTTTTGACATCCAGCGTCCTGCGTCTGGCGAAACTGATTAGTCCAAGTTCTCACTTTCACGGCATTTACAAATTGGTACAACGACCTCTACAGCTTAGATCAAACTGGAAGAACGGCATGAATCTTTATAAACCGAAGTGATGGCCCTCTATGTGTGACACTAATTACTTCCGAGTACTAGAATTTCCAGGACTTTTTGGTATACAATTATGCATGAAGTAGATACTCAAGTCCGGTATGTGATCCATAATCCAGCTCTTTAAAGACTCGTTATGCTAGATGATATCACAATATCTTGATGATCGAACCTCCATTTGGACACATTACTACGGTACCAGACATAAGTGTGTTAGCTCAAGCTAGATATTCCGTACCTGACGCCGTCTTGACGAAGATAGACCTTACTTGAGATATTAGCCTGTGGCGCTCTTAGACAATGATCAATCATAATCATCTCTGAATGATCAAGATTCGCTGGCGCTCCGGAGGACGCCGTGCTCTTGTATCAAAAAAACTGGCTGCTACTAGCTCACGCTCAATATTTATGCCTGCTACCGTCGTAGATACATTACACAACCTTTGAGATACCCAGCCCTCAAAAAGTTCATCTTCGAAGAGGTTCCTGCAATGGTTATATACCCGAACATGGTGAAATAGCAGAAGGGAAGAGAACAACGATACATGAAGAACCACGTTTTCTTTGTAATTGCAAAACATCCTCACCATTTCTACAATATTATGTCTGTGCACAGGAGGTATGGCATTGCTAGGGCAACACAATAACAGCTGCAGATTGTTCAGCCACAAGGACTACTCGTAAACAAACGGTTGTTCTTTGTAAGAATCCTCCTTTTTCCACAAAAATTACTCTGTGACAGCAGCCGGCCAACGCTTCACCTTTCCACATTCATCTGAAGTTTGAGACAGGCGTTTTAAAACTCATCCAGGTTCAGTCACCAGCATGCCAGACGAAACGCCACGGTACTATCCTCCTGGCTGGGACCGTGAACGTATGCTCAACGCCACCGACGAAGAAAGTGAAAATCTGACTCAAGAGCAGAGGGGCACCTTCCGTGAAGGGTTGCGGGCCGACTTGGGCGAGGCAGGATTGGAAGATTTTCAAGTGGAAAGCTATAGGCACTGGGAACAGCGCCAGAAGACAAAAGAAGCAGCGGCTGGGGTCCCTCAAGTTCCCATCTTCCATCTTACCTAGAGACGATGAATCACGCAACGGAATGGAACGGCCGTGAGTGGCTGCAGTGGGTTTTGGTAATGTTCCGGACAACGTCTTACGCGGACGAGGGACGCTGGCGCGCGATGAAGCAGCGGTGGGACCAGATGATTGACGACGAGTTTCAAGACGATCTTGATGTGCCTGGTGTGCGGGAAGCGAAGCAAAAGTTACGGTTTCTTTGGGTGGAGGACTCTAAGCTCGGAGGTGTACCTCCAGCTATAATCGCAACGTGAGTGAGCTATGTCCGACATTTGTGCGCTCTGCATTTCAGTTGATGGTCGCAATGCCCCAACACTAACATCTGTCTCTACTATCTATAGTCGATATCAAGCTATGGACTTGCCACATGGCACAGTTCACAGTGTGTGCCTCTGTATCAATCAAGCAAGTATGGATTCGATTTTAGATTCTCCGATGCCGTCGCGGTCGTCTCGCAGACAACGCAAGAGAATCCCATTTGTCTTGGCCGTTACGGGTAGTGCAAACCAGCCCCGTCCGTCGCCAGGAGTGGAGGACGAAGAGGATGACTGTCAAGGGGGAGTACTTTCGTGGCTTCTTCAACGTCGCTGTCGAAGCATTGCTGAACGATCTTTCCCCCTGCACCGCTGACGATATAATGAACCCAAAAGTACTTGGTAGTCGAGTGAAAGGCGATGACACCTGGTGCAAAACCTGGAGAGACGGAATTCACAAAGCAGACACGGGTTACTTCTACAGGGAGAGAGGCGGCTAAGTGTGTCGAATCCTCCCTTGTTGGAAGGACAATGAAGCATGATGGACCCCCTAACAACCGCATAGATTCTGCCTCAGATGGAAACCTCTACTCAGCGGATAAGGTGTAAGTATACCTGAGGCTTCTACTGCTGGCGTACATGGTAGGGTATCTAATGTAATGGAAGGTTCAATTAGTGCATGTTCAGAAATTGCTCTTCTACCTCAACACCGCTGCAATATCCAAACTGATATGTGTTGCGGCATTGTCAACAATCCGTGAACAAAATTTTCAGGTCCAGCAAGGCATTTTGAGATCGAATAAGAGGCAACAACAGCAAGGCTCTTTACTCTGGCGCCAGCCTGGATGGCAAGTGATTGGCAGATATTCCCATCGCAAATCTGTGGGATAGTCTGTAGAACCCCTATCCTACTGCAACGCATCAATATGCAAGATCGATAGAAGAGCTTGGTAGTGTAACGTATTATGCAACATACTGGCTGTACTCGAGCCGCCGAAAAGTGCGTTCTAAAGTCAATGAAGTAAACTGAATTAAGGAATTATAGCAGGACCTTGGTGATGGGTGAAATCCATTCTTCTGCCTTATGGCTCATTTCGAAGCAAACAACAAAGTTTGACCTTGTTAAAGAACCATCAGTATGATATGTATAGATTTGCTGCTAATTTACTGTTACTTGAGAATATGATGCCAAGATTTTAAACCCAGATAGGAAGGAACGCCCTTTTCGGCGGTTCGAGTGGCAGTTAAGTACATAGTAGATTACTTGAAGAACCACTGTACTAATTAATAATAATCTATGCAAAAAGTCTGTGAATCATGAAAGTTACGTAGTAGTAACGCGTTATTTACGAGGCGGGGTGCATGTGCATGCCTAACTATTGTGCACCATACCCCGCTGTTGTTGTGAGCAAGCTACGAGGTGTGACGACAAGTGACATCACCCAATTGGGAATAAAGCACACCCATGCTATGTTCGCCTTCATGTTCTGCCCTTTACAGAAGCAATATTCATTCCGTAAAGGGTGCCTACCGAACATAGAGTTATTTACCTCACGTTCCTCCTAGACTTTTGCTATCCAGTCTTAATCTTTCGCGTTCTCCAAAGACGCGTCCAATTGTCTTATGTCTCCACCAGCCCAGTCCGACTCCTCGATACCAAACATGACAACCTCCACGAAGGCCATGATGGCTAAGGTGAAGCAGCTGGTTCCACCTATGCTTGAAAAATTCCACAAAGGTCTGTTCTCGCAAAGCCCTGCTGGACAGAAATTAACCTAATCTTCGTCTTGCAGGTCAATTGGGTCGAGTAGCAGTCATTGGAGGCAGTGCAGAGTCAGTTCTTTGCTTCTCGAATCCCTACAAATGCCACAAATCGTACCCAATTTCTTTCACGCTGAGCCAGAAGAGCAGCCGGCCAACAGCAAGATTGAAGCTAACAGGGCATCATTCCATTAGATACACAGGAGCACCATACTTCTCGGCCATGGCCTCAGCGCGATTAGGTCGGTATTTACTCAAGTACCTATTCCCTGAAATTTCAGCTGATACTGTCCAGGATGTGATCTTGTTCGTGCTTTATCTCTGCGCTGAGAATGACTCTGCTGTGTCACTAAATACTTTCTCTTGTCAGAGCCATGTGATCTGCGAACCGTCTGCATCACAGACCATAAAATCCTACTCGCCGAATCTAATGGTGTCCCCATTGCTCCGCTCGACCAAAAGCCTCGCTACGAGCCATTTTGACCCATCGATCGAAGAAATGACATCTCCAATCCTCGCTTTACTGCCACGGCTCCACGTCTTAGTTATCGGTCCTGGACTAGGACGAGATGATATCACCCTGAAACAAGTTGCTGCTATCATCAAAGCTGCGAGAAGTCATGACCCACCGATTCCTCTTGTTCTAGATGCTGATGGATTGTTCTTGATAAATTCGGACCCTGACCTAGTTAAGGGGTACAAAGAGTGCATCTTGACGCCCAATGTGGTCGAGTTCGCCAGAATTGCCAAAGGAATGGGTCTCGATCTTGAGGAAGGAGATCGAAGCAAGGATTGCGAGAACTTGGCCAAAGCACTTGGAGGGGTATGTATTATCCAAAAGGGGAAGGTTGACCACATCTCTACCGGGGAAGGAACCACAATCTGTGACTTCGAAGGTGGTCTGAAGAGATCCGGTGGACAAGGAGATACACTGACGGGCTCGCTGGGCACTTTTCTGGCTTGGCGACAAGTATATCACGAAGGTTTGTGGGAGGCAGCCAACAAAATGTCACGGGAGGAGACACTTTTGGCTGCGGCATTTGCAGGCAGTGCTATCACCAGGGAGTGCTCGAGAAAAGCCTTCCAAAAGAATGGACGAAGTCTCCAGGCTAGTGATCTGACAGACGAGGTTCATGGGTCATTTTTGAGTCTGATAGGTGAGCCAGAAGGTGATAGCAAGCTGTGAATATATGCTTTATAGTACCCTAGATGGTTCGAAGCGAATCGGTTCATAGAAAGCACTTCAGTCCTTGACACTCGTGGTATGGTCTGAGGACTACTGTAATATTCGGCCGAATTTGGCATGAAAGAATAGTAAGAATGCGACCTCGGCCAAATCGGTTAAATGACGTACAGTAGTAGTTAGCTACCAAAAACATGTACTCTAACTCAGACCTTTCCCGCGAGATCTCTTTCGGATAGATTTCAATCTATCTTAATTAATACGCTTCTTCGTATCCGATAGCTATTGTCATGACTTCAGTCTTGCCTTCGAGGCGTCTTCTCCGTGCGCTGTCTTTTACTCTGAAAGACACCGCCCCTACACGACCCGGCTCGAGGCACATCTGCTTTGCATGCCGCAGGCAACTCCTGGCTCGGCGAGCTGATCGTGCTCCTCAAAGAACGACAAATCTATTGATTACAAGAGCGATCCGCTCAGCTTCGACTTCAACCGCTCAGGGATCTCCTGATCTCCAGAGCTCACTGACCCTGCCTGATGTCTCAAGTCACTACTCCATCTTCCCAAACACTCTTCCACTCGGGCCCCCGCCTGCCGGTCCATTCAATATAGACCTCACCGCACTGCGACGCGAATTCCTTCAACTGCAGGGTCGCTTTCATCCAGACAAGTTCCCGCCAGAGCAGAAAGCGAAGGCTGAAGCTCTTTCGTCGAGGATTAATGAGGCCTACAAAGTACTTCGTGACCCATTATTACGCGCGCAATATCTCTTGCTCAATACATATGGCATAGATGTGACTTCCGAAGATAACAACGCTCATCCGACGGACCCCGGGACACTGATGGAAGTAATGGAGGCGCAGGAAAATATAGAGGACGCTGACACGGAGAAGCAAATTACGGCGCTGAAGGAGCAAAATCAGGAGAGGATTGATGTGACACTGCAACTATTGGACGATGCCTTTTCCAGCCGCAACGCCGAGGTGGCAAGAAGGGAGTGCATTCGACTACGATATTGGGCTAGTCTCGCAGAGGGCTTGAATGCCTGGGATGGCAAGGGCAGCGAAGTGAGGCTTGTGCACTGAGCTATTTACGATAGAGAAAGCTCATGCACTGTGATATGCAATGAGACAATCCATTCCATCACTCATCTCTAACTGCCAGCGCACCGTTTCGCCGTCACGAGAGAAAAAATCTGCTGCTTGTTTCTTCTTCCGTCCTTCTATCCACCTGGCTCAAGCAGCTATCCACAGATTGTTGAAAATACAGCTACGGCTACTCCATCAGCCCTGAACCACTTGCAAGAGGCAAATCCATCTCCGTTTCAAACCGCCCTGGCGTCAGGGTTGAAGCACGACATTCTAGTGTACAAAATGTGCTTTCGGCATGGCATGATTCGCGGTGACGTTCCATATATCATAACTTAGAGTGTCAGAAGATAGGTCACATCTAATGCCGATAAAGCGACGGATAATGAGATGGTGAAGACTTTCCCATGAGGGGACCCCTTGAGAAGTGGCAAAGTGGCCCCGAAGAGTGGAATGGGTGCAACCTTATTGATGAAGAGGTGAAACTCTAGACCTGAAGACTTATCAGCAGCGACTTGTCTCCATCGCCCGTTGATGTACCGATCGTGATGACCACATCACATAAATACCATGTGAGGGTTGGAAGGGGACGCGCGTCGCATAAGGGCGCATCATTCGGCGCATCATCTTGCCTTCACAATTTGACTTTGAACCCTCCGCCTTGAAAAGAGAGGGCAGGCTCTGCGACATCTAAAAAATAAGAATTCAGATGAGTGTGGCAACTGCCGCTTGAGGCAATTCAGAAGCTTCGCAACAAGCCTCTACTGGCCCCAAAGTCGCTGCAGGTGATGAGATATGTCTTCAACATTTGGTGCTCCCGAAGCCGGTTGCTTGCTGGGACAGCAGATTCCAGTAGTATCACGGTGTCTGTGAAGCATGCTCCTCTGGGACGCTTTCAATCGGGACTCATTTAATATCATGGGCCCATAAGCTCTGCTTCCTCGATGCCGGCAGATTATACTGTGTCAGCTTCGTGTATTCCGCTGTCTTAATGCATAAGGAACGACGCAAAACCTGCCGCAATACACCTATGATCAGTCTTGCCGCATTATCAGCTCTCAATCTATTTCAAGCTTCCAACTACAATCTCGTACATGTGCCGATGCAACTGACTAATAATTTGTTCCCTCGATATATTCGCTCCTCGCTCTTCTTCTGCCCTATCAATGCTGCCAGCGCTCACCTCTGGTGTACCTGGAGCCATCAACGCCACTTCTTGCGAGAAACGATTCCGATTGAAATGTTGTTTCTTCATCTCCATTCAAACACCACTGCAATAGGAGGAAACTGTAACTTAGCCCTCCGACTTTTGTTTGCACACCTACCCAAGGTCTTGCGTTCTGTCAATATCTTGTTTGCTAGGATCTGCATTCCACCAATCTAGGAGGAATACAAGGAGGTAGGATAGGGGAGTGTGCCCCTTAGGCTTGTGCGTGTACTTAGTCTAGTCCCGTTCAGATCATATAATGCGTGCTGATAGCACTTCCATCATTCCTGTCTCCACACCCCTTGTGATGATTCCAGAATGAACCCGAGCAGGAGATATGGAGGGCCTGCGGGATGGAAAGGAGGGACTTATGGAGCCGGATCTGTATTTGTCTATGTGCCTGGCTTTGCGGTTACGTACTGGCCTGATCCTCTGGCTCCTTGGGTGGATTGGAGACGTCCATTTTCTAGCTGTTCGCTTTTGCGGATCATTTCTCCGGGAGCTCAAGGCAATCCGCCAGCATGAACTATCGGGTGCTGCTCAAGGGCAGGTTGGGAAACTGTTGGAACTGCAGCGGCAAGATTCTCCCTAGTATAGGCACAGTCATCCACTAGACCATAGACCTTTCAGAACCCTCCTGCGTGCCACATTTTCCCCATCAAATACCCTACTGCACCTTCTTCTCACCACCCTGCGCATCCTTCTCCGCTCTCTCATTCAGCACGAAGCTCTTAACCGCCCGGGCCAACCCTTCTTCCAGCTCAACGAGGGGGGTATACCCACATCTCCTCTTCAACTTATCACAGTTGAAATATCGTTGCATGGTAGCATACTTGATAGACTGCCTGGTCATCTTCGTCTTCCGCCCCGTAATATACGTGCTCATCTCGGCGAGTGCACCAATAGGCAACAAGAACCCCTCAGACAGCTGCCATATTTTCTCCATGGATATAGTTCGGCCATACAATGTCCAGACGCAGCGTGCAATGTCCCAGAAGTAAGCCGGTGAATCATTCGTCACGATGAAAGCTTCGCCGTCGACCTTCTCGCTATCCAATGGGGCGGCTTCGGCGGCTGCTATCCGCGAAGAGGTATGTAAGAGTGCTTCAGCTGCTATAGCCAGGCCATACGCGACGTTGCCGACGTAGGTACAGTCGAAGAGATTGTTGCCCTCTCCGAGCTGGAAGTGTAGTTGCCAGTCCGGCGCATTGGCGGCGGTCTGGAGGAGACCGTCTGTCATACCGGCACGATCTCTCTCGCCCACGATTCCCGCAGGTCGGATGGCGCAGGTTAACATGTCGTTGTGTCTCTTGTTTGCTTCCAGCACAATCTCTTCCGCCTCGGCCTGTCGTTCAATGTGCACGTCGTCAGTCAAGGCCTCACTAGGAGTAGGGTGGGCTTCTCCCAAGCACCAGAAGTTTTTGAAGAACAGAAATGAACGTACCTTGCTCTCCGTATAGTATTCCACAGGATGTGGTCGCACAAGTGGCCACC
>QQTW01003648.1_pt1 | contig 11404 bp, 17 predicted proteins | sample 1904831 | NCBI WGS metagenome assembly QQTW01 (sample SAMN09435610, study PRJNA476489) | Subsurface metagenome, whole genome shotgun sequencing project.
CAATCCTTATAAGACAAGTCAGCCATAAACTCTTGACTTTAGCCACAGCTTACTGTGATGGAGTATTATGGTACTGATTTAGTATTCCCATTTAATCAAACAATCTCTCAATCGCCGAGGCGCAAATGCAGAGCATTGATTTGAATACGCTTTACGGACAAGATTTTGTAGCATGGGCGGAGGAGGCAGCTCGGTTGCTGGAGCGGCAGCAGTTTGACCAGCTAGATCTGGTCAATTTAATTGAAGAGGTCTGGGATTTGTCCAAACGAGAGCGCGATCGCCTACTCAGCTCGCTCCGCTCAGTATTGCATCACCTGCTTAAATGACAGTACCAGTCAGAACTTAGATCAGATTGGGAAAATACAATTAATCGAGAGCGACTAAACGTCCGGGGCTATCTGGACAGCTCTAGCCTGAAGCGGTACTTAGAACCCCAGTGGATAGATAAAACTTATAAATTGGCGCGGTTAGAAGCTATTAAAGAAACTCAGTTAACACGAGAGGTTTTTCCCAATCAGTGCCCTTATGAAATAGAACAAGTTTTGAACTTAAGGTTTTTGCCAAAGGCGCACAGAAATTTTGATAAAGAGCAATAATTTCCTTTCAGATATCAAAATTATCCCTCTCCTCTTTGAGAACCAAAAAATAGTAACCGTAGGAACGAAACGCGGTAGTACAAATGGCAGCGACCACCTCACCCTTGCCGAAGTCTATGCTGCTCTGACCTATTACCATGCAAATACGGCTGAAGTTGAAGCTGATATTGCCCAGCAAACTGCGGAAGCTAAACGCCTCTCAGGAATTAAGCCAGCGGCGTTACACTGTAGGATTAGCGTGTCGCAGCCGCGCGGTCAACCAGGGCCGCCAATTCGCGGTTGAAGCGACCCGGCACTTCGTAGAAAGGGCTGTGCCCGGCCTCCGGGTAGATCGAGAATTGCGCGCGTGGATTGATGGGGCGGACCCGCTCCGCCATTTGGGGGTAAAGGAGCTGATCCTTCGCGCCAAAGGTGACGAGCAGCGGAGCGTTGAAGCGGGCGATCGCTTCATCAAGCCCCTCACTTGAGATCTTGACGACACCAAGCTGCACGGCCCGCGGCACCATGCCGTTGAAGACGAGCATCCGGTCGAGTTCGGATCGGGGCGGTGGCGTCGCGAAACACGCTTGTAGGAACTCCGCGATGGCGTCGGTGCGCACGGCAAAGTCCTCTGAGCTAAGCCGTCCGGCGAAGTCCTTGGCCGCTGGTCGCAGAAGATCGGGGCTGAAGCTTGTGACCGCATCAACCAGGTTGATGCCAGCAATGCCCTTGTTGCCGTGTCGCTTCAGGTAGTGCAGGATCACGAGACCGCCCAGCGACCAACCAACCAGCACTGGCCGGCGCAGCCCCGCCGCAGCGATCACCGCAGCGAGATCATCCGCCCAGCGCGCACCATCGGCGTAGGCCGCCTCATCGGTGGGCTTGTCGGAGTCGCCGTGACCACGCAGGTCGAAGCTGACCACCCGGAAGCCGGCTAGCACGGGCTCATTCAGTTGCCGCGCCCAGCTTAAACGGCTTTGTCCCAGACCGTGGATCAGGAGGATTTCCGGTGCTGTGGGTTTACCCTGAGCCTGAGCTGCCAGAGTGAGACCATCGGGGGTGCGGACACGGAAGCTCCCGTTGGGGGGGGGGAGATTGCTACTTTTCCAAAGACCTGCGGGGTCATTGCCGCCGTCGCCGCCGTGGCTATTATTCCAGACAGAAAAAGTCGGCGGCTGATTGTAGAAATATTAGTTATTGCCATCGGCTTTGTTGTTTAGAGATCATAGTGTGATTGCCAGCGTCAAGGCCAGTTTATTTGCTATTAAACGCTATTTTCTTGGTTATGTCGCAAAAACAGGTAAGGTGGGAAAACCCAGATTAATGGCTGGCAAGCTGTACATAATCTTAGGTTTGTTGGCGCAGTTTCAGGGTTCGATTCCAGTGAAAACTGATGTGGCAGGATAAATAGACGAGTCAGAATGGCTTCGCTCAGCTGCCAATTGCCGATCGCGGCGTGCAGCTGGTACCGCTCACGGTAACCAGATTGAAAACCTGGTTAAAAACCCAACGCTGTCTGACCACATAGACCTATTCGGCTTGAAAGCCTTGTGTTTTCGTCTAACGTTAGACCAACTTCTGGTTCCAACACAAAACCTTCGGTGCTAGCCGCTTGTTTAACATATACCAACATATAATATATATTGGTATTTTCTTGCTGGAGGCAGCGACATGCAGAAGAACACAAGCGTGACGTTAGGTGAGCATTTTGAGACATTTATTGCCAGCCAGATTGATAGCGGACGTTTTAGCAGTGCTAGTGAAGCTATTCGCGCTGGACTGCGCCTTCTGGAAGAACATGAAATGAAGCTGACCGCTTTGCGAAGGGCATTAGAAGAAGGTGAGAACAGCGGATTTACTAAGTATTCCTTGCAAGGATTGCTGGAAGAACTGGATCAGGAACACTCAGCTTAATGCCAGCTTTTCGTCTTACCAAGCGCGCTAAGCAGGATTTGAGATCCATTGGTAAGTATACGCGATAAATGGTTTCATTGCTAAAAGCCAGGAAAATGCGATTGATCCCATCAGCCAGTCTTATACAAGGTAATGAGTTTGAACGCCTCTCAACTCAAAAACTGCTTGAGATTCTCAATACTGGTCTTCTGTTTGAAAGGGGTCGTGCTTTATTTATTTTGGGACGACGTTCTAGTCAAGATGAAAATCTCATTCTAAGAGTAGTGGAAGAAATAACTGATTCTAAAAATAGAAATGCCAGAACAGTTGGCACAGTTTCCATTTCTTTCCTGGGAATTGCTGGCTTATTAGAGGCTGGTACTAGTAACGCACAAGAAGCTGTTCAAAAACTCCTTGAAACGTGGCCTGAGCCTGACTGCAGTCACCTACTTGATTTCCTGAAGTCGGCTTCTCTAATTTGAGGATTCTACTCAACCGCGTAATGAGGAAGAAATGTATAAAAACAGGACGAAGGAGGTAGTACAAATGGCAGTGACCACGATTGATATTGGAACACTAATTACCCGCACCCCAGGACTCCACGGCAGTTCTCCTCACATTTCAGGTAAAGGGGTCACGGTGCGGAGAATTGCTTCTTGGTACAAACGTGGACTTTCTCCAGAAGAGATTGGCGATCGCATTGGGCACCTCACCCTTGCCGAAGTCTATGCTGCTCTGACCTATTACCACGCAAATACGGCTGAAGTTGAAGCTGATATTGCCCAGCAAACTGCGGAAGCTAAACGCCTCGAAACGGTTCATCAACCTGTTTCAAAATCAATGGAATGAGTATCATTCGGCTTTACATTGATGAAGATTCTCAGGATCAAGCTCTGTTAAAAGCGCTACGTGTCCGCCAAGTTGATGTGATTACAGTGAAAGAGACCAAAACCGAAGGACTGGTTGACATTGAACAACTACGTTTGGCAACGACACAGCGACGAGTTCTTTACACCCACAACATCGGTGATTTCTGCCAACTCCATGCTGACTTCGTTGCGAATGGGCAAGCTCACTCAGGGATTGCCTTACTCTCCCAAGATTACACGGTGGGCGAACAAGTTAGAGCAGTACTGGAGTTCATTGCGAGTAAAACCGCTGAAGACATGGAAAATCAACTTGAGTTTCTCAGCAAATACTTGAGAGCATAAAACCTGAAAGAATGCATCCTTCTCGCTGACGACCACCCACCTTTACGGAAGGGGTTAGCGCTGATTTTAGACAACGAAGACGACATGACAATTGTGGCGGAAGCAGGCAATGGAAGTAGAGCTGGCAACTCTTACTGTAATATCTATTTTGCAGGTTCAGATAAAGCGCCGTGATAGGCATGTACACTAAATCCATCGGCAAATAGAATGGCCGGTTCACCTTGTGCGTGGAGGCGATTTTGATGATCGAAAGAGATTTTGAGGGGACGATTGCAGACAAAGCAAATCTTCCCAAAAGGGAATAGCCAGCCACAGTTCCTAATTACTGCCTGAAACACTGACCATTCACTTTGATTGCAGTGGCAGTCTAAAACAGAAACACAAAAATCAATATAGCTGCTACGACATGCCCATTCCTCAGTCAAAATAAATCTACTATTAAACCTCGCATAGTGAAAGATTCCCATCCGTTCCCATAGCTGGTTTTTAGTTTGTCTCTCCACTAGATTTGTGACTTGCTGGACATCGTCCAAGAGCCCCTGGACTAGGTTGTTCCATAACTGTTTGTATAAAGAACTCCAAGTCTCGATTTTGTCTTCCCCTACATGTGCTATGTTGGCTTCCAAGCCATAATGAAAAACACCTCTCATCAGTCTTCCTAGCTGCTCAGGCTGTTGCCCTAACAGTTGACTCAAAGCTGCGTAGGGACTGTCAAAAAAAAGAACTTTAGGTGCTGCCAATCCAGTTGCAGCGTAAGCCGCAATAACCGCTTCTTCAGCCAATTGATAGTCGGTTTGCTGAACGGTTGAAAAAGCAATTTCTCTCCACTTTTGCCGATACACGGGAATTAATGCCAACTGCTCAGGATTTAGCTCGTCAATAATTTGACTTTGGGACATGAGGTAGCTGTGGGTAGTAACTCAACACTTATAATATCGCTCCAAACAAAAAGTTTCTGCTTGGGAAGGCCGCAGAAATTACCAATTCCGCACAGTCGATTGGCAGTTTACCACTGCCGTTACTCGGTTTAAGCTCATAGCGTCTGATTGTCTTGGAGCCAATCCGTTAAATCTTGTGTTGAGGAGAAATCCAGCAGAGCTTCACCCAGCTCTTCCAACTGCTCGAAAAAAAGCTGCTGGATCTGCGATCCCGCCCTTGGCGGGCAGCGCTTCGCTATCGCACCTCCGGCGTAACCTGACCAAATCGACGTGCAAGTTGACGCAAGACTAAGGTTGCCCCTTCTCGCTGGAGCCCTTCTTGAATACCTTCCTGCTTGGCTTCTCGCTGAATTTCTTGGTAGATAACTGATTCTCTCATTAAGTCCTCCCTCAGAAACCGCCGAATTAAGTCCTTGTCAAACTTTAGCCCTGCCAATATCTCAGTATAGGCTGAGATTTCCCGTTGCTGCTGTAGCTCCTCAATTCGGTTATGATGCAGCGGTTATCTGCGGCAGCTCAACTCATCGTTATACATCTGCATAATTGGTGATGGTAACCGTTTAGAGCGACTCAGTTAAATGGTGATAACTCTTGTCTGAGCTTGAGAATCTGATTGCGGCTTGGGAATCACCCGAATTTCCACATCACTCCCCAACGCATTTAAGAATCGAAACAGGCGTTCGGTCGAAAACCCGGAGAGCTTTCCATGCAGCAAAGCAGAGATTTTGGGCTGATCGACTCCGAGCAGTTTTGCTGTTTCAGTTTGAGTCAGATTTTTTGCAGTGATCAAGTTACTAATTTGTCGAACGAGTTCCGCTTTAACCAACAACTCGTCAGGATTGGCGAGTTCTAGATCTGCAAAAACATTGCCACTGCTAGATTGCACCTTAATCTCTTCGTTCATTCTTACCTTCCTATAAACGTTGCTTGTAGTATTGTTCATAATGCTCTTTCGCACGTTTAAGCCGAGCCTCAATCAGTTCTATGTCTTGCTTGGGAGTCGCGGTTCCACGCTTAGATTTCTTCTGAAAGCAGTGCAGTACATACACAATTCCCTCAAATTTTACTGTGTAGACAGCTCGGTAAGTATCTCCGTCGAAGTCTTCAACCACCTCTAGAGTCGCTGCTCCTTTGAAGCCTTTCAACGGTTTTGCATCTGGATGCTTTTCACAACATTGGGCGCGGTATAAGGCATACCCCATAACTTGCTGAACCTCTTCAGGAAAGTCTTTCAAGTCATCAAGGGAACTGGCAATCCATTCAACAGGTTTTAGAGGTGGGTTCATAACCTCAGTATGCTAGTTTTGGCATAGTTAGTCAAGCCGGATGACACTCGACCAAACGCTCTATAACAATCCCATTGCAGTTGCAGCAGACAGACAGCCCGAACGAGGAAAAGCGGAATATCAAACTGTTGGGCAATCTCAACCAGTTTTGCATCAACCACCTTAACCATACCAGCTGTAGGCACATCTGTTCTACTTTCGCTCCTGTCTGCCAATGGTAGTAGAGCCGGATTTGGTAAATGGCTCTACTTTAGTAAGCGCACCCATTAAATGGTAATTTGATTTATGCAAATATAACTGTTTGATAACTGAACTGAGTCTAAAAGATCCGCTATATGTACTTAACTCCACATGAATTAGATAGATTAACTATTTTTACTGCTGCAGAGATTGCTCGACGACGCAAGCAAAAGGGAATCAAACTCAATATTCCAGAAGCGATCGCTTATATTACAGATTACGTACTTGAAGGTGCGCGAGAAGACAAAAGCGTTGCGGAGCTGATGTCAGAAGGCGCAACTTTACTCACAGTCGATGATGTTTTACCAAGCGTCGCCGAGCTAATTCCTCTCATTCAGGTCGAAGCTCATTTTTTAGATGGGACAAAGTTAGTTAGTATTCATCATCCAATCCGGATGCCAGAGGAGTGATTAGCTATGGTAAGTAATAATGATTTAGGCCCTGGTGAAATTCTTTGTGAACCTGGCACATTACAGCTAAACGCAGGGCGTGCAACTAAAAAAATTATGGTTGCCAACACTGGCGATCGCCCAATTCAAGTTGGTTCACACTATCACTTCCTAGAAGTGAACCGCGCTCTTAAGTTTGAGCGAATAGAAGCTCTTGGGTTTCGCCTAGACATTCCAGCCGGTACAGCCATTCGCTTTGAACCAGGAGACACCAAAGAAGTAACATTAGTAGCACTCGCAGGAAACCGGACTGTCTACGGACTCAATAATTTAGTCAACGGTGCGTTAGATGCCGCCGACATCATTACGGTTACACAAGAGCGATTAAAAACTCTAGGTTTTGGTAAAGAGGAGCCGGGCTCATATGGAAATCAGTCGTGAACGCTATGCTGAGCTATTTGGCCCTACAACAGGCGATCGCATTAGATTAGGGGATACCTCACTGATTGTAGAGGTAGAGCGAGATACTACGGTTTATGGCGATGAGTGTGTCTTTGGGGGTGGAAAAACTCTTCGAGACGGTTTAGGCATGGCACCAGGCGTTACAGCAGCAGAGGGGGCATTAGATTTAGTCATTACTAATGTCGTTTTGATGGACCCTGTTCAAGGAATAGTTAAAACGGACATCGGAATTAAGAATGGCAAAATCGTTGGTATTGGCAAGGCTGGTAACCCTGGCATCATGGATGGAGTTGCTCCTGATCTGATTATTAGTGCCAATACCGATGTGCGAGCTGGGGAAGGTTTAATCGCCACTCCTGGTGGCATTGATTGTCACGTTCATTTTGATAGTGCTGGGCTTTGTGCTGAGGCACTCTCCAGTGGACTGACCACTATGCTAGGTGGTGGGCTTGGTCCAGTTACTGTTGGCATTTGTTCTAGTGGTGCCTATAATCTGGGACTGATGCTCCAAGCAACTGAGGGGTTCCCAATCAACTTTGGATTTCTAGGTAAAGGAAGTTCGAGTCTCCCAGCCAGCCTGATTGAGCAAATTGAAAACGGAGCATTTGGACTTAAAATTCATGAAGACTGGGGCGCGATGCCTGCCCTGATTGATACTTGCCTATCTGTTGCTGATGAGTACGACTTTCAAGTACAAATCCACACAGATACGCTGAATGAATCTGGATATGTAGAAGACACAATGGCGGCGATCAAGGGGCGAACGATTCACATGTATCACACCGAAGGCGCTGGTGGTGGACATGCACCCGACATTATTAAAGTCGCTTCCTATTCTCACTGCTTGCCGTCTTCAACCAACCCAACTAACCCCTACACAGTTAATACCTTTGATGAACATTTGGATATGGTGATGGTCTGCCACCACCTTAATCCAAAAGTACCGGAAGATGTAGCATTTGCTGAGTCCCGGATTCGGGCTGAAACGATTGCGGCTGAAGACATTTTGCACGACATGGGTGCAATTAGCATGTTAGGTTCAGATAGTCAGGGCATGGGGCGCATTGGAGAAGTAATTCGCCGCACTTGGCAACTTGCCTCTAAGATGAAAGATCAACGAGGAACATTGCCAGAAGATAGCGATCGCAATGACAATCACCGCGCGCTCCGTTATCTGGCGAAGTACACTATCAACGTTGCCAAAACCTGTGGAATTGATAGCTATATTGGCTCAATAGAACCTGGTAAAATTGCAGATATTGTGCTATGGAAACCAGGATTTTTTGGTATTAAGCCAGAGGTAGTTATTAAAGGGGGATTTATTGCTTGGTCTCCGATGGGAGAATCAAATGCCTCTTTGATGACTTGCGAACCAATTCTTTATCGTCCTCAGTGGAGTAGTTTTGGTGCGGCTTGCCAGTCTACTTCCGTTTGTTTTGTAACTCAAGTAGCTTTAGAGAAAGGATTGCCTGAAAAACTGGGGTTACGCAAGCAGCTACTGCCTGTGAAAGGGACGCGATCGCTCTCTAAAGCAGATATGTTGTATAACAACGCCTGTCCAGAAATTGAGGTTGATCCAGACACATTCCAAGTTAGAGTGAATGGTGAAATTGCTACCTGTGAACCAGTTCATAAAGTTCCACTGGGTAGGCTTTACGTCTTCAGATAGTAGAGGTTGCGATGAGAAAACCAGCGGCTCGGTTAGGAATTGGTGGTCCGGTTGGGAGTGGTAAGACTGCACTATTAGAGTGTTTGGTTCCAATCCTGATGCAGCAGGGAGTTGAAGTGGCAGTTGTAACCAATGATTTACTTACACAGGAAGACGCTGAGCGCTTAAAGCGCCAGGCTCTTTTACCAACGGGGCGAATTATCGGAGTTGAGACTGGCAGTTGTCCTCATACTGCTATTCGAGAAGATCCTACCATGAATCTTTTAGCAATCAATGATTTAGAGCAGCTGTTCCCCCAGCTAGATTTAGTATTTGTTGAAAGTGGTGGCGATAATCTGGCTTCTACTTTTAGCTATGACTTAGTAGATGCATATATCTTTGTCATTGACGTTGGCGCAGGTGATGATATTCCCCGCAAAAATGGTCCAGGCTTTATGCAAGCTGACTTGGTTGTGGTCAACAAAATTGACATCGCTGTTTACGTTGGAGCTAATCTTGACCTGATTCGTAAAGAAGCTGCTGAACGTCGTGGGGATAAACCGATTGCCTACACAAACTGCAAAACGGGTGAGGGAATAAAGCAGATAGTTGATTTCATTGAAGAAACAATCTTGTTTCGCCGCTCTTCGTCTGACACCGCCAAGACGCCAAGAGCGCCAAGGTAAGAAGGTAAGCAAGGTAAAGAAGGTAAGAATTTCAAGGATTATTTAAGACTGCTATATGACAAAACCTTTTACTCCGTTGTCTACTCTTGAATCTCGTCAAAAATTAAACAATCTTTACTTACGCTTATGTTGCGATCGCAATCATCAAACCTTTGTCTCACGTCAGTATGCCGCTTATCCTTTTCGTTTGTCTAACACCTTCCGTCTTGATTTAAAAGAGCCAAATCAAGCCTATCTCTATATCATGAACACGTCTCCAGGATTACTAGCTGGTGACAAATTGCGAGTTTCTGTACAATTGGAGGTGAATGCTAATCTTTATCTAACGGATCAATCGGCTACTAAAGTACACAGCATGCCGACCCCCGATGCAATTGCTCAGGTGTCTTACACCATTAGTGTAGGAGCAGGAGCTAAGTTAGAGTTTATCCCAGAGCCCTTGATTCTCTACGCTGACTCAAGGTTAGAACAATCAACTCAAGTGAGGCTCCATCCTACGGGTCAACTATTCTTAAGCGAGATAATTCTTCCAGGGCGCTTAGCACGGAATGAGTTGTACCAGTTTCACTCTTATTTTAATCATTTACAAGTGATGTCTTCTGAAGGAGAATTGCTCTTTTGTGATGCTATGCGTCTGGAAGGAAAGTTAAACACATTTAAAAACCACTTGCTCTTTGCAAAAATGCCTGTAATGGCGAATATTATTACTGTAATACCCAGTATCAACCTCAAAGAATTAGTAGCAGATATAGATAGCTTTCCATTGCTCCATGCACTGAAGCTAACAGCAGGTAACTCTCTCCTCCCAAACTGCAATGGGTTGCTAATTCGGGCGATAGCCGATAGTGTGAGTAGTCTTAAAGATTATACTCAATACGTTCTAAATTGCGTACGCCGGATCAGTGGTCAAACTTCCTTACCAGAAATTCCTAAATGACTGAACTTGCACAGACTTATCTCGGTAACTATCTTAAAGATATAGAACTCAAAGAGCGAGTTGAGCAATCCCTTGCTACAAATTGCTGTTTAGAGGTTGAGCTGACTCAAGATGACAGTCTAAAAAGCCGAGTTCATGCAAAATCTAGCGAGGGCACAACGGTTGGAATTATTAAAGAGCGAGGATGGTCTCTCACGGAGGGAGATGTTTTTAAAACAGAAAACGATCAATTACTGCTTATACATATACAAGCACAACAATTTATAGTCCTTAGTTTTTCGACTCAGCAACCAGGATATGAAATTGCTCTAGTCCATCTTGGTCATGCATTGGGAAACCACCATTATCCCATTTTTGTTACCAAAGACAAAATCTATATTCAGCTTGTAACAGATAAAGAAGTTATAGAAGCAACGATTTACAGCTTTAAAATTCCTGGTTTATTAGTCACTTATGAATTGCGATCGCCCGCTCAGCAATTAACCTTTCAAAAAGATTCTCATGAGCATCACTCGCATCACTAACACTAAACACGATTTATGAGCCATTCTGACTCACGTCCAGATCGACGGCTTGCTCTAATGCAATTATCTGACTCCTTTTTTCCGTCAGGTTCTTTTACCCTATCACATGGTCTAGAGTCTCTTGTCCATTCGGGTCAGATGCGGACAGCAAATGACTTTCAAACATTCCTAAATTTGCTACTGCACAATAAGGTTGGGTCATCAGATTTGATTGCCTTGGTTCATGCATACCGAGCTAGTATGGTTCAAGATTTAGAGGAAGTTCGACGAGCCGATCTCAGACTGTTTGCTCAAACGTTAATCCAGGAATCTCGAGAAGCTCAACGAAAAAGTGGTCGAGCCTTGCTGATGGTTGCTTGCTCTACCTGGACGGATGCTCAGTTACAGTCCTTACAAACCTATGCCCAAACAGGTTATATGCATTGCCTGCATCCAGTCGTTTTTGCTGTAGTCAGTCATGCCGCCCATCTTAGCGAGAGTGATACAGTGTTTGCTTTTTTACATAGTTTTTTGACTGGATTATCTGGTGCAGCAATTCGATTAGGTGTAATAGGGCATCTTAAGGCTCAGCTTATACTTAAAGAGACTGCGCCAGAGGTTGAGCAAGTTGCTCAC
>QQTW01003649.1_pt1 | contig 11402 bp, 6 predicted proteins | sample 1904831 | NCBI WGS metagenome assembly QQTW01 (sample SAMN09435610, study PRJNA476489) | Subsurface metagenome, whole genome shotgun sequencing project.
ACGGAATTTGGTACGCCGCCAAATACAAATATTTGTCCTGTCTGTATGGGTTATCCTGGCGTATTACCCGTTCTCAACGAGCGCGTCCTGGAATACGCCGTTAAAGCGGGACTAGCTTTAAATAGCCAAATTGCTCCTTACAGCAAATTTGACCGCAAACAATACTTTTACCCCGATTTACCCAAAAACTACCAAATTTCTCAATTCGACCTGCCAATCGCCGAGCATGGCTATCTGGAGATTGAATTAATTGATGCGGATGGCAATCCGATGAGAAAAAAAATCGGTATTACACGCTTGCACATGGAAGAAGATGCAGGCAAATTAGTACATGGTGGAAGCGATCGCTTATCGGGTTCTACTTACTCATTGGTAGACTATAATCGCACGGGCGTACCGTTAGTTGAAATTGTCTCCGAACCAGATATGACATCGGGCGTTGAAGCAGCAGAATACGCCCAAGAATTGCGCCGCATCATGTTGTATTTGGGCGTTAGCGATGGCAATATGCAAGAAGGATCTCTGCGTTGCGATGTCAATATCTCCGTGCGTCCGGTAGGGCAAAAAGAGTTTGGTACAAAAGTAGAAATCAAAAACATGAACTCGTTTAACGCAATTCAACGAGCGATTGAGTACGAAATTGAACGCCAAACTAAAGCCATAGAAGCCGGAGAGCGGATTATTATGGAAACGAGGCTGTGGGAAGAAGGCAGCCAACGTACTATTAGTATGCGCGTCAAAGAAGGTTCTAGCGATTACCGTTATTTTCCCGAACCAGATTTAGCACCGATTGAAGTTCCACAAACTACTTTAGAAAAATGGCGCTCCGAATTACCCGAACTTCCCGCCGCCAAACGCCGTCGCTACGAAAATGATTTTCAGCTTTCCCCCTACGATGCGCGGGTATTGACCGATGAAAGAGCCGTTGCTGAATACTTTGAAAGTACCGTTGCGGCAGGTGCGAATGCAAAACAAGCCGTCAACTGGATTATGGGCGATATTGCAGGTTATTTGAATCAAAATAAGCTCAATATCACCGAAATTGCCCTTAAACCACCAATTTTAGCCGAATTAATTAGCTTAATTGAAGCGGGAACAATTAGCGGCAAAATTGCTAAAGACATTCTGCCAGAATTGCTAACTAAAGGCGGTTCGGCGAAAGAGTTAGTAGAAAGCAAGGGTTTAATTCAAATTTCTGATACAGGGGAATTAGAGGCAATTATCGAGCAAGTTGTCGCCGCCAATCCCAAAGAATTAGAACAGTATCGCAACGGTAAAACTAAATTACTTGGTTTCTTTGTCGGACAAGTAATTAAACAAACTGGAGGACGCGCCGATCCAAAGGTAACTAATCAATTGATGGCTAAAAAGCTCAATAGTTAAAGGAATAGGTAGCAAGAGATCCCCCCAACCCCCCTTAAAAAAGGGGGGAGAATATTAAATTATTTCTATTCAAGGTACAAACCTTAAAAAAGGGGGAGAAGATTAAGTTACTCCTATTTAAGGTAAAAATAAGTCATTGGCTGCCAAAAGAAAGACTTCAGCAATCTTCTGTTCATTCCCCTATTAAGATATTTTCCCCTTGTTAAGGGGGCTAGGGAGATCGGCGAGACTTTGCCTTATTCCCAACCATACCTCTTAAAATATTCTCTAAAAAACTTCGCTCCTATTTTTCATACACAGAAAATCTAGGTAATAACTATAAGATTAAAAATATACCAAGTAAAGCTAACTAGCCATAACAGGCAAAAATAGGAACTCATGCGAACTAGCGAGGAAATTAAGGCAGAAATAGAACAAAAGTTTGGCTTTTTCCCGCCATTTTTTAGTCCAGCACTGCAAAACCCCCAGGTACTAGAAAACCTTTGGCAGCAAACACTAATCGCTTACTTGAGCAATCCTTTATCGGCGGTATTTAAAGAAAAGCTCGCAGCTTACCTATCAAGATTTTGCTCTGTTCCCTACTGCATGGTTTCTCATAGCTGTACTTTACGCCCGCTTGGACTTAGCGCTCGTCAAGTTTTAACTTTGTTAGAATCGCCACCGCCAACTCAAGAGGAGATCGAGCAACACTTAAATATACTTGCGGCGCAACCTGGTTTACTTGACAAATTACCAGCACCCCATTCTGCTTTAGAAGAAAGCTTACTTATCTGCTCAATATTTATTTTTTTAGAAAGAGAAGATGCCGATCGCTATCGTACTCAATTGCGACGCGTTATGGGTTGGGAAAATTACCAGCATTTAGCCGCCTATGCGGCTTACGTGAAAACTTGTCATGTCTGGATGGAAGCCAACCCCGAAGTAAGTCATGAGTCCGATAAACGAGTCCAAGACAATTTAGCTCAGTTAGTGGCACAAGAACCAGCAATAGCCGAGTTTTTCCATAACTATAGAACCAAAGTTAGACAAGAGCGATTAAGTAAAGCCATTGAAAAAGCCCAACAAGCCGAACGCCAACGCAATCATGCAGCCTTGCAAGAGAGTGAAGATAGATATAGAAGGCTAGTAGAATTATCGCCCGATACAATATTGATTCAATGCCAAGGAAAGATTCTATTTATTAATAGTGCAGGCGCTAAACTATTGGGCGCGACAAGCCTCGAACAGTTAGTAGATAAATTATTAATAGAATTTGTCCATCCATGCGATCGCCAAGCCGTAGAGGCGCGAATGCAGCAAATAAACTTAGGTAACGCTGTACCCCTTAGAGAGGCTAAGTTTATTCAACTAGATGGCACAGAAATAGAAGTAGAGATAGTCTCATCTCCCTTCAATTATCAAGGCAAAGTCGCCGCTCAATCGGTAATCCGCGACATTAGCTTGCGTAAACGTTTAGACCTTGAACGCCGCAAACTATTAGAACGAGAACAAGCCGCTAGAGCATTAGCAGAAAAGGCAAATCGTTCTAAGGATGAATTTTTGGCGATCGTTTCCCACGAACTAAGATCGCCCTTAAATGCTATTTTGGGCTGGGCAAAATTACTGCGATCGCGTACTTTCGATATTGCAACTACCAATCGAGCGCTAGAAACCATAGAGCGCAACGCCACTGCTCAAACGCAGCTAATCGAAGACTTACTAGATATATCGCGAATTATTCACGGCAAAATTCAACTAAAACCCCGCTCTATCGATTTAGTCAAAGTAATTACGGCGGCGATCGATACGGTAAATTTAGCCGCCCGTGCGAAAAATATTCAACTAATATTTCAACAAGCTTCAGCTATTGGCTCAATTACAGGCGATCCCGAACGATTACAACAAGTAGTTTGGAATCTATTATCTAATGCAATTAAGTTTACTCCGGCAGGAGGACAAGTAGAAATTGACCTCAAAACCGTCACAGAATCTACTTTACCGCTTGGCTACGCCCAACTTTCTATTCGCGATACAGGTATGGGTATTGATGCCGAATTTTTGCCTCATGTATTCGATCGCTTTTTACAAGCCGATAGTACCAGTACCAGGTCGCATGGCGGGTTAGGATTGGGACTTGCGATCGTGCGTCAACTTGTAGAAATGCACGGCGGTAACATTAGCGCTGCAAGTCTAGGGCTTGATAAAGGCGCAACATTTACGGTTCAGTTACCCCTAGAAACGTTAAAAAACAACCAACCTGATACAGATAACCCTGAAGTACCCCTTACCTTAGAAGGCTTAAAAATACTTGTTTGCGATGATGAAACTGATATCCGCGATTACGCAGTTGCAGTTTTAGAAATATTTGGGGCAAAAGTTTTCGCCGTCAGTTCCGCCACTGCTGCCTTAGAGGTGTTGCAATCTCAACAGCTAGATATTTTAATTAGCGATATTGGGATGCCTATGATAGACGGCTATAGCTTAATTCAACAAGTAAGAAACTTACCCTTGCAAATTCCCGCGATCGCACTTACAGCTTACGCTAGAGAAATAGACCGCCATAGCGCCCTTTCCGCAGGTTTTCAAATGCACCTAACTAAACCCGTTGAACCTACCCAATTAGTTGCAGCAATTGCAAGTCTCGTAGAACGCCCGATCGAGCGATCGCTAAAATCATTAAATTCCTAGGGCGATCGCGCGCCGAAAATCCGCAGCCTCAAGCTAAAAAAAAGCGATACATTTACAGTAAAATTGCCACGACTACTTAAAACCAAATCAAGCAAATTGACAAAAGGTTAATATTGTGCTATGGCTAAACCCGTAATCATGACCGTTGACGACGATCCAGAAGTTTTAAGAGCGATTTCCCGCGATTTGCAAAAAGAGTATGGAGACAAATTTCGCGTCCTGCGTGCCGATTCCGGGGCAGCCGCCCTCGAAACACTACAACAAGTCAAACTCCGCAACCAATCTGTAGCCTTGTTTTTAGTCGATCAAAGAATGCCGCAAATGTCGGGGGTAGAATTTCTCGAACAAGCTCTAGAATTATACCCCAATACAAAACGCGCCCTCCTAACAGCTTACGCTGATACCGATGCGGCGATCCAAGCTATAAATAGCACGCAAATTGATTACTACTTGATGAAACCTTGGGACCCGCCCGAAGAAAAGTTATTTCCCGTATTAGAGGATTTGCTAGACGATTGGTTGGCAACTTTTCATCCACCCTTTGAAGGTATCCGCGTGATTGGCAATCGCTGGTCGCCTCGTTCTCACGAGGTCAAAGACTTTTTAGCCCGCAATCAAGTACCCTATCAGTGGCTAGATGTAGAGTCATCAGAAGAAGCCCAACAGTTAGTTAGTTACGCTGATTGCGATCGCCTCCAGTTACCTTTGGTACTATTTACTGATGGATCTAGCCTATTACAACCGACAAACATTCAAGTAGCCGAAAAAATTGGCTTGCAAACTCAAGCCGGAAACCCTTTTTACGACTTAATTATTGTCGGTGGCGGCCCTGCGGGTTTAGCGGCGGCGGTCTATGGGGCATCCGAGGGGCTAGATACGGTGATGATCGAACGCGAAGCCCCTGGGGGACAAGCCGGGACAAGTTCGCGGATTGAGAACTACTTGGGCTTTCCAGTCGGTTTAAGCGGCGCAGACTTAGCGCGGCGGGCGGTAACTCAAGCAAGGCGTTTTGGGGTAGAAATTCTTACTCCCCAAGAAGTAAAAGGAATCCGCGTAGAAGACCCTTATCGCTTTGTTCAACTCGCCGATGGAAGTGAAATTAGCTGCCACGCATTGATCTTAGCCCTTGGTGTATCGTGGCGACGCTTAGATGTGTCGGGGTTAGAGAAGTTAACAGGTGCGGGAGTGTACTACGGCGCAGCCCAAACTGAAGCCATTTCTTGTCAAGGAGAAGAAGTTTATATTATTGGCGGGGCAAATTCTGCCGGACAAGCAGCGATGTATTTTTCTAAGTATGCCAGCCAAGTAACGATCTTAGTTAGAGGCGAATCTTTAACTAAAAGTATGTCGCAGTACCTAATCGATCAAATTAACGAAACACCAAATATTAAAGTAATAGTGCATTCTAGCGTTACTGAGGCAAAAGGAGAAACTAGCTTAGAAGCGATTTCAATTGCTAATTCTCAAACTGGCGAAACCCAAGTTGTACCAGCTACTTCGCTATTTATCTTTATTGGTGCAGTCCCGCGTACTGATTGGTTAGATGGAGTAATAGAAAGAGACAATCGCGGTTTTATCTTAACAGGACAAGATTTAAAACATAACGGCACTCGCCCCAAAGGGTGGACGTTAGAACGCGACCCATTTTTATTAGAAACTAATATCCCCGGCGTGTTTGCGGTGGGAGATGTCCGCCATAACTCTATTAAGCGCGTAGCTTCCGGTGTGGGCGAAGGTTCGATTTGCGTTCAATTTGTACATCAATACCTCAGCAAAGTTTTGTAATAGTTTCAAGTTTTATTATGGTTAAACTTTGACCTTAATAAAACTTGCTAACTTATTTTTTTGCGGCATTGCTGAATTTAGTAATGAGACTAATCTTTATTGAAATAGTGTTAGTGCTTAAGAAATCGCACTCTAAAACTCATAATTATGGGTCGTTTCAGAAAATTTAATAATTTAACCCAAAACTAGCTATTTTTACTTGCCATACTTAGGGAAAATTTTGATTAATTATAAAAGTGCGATCGCCCTAAAAATTGGAAATTTTTTATGTCTAATACTTAGTGCTGGCAAAACCTCGGTTACAGTTAAAAATTAAGGTTAAATTGAGGCTAGGTCATGCTGCACGATCCCAACCAAACCACATTATTTCCTAAACTACCCGATGAAGCTTTGCAACAAATGCAAGAGCATGGCACAGAAATTCAGTTAGCAACTGGAGAGCTTTTATTTGCCGAAGGAGAGGAAAACTACGGCTTTCACGTTGTTTTAGATGGCGAAATTGAAATAACTAAAGTAGTAGGTAAAGAAAAAAGATTGCTTGCTATCCACCATCGCGGCGAATTTATGGGGGAAGTCTCCATGTTAAATCACGCCCCATCTATTGCCAGCGCTCATGCTACTATGCCCAGTCGCGTCCTTCGCATTGAAATAGCAGCTTTTAAACGACTTTTAATTGAATGCGCTTCAGTGGGCGATACAATTTTAGCAGCAATGGTGGGCAGAACAATAGACGTAGAAGGACAGCTAAGACAACAAGAGAAACTAGCTGCTTTGGGTAAAATGTCCGCAGGTTTAGCCCACGAATTGAATAATCCCGCCGCCGCCGGAAAAAGGGCAGCAAATACTTTAAAAGAGCGCTTCACCAGCTTGCAAGCTTTAACAGTGCAGCTACAGCATTGTTTAACTAAAGAGCAATTAAAGTTTCTAGCCGACGACTTGAGCGAAGCAATTTCTTACTTTAATAATTCTTCCCATCAGTATGATGCTTTAACTCAAAGCGATAAAGAAGACGAAGTTACCGATTGGTTAGAAAACCATGATATTAATAAAGCTTGGCAACTATCCCCTACCCTTGTCAACGCGGGCATAGAGGCGCAAAAATTAGCTGCTATTAAGAGTAATGTAGGCAGTCAATCTTTAAACGATGCCTTAATTTGGTTAGAGGCAAATTTAGCCACTTTTGGATTAATTAACGAAGTCGAGCAAAGTACAGCGCGAATTTCGGAATTAGTCAAAGCAGTTAAGGGGTATACCTATATGGATACCGCACCCCTACAAGAAGTAGATATTCATGAGGGACTTGATAATACCTTACTGATACTCGGTCATAAACTCAAACAAGGAATATCGGTAACAAAGCAATACGATCGCACTATACCCCCAATTAATGCCTACGGCAGCGAACTCAATCAAGTATGGACGAATTTAATTGATAATGCGATCGATGCTATGAGTGGAAAGGGCGAACTAAAAATTAGGACTATCAAAGACAATAATTGTGCGGTTTCTGAAATTGTAGATAATGGTGCAGGTATTCCCCCGGCTATCCAATCGCGGATTTTTGAACCATTTTTTACAACTAAAGGCGTGGGAGAAGGGACGGGGTTAGGCTTAGAAATTGCTTACCGTATAGTTGTAAGTAGACACGGGGGCAATATTTACTTTGAGTCTCAACCTGGCAAAACTTGTTTTCGAGTACATTTACCCATAACACGCTCAGAAAAAGACTAAAAACTTTTTTCTTCAGTCGGCTTAAGCCGACTTTAGCTATTAGCCTTGGGTTTTAACCCTAGGCGGGCTAGGCTTTAGCAGCAAGGATTGCGGGTTTTAACCCTAGGCGGGCAAGGCTTTAGCTATAAGGATTGCGGGTTTTAAGTAATTAAATTTTATTTACGCTTTATGGCTTCCATCCAGGCGACACATTGCTGCATTTGCTGATACATTGTTGCTTTATCCGCATGATAGCGCCTACCATGACCGGGCAAAACCCACTCAAAAGCGTAATTGAGTAATTGACGCATTGACTCTACTTGCTTTGACCATGAATACCAGCAAACATCGGGGAAACCCACTAACTGCTCTAACCTGTCTGACCAAGCTAAATGATCTCCGGTAAATAGAAAGTTTTTGTAAAGTAAAACTGTGTGACCTTTACTATGTCCGGGGACAGGAATAATTAATAAGTCGTCTAAATTAAAAACTTCTAAACCAGTAAGTTGAATTTCGATATCGCGAGTATCTGTTGTAATATCGTCGCTATGTAAAATGCGATCGCACCCAAAATGTTCGTGAAACTTTTGATGATCGGCAACATCATCTCTATGGGTTAAATATAAATACCGAATCCCCCCCATTTCTTCTAAACGCTTAACTAAAGGCGGTGCAAATCGAGGCGAATCTACTAAAACATTACCTTCTGAGCGCACAATTAAATAACTTGCCGCACCATAAGAGTTTTCGGCATGATAGCCGCAATGGTAAACATTTTCAGCTACCGGAAGCGGGAAAGAGGCGATCGCTTTTTTTACATCTACAGGCTTTTCTACCGTCCCAATTGAGCTTGTAGGACACGCTAACAGCGCTTGCAAACTTCGCAACCTTTCAATTTCATTTTCTGGCTGATGGTACACCACCGACTGTCCCGCCGCGCGATTGAACACTTCTGGAGTCATCCAACGGCAAGTATCGCAATCTATGCAACTGCTATCAACATAAAAGTCGCCGCTAATATTTTCGGCACGGCGGAGAGTTAATTTAGCCATAGTGCCACCTTTTCAGGGTTTTTCCTACAAAAATTGTCTATATATTTAGTTTAGTTTGGGTAGATGGCTTGTTGCGATCGCGCATCGTAACCCCATTAACAACCAAGGAATGCTTGTTAATTTCAATACTAAGCCTCTGAGATCGGCGAAAAACAGGTCAATATTCTGGCTTCAACAAAGCCTTGTTTGCGACTGGATCGAAGCCTTTAGGAAATATAGTGCTTTCACTATAGATTGCTCCTTGCAGGTTTACTCCTTCAAGATTAGCACCTCGAAAGTTTGCCTTTTTAAGATGGGCTTTTTGCAGGTTTGCTCCTTTAAAATTGGCATTTTGGAGGTTTGTCATCCAGAAAGAGGCGTTTTGAAGGTTCGCTCCTTTAAGATTAGTATTACTCAAATTTGCCCAATCTAAATCTACGCTCTCTAGACTAGCGCCACTAAGGTTTGCACCCATTAGTTTTACCGCTCTCATCTTTACATAGTCTAAGTCTTTGCCACGCAAGTCAGCATTTTGGAGGTTTGCACCACTTAAATCGGCAAAATTCAGATTTGTATTTGTAAAGTTTGCACCACTTAGATTTGTTTTTTGTAAGTTTGCATTGAATAGTTCTGTATAACTGAGGTTTGCTCCAGATAAGTTTGCACTATTCAGGTTTATATAATGGAGGTCTGCATTACTCAGATTCGCGCCACTTAAATTTGCTTCAACTAGGCTGGCATAAGTAGGCAAATCGCACGCAAAAACACTATCACTAAACTCATTAAAGTCTGCTTCTTGCAAATTAGCTCCACTTAAATCAGCGCCATCAAAGATTACCCCACCTAAGTTTGCAGAACGCAAATCCGCACCCGCTAAGTCAGTATTAGTAAAATTACTAGCTCGTAAAGTACAGTTTTCACACTTTTTAGTTTTCAATAGTTGCTTTACTTGTCGAGTATTTGCCGATTCTCCTATACAAAAAGGATCAACACATCCCGAACATACAGCAGTCAAAGTCAATATAGCGCCCAGGATAGATAATTTCATTTTTATTATTTTATGCGCTTCATAGACTCCAAAAAAAAGGAATGCTTGTTAATTTCAACATTAAGCCTCTGAAATCGGCGAAAAATAGGTTAATATTCTGGCTTCAACAATGTTTTATTTACGGTCGGATCGAAGCCTTTAGGAAATATTGTGCTTTTACTATAGATTGCGCCTTGAAGATTTGCACCCGCTAAATTTGCACCCGCTAAATTTGCATACTCTAGATTTGCATACTCTAGATTTGCACCCTTTAGATTTGCCCCACTTAAATCTGCTCTAGTTAGGCTGGCTGAATGCCATCTGCAAGCCGCTAGGACACTGGTACTCTCTGATGAACTAAAATCTGCTTCTTGCAGATTAGCTCCTTGTAAATTAACATCATTTAAGACTACCCCGCCTAATCTTGCAGAGCGTAAGTCTGCACTAGCTAGGTTAGTGTTGGTATAAGCCAAATTAATATCTCGTAAAGTACAGTTTTTACATTTTTTAGTTATTAATAGTTGCTGTACTTGTAAAGGATTTGCCAATTGCCCTATACAGAAAGGATCAACGCATCCCGAACATACAGCAGTCAAAGTCAACACAGCGCCCAAGGTAGTTAATTTCATTTTTGTTGATTTATACGCTTCATAGACTCTAAAGTTTTCTAGACTACAAAAAAAGTGAAATGCTCCCCTAACCTATAGCAGGTGTTGAGGAGCAACAAAACCTATCAATTAACTAAGTCTGGGAATACTTCTCGCACCGCCGGATGTACTAATTGATGTTTAGTTACATTGACTCCTAGCGCCAAAGCTGAATTTATTTCTAAGGCTTTTTCGCCGAGATTGGCTAATTGTAAAACGTAAGGCAATGTACTATTATTTAGCGCTTGGGTTGCTGTCCAAGGAACTGCACCGGGCATATTTGCCACTCCATAATGTACTACTCCTTCCTCTGCATAGGTAGGTTGAGTATGAGACGTGGGGTGCATGGTTTCCACACAACCACCTTGATCGACAGCTACATCAACAATTACTGAACGCGATCGCATTTGTTTAACTAAGCTGCGCGGAACGAGAATCGGTGCTTTGCGTCCCGGTACTAAAACCGCACCAATAAGTAGATCGGCATCTTTTACCGCCGTTTCTATTTGGGCAGAATTACTGTAAAGTAGCTCTACTCTAGAGCCAAATATAGTTTCAAGATAGGACAAACGTTCGACATTTACATCAATTATTTGTACCGCCGCACCCATTCCTACCGCAATTCGCGCCGCTTCTGTACCGACAATACCGCCGCCTAAAATGACTACTTTCCCTGATTTAACACCCGGTACACCCCCTAACAGAATCCCTCTACCGCCTTGTTGACGTTCGAGATACCGCGCCCCAAATTGCACCGCCAAACGTCCCGCAATGATGCTCATGGGCGTAAGCAGGGGTAATTTATTTGCGCCAGAAAGTTCTACAGTTTCATAGGCGATCGCAGTTATCCCCGAATCAATCAATTGCTCAGTCAAGGGGCGGTTGGCGGCTAAGTGCAAATAGGTAAACAATAACTGCTCTTTAGCTAAAAACTCGTACTCTGATGCGACAGGTTCTTTAACTTTGACTACTAGCTGCTGATTCCAAGCATGAGTAGCATTAACAATTTGCGCCCCAGCTTGCTGATACTCCTCGTCTGTAAAACCCGAACCCATACCTGCAAGAGTTTCTACAGCTATGTTATGACCGTTTTCTTTGAGTACGCGGACGCTACTGGGGGTCAAACCCACGCGAAACTCCTGATCTTTTGTC